>Ga0209619_10000155_pt1 | contig 42306 bp, 55 predicted proteins | sample Rifsed16ft3_FD_184011 | JGI IMG/M metagenome (GOLD analysis project Ga0209619, IMG submission 184011) | Soil microbial communities from Rifle, Colorado, USA - sediment 16ft 3 (version 2) | ecosystem: Environmental > Terrestrial > Deep subsurface > Rock core/Sediment | place: Rifle, Colorado... | reverse complement strand
CTGATGGCAAGCAATAGTGACACGTTGGGCAACTGATTGCCACCATCAGTACCTTATCCTCGCGTACGGCTTCGTCTGCTCTAGAAAGGTAGGTTGTCTTGCTGCTGATCCACTTAAGGTATTCCTCAAGAGATAGATCAGACTTGCTAACGTCAACGTCATCTAGTTGCATGACTGTCCCCTGAAATTGCGCTCAACTCTAGATGTTGAGCGAAGTCGAATGGTGAGGCACCGAATTCTGTTGATCATAAGTTCGGTGTTGGCTTTGATCAATTCAGTCTCAGCCTGCACCTTTATGACCTCAGCTAACAGCTTTTGCTCTTCATCACTGTTGCTGTTAGGCATTGGCTTGCTCCACTCCCACTGTGAGTGTAAGTTGTCGTTTTGTGGGGTCATGTGCAACTCTAGGTTGACCACAAACCTCACAGTGAAATGCAACAGGCTTGCACCTATTACATTGCTTGAACCGATGATCAACGGGTTCGTGAAGCATTGTCATCCGGCTTAAGTGTGAGTCCACCGAAACCCATCTCTTCTTGAGGGACGAACTCAATCATAACCCGCTCCCCAGTCTCAGTATTAACTACATAGATAATACCCGTTCGCTGAAACTCGAAGCTAGGGTGCATGATAGTGACGTTACTCGCTATCTTTGTGCCCATGTTAAAGGCATCATGGTGGTACGGGTTGCTGTTTGGTGGGAAGCTTTCTACTTCGGTTACCTTGATCACTGTTGAACTCCTAACCCTTTCGTTTGTTAGTGTACCCTTTTAGTTTTGTTAGGCACACACAAACGGGTGTCAACTCCCACAGTCTATTATAAAGGTTGACACCCGTTACGTGCAAGCTTAACTACCCCCTTGTTACTCGGTGTCCCCCTCGATGTCGTATTGCACACTCACACGATAAGCCATCTCGCACTCTTCGTGCCACTCATCGTATTTCTCGATGTGATCGTCATCGTACTCGCTAACTGCCTTGCTAGCTTCCCAGTACCATTGGTGGTTGGTGAGCTTCAACTCACTGAACAGCGCAACTGCGGTTTTGATGAGTGCCATGTACTCGTCAGCCTTCTCTTCAGGCTGCTCATTGTGCCAAGTGTTGAAGCAGTCATCGTGACAGCTAACCGTAGCTGAAGGTTCAGCCTTGGCGCTGTCCAACTCTTCAGTTAGATCAGTTGAGGGCTCAACATCCTGCATAGCCAACTGTTCTAGCAGGTCTTCGATTGCCATACTGGCATCATCACCGTACCCAACTATTACGTGGTTGTAGTGTCCGGTACCGCGCCCTTGCCAGTATTGTGAGTGATCGATACCCTCATCGATCAGCTCGTACGTAGTCATGAGAGTCTTTCCCTCAACTGACATCGCTAGTCTCCTTCTCCTTCTCTTGCTCGGCTGCTTCCCGAATCTTGCGTACTTCGTTACGGTATCCGCTTTCTGCTGTCCTACCGTAGTAGTCAAGTAGACGCTTCCACCATTGTAGGCGTGTCTCGGTGCGTACATTAGTGTTGATACCAATGCGCTTCCGAAGATCACTTACTGTGAAGGTTTCCTCACCGTCGTACTCGTTGTAGAAGCGATCATCAAGCTTGATCCTAATGAACGCTTCCTTTACGTCCGCCTCATCCTTCAGCCCATTCATGCCGATTGCCATAAGCCGAAAGATCAGCCTATGGGTTGTAGGCCACTCATCTTCGGTGACAAGTGAATCGCTATCCGCGCACTTGGTGATGTCCCAGTTCAGGCTCAACTTACCTCTCCTACCCTTTCTCCCTTTACTGTGAAGCTGTTGACTCTCCAACCACCATAGGTTCCTATGCTGCTGAACCATTGATGATCATTGCTGATGTCGAGCACTAGCTCTAGTGCCCTCATATGTCGAGATGTTGTTTTACTATGCCTCTCCCCCTTGATGTAGTCGAGCATGATGTAGTTGTGGATCTCGCCATAATCTTCACGTAGCTCGTAGTGAGCCAGTGGCTTGCTGTAGCTGTAGATTGTGAGAGGCTTACTAGCACTCTTCTCACAATATATCGCTGTGCCTTTGTCGAGGGACTTACCCTGTGTAAAGGCGATTGCTACCAGTGTTGCGGCGTTAGCAGTCATCGTTGCCACCTATTCAGTCTACGCTGGAGTGTTGGGCACTCACTAGGGCGATGTGTTTCTCCATCAAATGGGCACTCATTGAAGCGCTCAAAGTGATGAATTGTGTGCTGGCTTACTGAGAGGCAAGTGTGTTCCCATTCCGCCCAATGGATTGCCTCATCTTTGCGCTCAAATGTTGGGGAAAGGCGACCGTTGGGGCACTCAACTTGATACCCTTCCGTTGCCTTTTCCTGTTCGACATTCTTATTCATAACTGAACCCCTTGTCCTTTGTTGCTCAAAGTTTGCATCCCAGTTCCTTAGGTTGCTAGCAACGTAGAAGGGCACCACCACATCAAAGCGGTGTTGCCCCCTGGCGTCGATGTCAACCCAACCCTTTACCCTTTTAGTCTTGCTGAGCGAAACCAGTACTGGCAGCCTTGCTCAACATTACTGTGCAATCATAGCACAGGTTAATGGTTCGGTACGTGATTCTGCTGGTTTGCTCATTCCTGATTGTTGCCCGCAGTGTATTGTTCGCTGTTTCCTTGCAGAAGAAACAACGTGGAGGTGAAATTGCGCTCAACTCCATATTCTTGGTGCGTGATTCCCGTTCCTCGATGTTATCGGAACTCGAAATGTGACTCTTGGTACCGTATGACATTAGGGTTAACTCCTTACTGTTGCTAGCCTTTAGTGCTAGTCAAGCAGATCAATACACCTAAGCCTGTTGTGAGCTTAGGTATATTAGCATCCGATTGCCTAACCCCCATTATCTCATTACTTCTCCCTCGGGTACCTTTATCCTTTCTATTTCCACTTTGGTAGTCCCATCCTTATAGGTTGTGGTAGTGGTTTCCCATACCCAAACCATTCGTTGCTTAGGCTCCCTCACCTTCTTAGTCTCCCCTTTAGCTTTCTCCCTTCCGACCTTTAGTCTCCCATTACCCCTATCCACTACCTTAGCCTTAGCACAACAGAGGGTGGCAGGCTTAAGTACAGCGTTGCAGGTGGGGCAAGTGGGAAGTGAAGTAGCGGGCTCAACACCCTCTAAGTTTGCTCCAATACCTACTCCCGACACAGGTAACAGTGTAGTGAAGTCCCAAGTTTTCTTCACTTCCACCGGCACTCCACTACTCAACCGTAGTCGTTTATTGTGCCCTTCAGCTTCCCACACCCTACATTGTTTGCTTCGATCAAACCCCATATTCCGGTTGCTTTGATTGATCAATCGATTGATTCGGCTCAACTCCTTACGTTTTGCTAATCGATCCTTAGGTGATAACTCACCCATATAGTTGTCCCCCAAGTAATGTTGAAGCCATACCTTCTGATGCTCCAATTCTCGCATTACCCCTCTATCCAATTGAACCCCTAAGTTTCGCACACTCCCACCACTACCGCTACTCTTACTGTGATGGCGCTCAACTATAAGTCTAGCACTTTCTACTTCGGATGGGGATGCTTCCTCAAATATAGGTAGGAAACCAGCCACTTAGCTTGCTCCTTGCTTTGGTACTAAGCTTGCTACTTGCCGATGTGCTAGGTCACCACGTAGCTCGCACCTAACCGGGTGGTTAGGTCGGGGGCTAGGTCGTAAGTAACTCATCGGCATGTGTACATGGTACAGGATCAGCTAGTGAGCGTCTATAGACTCACTTAGCCCCTCATTTGCGCTCAACTTAGTGGGGGATTTGCGCTCAACTATAGAGAGGGGTTAGGGGGAACTAAGGGTGGGAGGTGGAAGGGGATTAAGTATTGACATCTTATCCTGGACCCGATGTCACTTTCTAAGTAAAGAAGAAAATAGTTAGTTTGTGGATAGTTGGTGACTAGCTAACTAGATGGGTTGTGAAAGTTTTCACAAGTTATCGGCCTGGGGCGTCGCCTGGCCTGGCGGAAGTGTCAACGGGTGGAAAGGGAAGCATGGGACGGTGGAAGCATGGGCCCGCGTGACAGCGTGTGTAGGGCTTGTGGTGGCACGAAAAGCATGGAAGGTGAGTAACCGTACCCGAAGCATGGGAGCGGGCCCGCTTGAGGGACCAGCGTGGGTGTCAACTACCATTCCGCTACCTGCTTTGCTTGCTTGCTCGCTTGCCTACTTGACAGCCATGCTACTCTGCTTGTGACCGGCCTTCTCTATACAGCCGGTGGAGTTTTCCAAGTGTCCAAGACGTTCACCCTTCCTACGTTCGCCGAAGCTTCAGAGTCTGAAGTCAAAGCGGCCCGCACAACCAGTGACCCCGTAGCTGCGGGGTTCGATCAAGCCGTAGGCATTCTGTTCGTGAAGGGTTCGCTAAAGGTGAGCGTCCCCGCCGATAACAACCGGGACGCGAACCCGTCCCGTAACAAAACCCTCATTCATATGACCCGAGCGATCAAGCGGGCCGGTATTGGTGAGCATGTCACGCGGGTGGACACAAATGCCAAATGGGCAACCGAACCGTCCACCGTCATTTACCTGTACACGGCACCCGTTAAGCAGGCCGAACCCGCACCCGCACCGAAACCCGCGTAACCCGCACCCGCACCCGCAAGCATGGGCCCGACTAACAACCGGGCCCATTTGCTTACCCGCCGTAGCACCTGGCTCATAACGCATTGATATATAAAGCATTCACGTTGACACCTCACCCTGGAAGAACAAATGTTCTACTGGGCCCCACTCCAAAAGGATTGTACCTATCTGTGTCAGCGGTCAGAAAATCGTGATAAAAATTTTGAAATCAAAAACATTATTGAATCGGGGGAAGTGAATCAATGAGGGCGTCCTTCTCGCTTTGGGAGAGGTTGACGGGATCATGCGGGGTAAGGTAGGGAGCGATCCTATCGAGATCACGATTACGGATGATGTGGGGGGCATTATCTTCGTGTTCAGGATACCCCAGTCGAGGGTAGGCGCCCTCTATGTCTCTGATCGTTATTACTTGAGCGGCGGAGAGGGATAGAGGGGAAGAGGGATCAAGGGAGAGAGCGAGAAGGAGATTTCTACGAGAATATCGAGCAGCTTTATGATGGGGGCGCAAGTGATGGTACTTGGGGTTAGTAGATCGTTGGATCTGCTCACAATTAGCACACTGTAGGAAGTATTGATGGGGGTGGAGGATTATGTAGTCGTAGTAAGCGAATCTACGTTGACCAAATGACTTGGCGGTAGGGCCAACATAATCTGGGGAGTCTGGGTGGTCGGGATGATCTCCTAATTGATAGGCACAAGCTTGAAGTGCTTTGGCGTCGGTGTCGTATCCACAGATGAGGCAAAATGGGTGAGTGTTGGGAGAGTCAGGAGTTAAGAGGGAGAGGATGAGGGTGCGATATCTAAGTAGTTGAAACGTGCTGACGTGAGAGAGATCTACTTCAGGATGAAGAGGGGGTAAGTCTCTGTATTTGGAGCGAAGAGTCCGCTTAACTTCCTTAGCTTTGAAGTAGGAGTTGATGAGAGGATGATCCTCCGCAGATATCATATCTCCTCGCTTCTTCCGAGAAAAACCAGTATCGAGAGGGGTGTTGGTGTCAGTCATTGGTAGTAGAATCCTTCTGTAGAGATATAGAGAGGGTGGAGGAATAGAGGGGCAATGGGGTTATGGGGTTGTCCATCTCCCTAGATTATCCTGTACCATAACACTGGCTTGCTCTTTTGCTTCCTCAATAGATATTCCTTGCTCGCGAGCCAATCGCTGGGCTAGTGCTAATCTTGCTCGGCCCTCACGAGTTCTACCATCCCACAATTTAGTGGCTTTAGCGTGTCGATCATTTCGTGGAAGATTAGGGTTAACCCACCCCTTTGGTTTCCTTCCCGGCCGAAGCTTAAAAGTATGTAGATTGACGTGCGGACTCATATGGAAGGGGTTGATACATCGAGCAAGCGTACAAGCTTGGCGTAATCCAAAAGGTGTCTTGCGCCCGGTGTAGAGAGTAAACGCCACATCTACGCCAGTAAAAGTATAGAGGGTGGGTGCCCCATCGATATAGGCCCGACAAGTAAATGTAGGGGTACGCGCGGTAGTACTAAGACCCCCTGTCCAGATCCAATGTTCGGATATTGCTAGTGTAGCATCATCAAAACAGGTCGGCAACTCCACCGACTTCCAGAAATTCTTGATGATCCTCTCACTGTTACTAGCCAATACTAACGCGCTGTACTGTCGCGGGTGTACTTCTACTGATAAAGGCACAGCATTTGTCCAAAGATAATTCTCTTCCTGAACATTAACATACTGTCGACACGACTGTAGTGGAAGTTGAGGTAGTGTAAGGGGTTTGCGATTCTTCGGAAACATAGAGACTTGGAGAGATAGAGCCGTCGCCGTCACTACCCCATCCCGTACCTCTTTATTGATAATCGCGGTATCTCGTGCGATCATGCGAGCTTCCGCATCTAATTGTAGCTGTCTAGCATGGGCGACGGTCGATGCTAAGCGTGTAGAAAGTGACACTTCTTGCGAGATATCAGGTGTATGTATATGTTGATAAGCGAGGTCAAAAGAGTCGTTGGGGCGAGTCGGAAGTGTCATATTTGCGTCCTTTGAGAGAATTGGGAGGTATTTGTACGTATAATACCATAGAAATGTAGACCCGTCAAACCTGTATGGAAAGTACTACACATACACCCGAGTCTGAGATGTAAACATACATACACCCCGTATACAGCCCCTCTAAAGATACAACATTGACTATCAACACCCTCTCGTGGTATAATCTATGAACCAGCCCGAAGGGAATAATAATAGGGGAGTGGAGATTCTAGCGTAGCTAGCTGGCCCCTAACCCCATCACCGCTCCCTCTCGCTGACTTGACACTTCCACCCCGAAACTGTAACGTAGCGAGTGGAGGTACCGAACCCTTGGGAAATTTCCTTAACCCAGATCCCCTAACTCATTTGACGCCTAGACGATGGGGTGGTATACGCGCGCACGGGCGCCCATTCCACCTAAACACACTAAAGCTGTTCCTCGTCGCCATTACCATCATCGCCGGGCTAATCGCCCTCAGCCCACTCGGGATTGCTGGTGCTCAATCTCCCACTCCTACTCCTTCACCTATTCCGGTGAAGCCCGTCATCACCTTCAACAAGATCCCCTTCACCTATGAGGGTGGGGCTGTTGTCGAATTCACCATCGTTGTGACTAACGTCGCTGCTAACCCTGATCAGGGGGACGTAGACGAGAGTACCAGTAGTATCCTCACAATTGATGACCCTCTACAACAGCCGGGAATGTTCTGGTATCTCACGAGTGTTGAGAACGCCGAGTGTGCGCCCTTTAACATCACTACCGGATACAACCTTCACTGCACCACTAGTGGCTTAAGGGGCCGACATCTTAACGATTCACAGACAGCTTTTGTTTACGATTCCGCGACTATAGTAGTCCGTGGAATCAAGGCTAGTTGTGGAACCGTTACTAACACCGCCATTCTTACTGGAGATGATCTTGCTCGCCCACTGATTGCCAGTGCCGAAGCAGGTGTCCCATGTGTTCCGGCGGTAACCCCTACACCCACGAGTACACCAATTCCGCCCACCCCCACCCCAACATCTACAGTTGCTCCACCAACCCCTACCTCTACTCCGCAGATCATCTATGTGGAAGTAACTCCGACCCCTAAACCCATCCCCGCTCCTGCTGTTGTACCGGGTGCTCCTAAGACCGGAAACACTGATTCCACCACAGTTGTAAGCGCAAGTGCGTTTGATTCTGCGGCTGGATATCTTATCTGGATCTTCGGCCTCGTATTTATCGCAGGAATCATTGCCACCGCAATTCACCGACTTCGCTCTTAGTACTTGGTGAGTTGACGTACCAGTACTAGACTGGTATTCTACCCTGCAAGGTGGTGAACGGGAATACCTCTCCAGTCGCCAACCTTCTCCTACGGCCCACTGGATTGATTCTTTGTCCTTTCGATCAATCCAGTGGGCCATCACATTATTCTGGAGTACTAGAAATTGACTAACACATCTAGCACAACTAACACATCTAGGACAAGTATCTGATCCGCCGACATTCGGTGAGCGAAAAGGTTGCTGGTAGCGCAGTAACTAAGTACGCAGCCCGAATAGTGGGGGTGATCGCTCTCTCTCTTTACGCCGCAGTTGTACCGGCATCCCACTACGCCGTTGCTAACCTAACAGTTTCTCCGCCCCATTTCCCCTCAACCCCTCCGCCCCCTCCCCTTACGCTCACTCTCATCACTGAGATACCCGAAGTCATTGTTGAGACTATTGAGGTGGAGACTAAGACTGATGAGGTGGAGATTGTGGTGGTCGAAGTGGTGGAGCCGGTAATCGAAACCACGACCATCACTACCACTACTACTGATGATTTGGTAGTGGAGGCTACTAGACTAGCGGAACCATCAACCGTTAGTCTATCTCAGCAGGATACACAGATTACTCCCCTCCCGCCCCCTCCGCCCCCACCTTCCACTATTTCACTGGAGCAACTTGATCAAGCGGCAATTGAAGCCGGGTGGCCCCAAGAAGAGGGTTGGTGGCCTCAGATGCGGAGAATCATTACCGAGTGTGAGAATAAATCCCTAAACCCTCACGCCCATAATACCAGCGATCCCTATGGGGGAAGTGCCGGACTAGCACAATTAAACGTTGGCTGGTTCAGCTATCTCGGAGAAGATCCCTCTATGATGTTCGACCCCGTAGTCAATCTCCGTACCGCTCTCACTCTAAGAAAGCGAATCGGTGGGTTCGGTACGGGAGCAGGATGGTCATGCTTCTACAAACTCGGATTGGACTTGCGATGGGAGAAATAAATCGCTAAACTGGGGAGCATGTCAACTCCCGACATTTCCTCTAAGAACATTGAGCCCAGTGACCAAATATCACTGGGCTCTTTGCTGCCCAATCTCGGGCAGTTTACACTCAACAACGAAGAACAATCTTGGGTAGCTGATTTCGCTAGTAAGCTCAGTGATCAAGTCCAAGGACTGAAGGGGAATGAGAAGGCCGCGTACGACGACCTTGAATTCTATTCTCGATTCGTAATGGGCGAGGATAACATAGAATACACACGTAATTCCTCGTTTCTCCGCAACATTTACTGGGACTGGCAGTATACTAACGACGATATGCTGGTTCTCGGCCCGCGAGGCTCAGCAAAGTCCACCGCAGTCACAATCACATCAACTACTTGGGAGATTGGACGTAACCCTGCCGTCCGCGCCCTCCTAGCATTCGCATCGATGGAAGCCCAAGGTCTTGCGTTTGCTAGGCAGCTTGACCACATTATTACCAAGAACGAACGATACATCTCGATCTTCGGGGAGCTAAAACCTCAGAAGCCTGAGAAATGGGATGAGAGCGAGAAAATCGTTCGTCGCTCCACCCCTCCCTCTGGATTAAAAGACCCTACCATTGCAGTTGTCGGACTCGGCTCCGCTGTCCCCTCTAAACGTGCTGATATCGTAGTCTGCGATGACCTAGTCACTATGGAGAACGCTTATAGTGATATTCAGCGCGCAAAAGTCATCCGCTTCGTCTTTCAAACTCTCTTCCCGATTCTTGTACCGGGCGGACGGCGCGTGATTATCGGAAGTCGGTGGGATGAGCGAGATCTCTACGCGCACACCGCTACTCAATGGGGACTTCAATTCCCCGAACCCGTCCAAATTGACCTCGGTGAGATTATCTCTCACGCTGTTACCAACGATCTAGTGAAGTATGATGACAAGAAATTCGTTGAAAGGCCCATACAATGACGCTGATTCAGCCCTATCGAGTTATTACGCATGTAGATCTCTTTGCTGGGATAGGTGGAATGCGCCTTGGAGTCGAGGGAGCGGCACGGATTCTTGGCTACGAATCTGAAATTCTTGTGTCTTGTGATATCAATAAGGACGCCCAACGTACCTACAGCCGATATTTTGGGGGAGATTATACCCACCACGATATCAGAAATACCCACTTAGAGGGATTAAAAGGTAAGGTGGATGTCCTGACCGCTGGATTCCCGTGTCAGCCGTTCAGCAAGGCTAATTCCACCTCTGTGAAGGGGGATAATCATCGTAGTGGCCTTCTATTCCTTGATATGCTCCGAATCATAGGGGAAACTCTCCCGAGGGTGCTGGTGTTAGAGAATGTTCCCCAGTTCGCCTCTATAGACGATGAGGTTCAACTCAACACCATAATCGCTTCTCTCAGCGACCTAGGCTACTTCCTCTGGTGGGATATCTACTCCCCAGAATCTTTTGTCCCGCAACGTCGTAATCGATTCTTCCTTGGAGCAGTTCTTGGGAGTGAACTACCCCGGATGTGGAATCCCCCACTCAACAGTTGGCGTCCAACACTAGGAGATATTCTCGACCCTGTTGAAGAAGTCAACCCCACTCTTCATCTAGCAAAACACAACTGGTACAATCTGCTTACTAAGAGGACTCACCGCCCCGTCTATATTCCGCGTGAAGAAGCAGATTATCATCAAACAGTTACAGGCCCACTATTGGCGAATGGGCACAAGGGATCACAGGATATCCTGATAATGGAGCCCTATAGCGCGATTCCGCGAGTCCTCTCCGTATGTGAGATGACCAAACTCATGGGCTTCCCCTACGATATATTCAAGTGGAACATCCCTAAAACTACGGCACATCAGCAACTCGGCAACTCTGTAGTGCCTGAGCTAATCACCAACCTCCTACTTCCGATGTTAGAGCAGACACTTGGCTAAGCCCCCTATCTACTCCTTCTGGTCGCTGGTGGATCGTAAATCCTATCACCCAAAAGGCTGTTGGCTCTGGACAGGTAAGGTAAATCGTAGTGGCTACGGATACTTCACCATATTTGGGCGGAAGATGTACGCCCATCGAGTCGCCTACACCATAGTAAAGGGGCAAATCCGTAGAGGATGGGAAATTGACCACCGCTGTACAACTAGACTATGCTGTAACCCTAGACATCTGGAGCAAGTGACCCCCAGCGAGAATAAACGGCGAATAACGGATCGGAAACCGCATCAAGGAATTTAGAGAATGTGCCAATCGTGCCGCCCAACGTACGTTGATTTTACACAGCGACCGAACTATGCTGTACACTTTAATCCGTTAAGTATCGGTATCGATATGTGGGATATCCGTGTCGTTATTGCCTGTCCCTTTTGTTTTATCGCTACCGATGTCATTCTAACAACTGGGAAGCGTAAAGCCACTAATCTTCCTCACGAGTTTGAGTGCTGCATCGCCCATATCATGTTTAGGGATGTGTAAACATTGCCGCGATTAATCTACGAACGCGCCCTCCATGTTGATGAAGCTACTGGGCGCATAACATCATACTGGCCTGAGCGATGGCCCCTCCATCTTCTAGCCAAAGAGCTAATCGGGATGGGCAGCGCGTTCTTCGCAGCAGCCTACCAGAATGATCCATCCGCCCTCGAAGGTTCCCTACTAAAAGCTAACTGGCTACATCCCTATCTTGGGAGTGAGCTTGAAGCACACCGACGATCTCTTGGAGTTGAGCATGGAACCATACATTGTGGAATCGACCCCACCCAAGGAGGCATCGACGGAGATCCCGACTTTTGCGCCGGTATTGCAGTTGAGGTACTTGAACATCGAGGCTACCTTATCGATTTCTTCCTCAAGAAACTCCGAATCGAGGATCAGGCCCAATACTTTGAAGATTGGCTAACTTTCCAGTCACCGTCATTCACAATCATAGAAGATACTACTAGCAAAGGATATGTGTACAATGCGCTTGCCCATCAAGTCAACAGCGGTACAGGTACTAAACATGCTATTACCATTGAGAAGCCGCAAGGTCGAAACGCAATCGGTAACAAACAAGTGCGCTTTATGTCTATGGCCCCTAGATTCGAGAATGCACAAGTTCGGGTGCCGGGCCTCCAAGTTGGTAGTGAAATCATACTTGATCCCCGCTGGGAGCCGTGGTTTACCCAGTGGCGAAGCTTCCCAAGCGGTCATGATGATGGATTGGACGCTGCCTACTGGGCAATCTTCTCAGGCTTCCGAATTGATCCCGGTGCGAGTGCGAGTAAGCTTCCCACAGGCACAGACACCCCCGCTAGAGTTGATTCAACTAATCCAAAACTTGTTGGAATCTTATGCGAACGAGAAGCACACCTAGCGTTTGGTAAGTCTATATCAGAGTGTATAAGGTGTATGTTGACACTTGAAGACACTTTCATGTATGATGAGCAAACGGTGGGGACTCCGGGACGGTCGGGACTAGTTCGCACCCTTGATACTCGCTCAATAGGTCAACCGCGTAATCGGCCTAATAGAATCAGGATGATGAGGTAACCCACAACCCATGAAGAATCCACTCTCAATTACTACGGATAAGCGTAAAGCGCGCGAAACTATTACGCGGAATGGGTTTGATGAGTTCTTTAGAGATCCCGCCAATCCTGGCAAGCCGCTCCAAGTACTCCCATCTGCATCTGGTTACAATCCCGAACAGGAATGGATTAGCTTTGCTTGTGAAGTCTCGCCCAATAACGGGAGCGGTGGGGAGAACAGTTATCAATGGCAGCCTCTCATCACCCAACTAACCCCTTGGAGGGCCTACATTGATCTTACTGGGATCGAATACTCCGATCACTTCATTATCCAGACCGAAATTCGAGTTCATTCCCCCAACTCTATTCCTCGGTACCCTAAAGATGCTAGAGGATACATTTGGGTACTTGATGACCGACTTGCTATCACACTTAGAAAAGCAAATAGCGGAGAGCCTGATTCCATCCACGTCAATGGTTCACCGCTCAGCTTCAACAAGATCCTGTCCGTAGAGCCGTTAAGCGGGCCGTGGGAAGCGAGACTATCAATTGCCCAAGTCCAAGGGATTAGTAAGAAGCTTCGGGTACTGACGTTGTAGCTCCGGCGTTATTGTGGTAGAGTCACCACGTAGCCCATTGTAGTCACTGTATAGTCTTGCGGACTTACCGCGCCGGGGAGAGCCATCGTGCTAGTCAATGGTACCAACGCCCAGAAGCCTTCCCGTGCGTACTCGGAAGCGACGATAATCTCCTACCCTACCGGACGCACTGAAGATTCAAACTATCGTTCTACAGGCATTGGAGGACGCAAATCCCTCAAAGATGCTCTCGGTAGGGAGCTTCCCCCGTACTTGCATGATAAGCACATCGCCGTCTCCTTTCTTGCTTATCGTGTTAACCCGATGGCCCACCGGCTCATCGAGATGCAGGTCAACTTCGTCCTTGGTAATGGGATCACCGTAACGTGCTTTGATTCTCCAGAGGCTCTTGCAATCATTAGCAGCTTCTGGAGTGACCCCTATAACAACTGGCCCCGACGCATCGCTGCTCGACTCCGTGATCTCTACCTTTATGGGGAGTGGTTGCATCGCCCCCTTGTGAACCCGAACTCCGGGTTTGTGTTCATGCGCGATGTTCAGCCTGATAACATCGACCATCTTCTCCCTGACCCGTACGACCACTCCCAAGTCGATAGGATCGTCCTCAAGCAGAAAGAATCAGGTACCGATTACTCCGCTCCCAACATTTGGGCGTATAATATTCGGGAGAGACTAGACGAGAAGCTTGCAATCGTTAGTGAGCCATCCGGTGAACTGTTCCATTTTGGAATCAACGACACCACCGACTCACTTCGTGGTGTTGGTGAACTGTTCCCTCTGATTGACTACATTGACCTATACGACGGCATGATCTTCGCTCGTGCTGAAAAGATCGAGAACATGGGCCATATGTACTACGATCTCACGTTGGAGGGGATGAGCGAACAGGAGATGCGGAACTATCTCACCCAAGAGACTAATGTTCCTCCGCGTCCCGGTTCGGTGTTCGCTCATAACCCACAAGCAATCCTCACAACCGTTACTGCGGACTTGAAAGCTGATGATCATGCTGTTGATGTCGGCGTAATGAAGTCCAACATCGTCTCGTGGGCAGGGTGGCCGGGAACTTGGTTCGATGAACCCGGTTCGGCTGGTCGTGCTGTTGGTGCTGAGATGGCTGAAGGTACCCTCAAGAACATCACTCAGCTTCAAGCAACCATCGCCCAACTCCTACGTACTGAGATTGACTACGCCATCTTCCAAGCTATCCTTGCTGGTAAGCTCAATCCCAAGAGTGCCAAGGTTAATAGATTGGGCATCCCCAACTACACTATTAGCTTTAGTCGGCCTACAGCAAAAGATATTCAGCGCATGGGGCCATCACTTGCGAGATACGCATCTTTCATTGAGACAGTAACATCAAAGGTACCGCTTCTCACTCAGGAAGAGGGCCGACAGCTTGTTGTTGCTCAGATTCAACAGTTGGGGTTGAATGATGTTCCGATAAGCATGGTACTGCCTACTACACTTCCTAAGATCCCCGAGCCGAAAGACCCCAATAAGGTTCCGCCACCATCATTTGGTAGTAATGGTAATGGCAACGGCGGTAGTCCTGCTACCAATCCAAAGGTTGCTGCTAAGGTAGCCGAAAACGCCCAGATTATTGAGGGAACACATATCTCTCAATTGTTTGAGAAACTATACTAGCCTCATCGACCCACTACACCCACTTAGGAGAACGATTGTGCCCACTGTTGATCTCGGAATTCGAGTACGCCTAGACCCCAATAAGGTAACGGATGGTCGTCCACATTCTGATATGGCTAACGCCATTCATGATAAGATCATCTCATCCATCCTAAATGACGTAAACCAGTACACCAAGTCTGATGGTAGTAGAATCACCGACCCACGGGTTCGCATTCAACTTGCCCCGACACACATCATCTTCGATCTCATTGGAGATCTCCAAGAAAACGAACCGGCAATCCGCTGGTTCACGAACAACTACAACGGGGCGCAGTTTCGCTCAAAGCTATCCGAGGCGATTCACAAATGTCTACTCGCGTGGGCACGTAAGAATTACAAGGATATCACATTCGTCGATCAGACCCACATCTGGACACAATCGGAGTAAGAGTGAGGATGGGCTAGTGCCAGTGTTAGGCTTGGAACTGTTTGCCACTACGGACATTGTGTCGGATGGAACTGCTACAAACGCTGTGGCAATAGCCGCCTTAGCTTTATGTGGCGCTATGCTTAAGGTAGTGCAGTCTAGTATCAATGGAGATCGTGAAGATCGTCGTCTTGAAAACGAAGTACGCTTGGAAGAGGCCAAAGCACAAGTACGAATCCAAGAAACCCTTAACTCTCACACTCTCGCTGTTCGGGAGCTAACATCTTGGGTTCGACAACTGCACCATCTAGTAGATAAAGCCAGTTAACCCAGTACACCCACCACCCACAGTGATTGGGGACAACGATGCTCAGAATCTTAACTAGACCAACAAAACTTCTAAAAGGTACAATGATGTTGTTTAAGGGACAAGCAACCAAACGGGCCGAGTACAATGCGACCTTGCAAATCCGTAAAGCAGTTGCTATACGTACACAACAGGTCGCGGAAAAAGCCAAGCAGGAAACCGACGAGCTAGTACAAAAGATACAGGAGTCTCGACGGAATGAATTTCCTTACTAACAACGTACAGTGGTTCGATTTGCTTGTTCTTGCCCTCTACATTGTAGTAATCGCTTATACTGTACCGATCTGGTTTCGTGCGAACGGTACACGTCCGAGCGTGACATTCGTGTTAGGGATCACAGCAATCCTCGGTGCAGGTGCCGGAGTCGGTACAGCGCGGATTGAGGATGCGATCTACCCCGTTATTAGGGGTGTAGCCCTGTTGTGGATTCTCGTGTATGTCGTACGGCTTGCACGATGGCATCCTAGTCCCAGAATTACCATCGATAAGGAGAGTTAGGTCTATGGATATTGCGTTCAATTTCGCTCTGGCAGGCCCGTTCATCGCTCTGCTGATTGGCTTCGTAAAGGGACTGGTCGATATCCCTACAAAGCTAATTCCACTGGTAGCTCTTATCCTTGCGTACGCTTGGGGAGCCGTCCTGTGGAAAGCGGGCTACACCGATGGCGGATTCGATCTCGCACAGTTTGTAGTTACTGGGTTCTTTACCGCAGCAATTGCATCTGGTGCTAGGGAGATTACCGCTTCAACCATTGGCAAGACGGATACTAACACTCCGTAACACTACAATCTCTCAGTTAAGAACAATAGTGGCCCGTTGACACCTTTAATCTAGAAAAGGTGTTGACGGGCCTCTTGCTATACTGCATTCTCGCAATGGAGTCCCCTTTCATTCATACGGAGAGTGTAAACTTAATGGACAACCTACAGCCTCTACGTGACGCCCTGAAAGCCCTTATGCTGGCTAAAGGCGCACGTAATGTAGAAGAGGATAAGTACGAAGGACTCACATACGCTATCGACTGTGTTAAGCGTATTCTAGTTAACGATTGGTCATTCGCAAAAGCTATGGCGGAGGGTTCGTTTGAATCCTTCTTCGCTATTGAAGCTGGTGCGAAGATCTCTAACGCGACCCGTGAAGTCCTCGATGGTATCATTAGTGCCCTCACCACTCTCTCTAGTGTGGCGAAGGTAACGGCGGCTGATGACGCTCCCGCAGCCGATGCACTAGTACAGGAAGCTCGGGATCTTGTCGCGGCTACCATGATGGAGATCGAGAAAGCTCCCTCCACTCCCGCTACTCCCCCGGCTGCTCCCGGCTACCCCAAATTCTCTAAGGTAGTAGAAGATCATAAGGTTCCTGCCGGACTCGAAATTATGCCGACCGAGCCGATCTTCATCTTTGAAGAGGCCGAAGGTTCCACCCCCACCGCCCCGCGATTCCGCACACTTGTTATCAAAGAAGGTGTGAGTAAGAACCGAGTCAAGTACAGCGGTAAGGTTCTGAAGGAATCCATCGATAAGCTGGAAGGTCGCGGCATGTACGTCGATCATCCAGCAGGTGCGCGTAGTGGCGATTCTAGTCGCTCCCTTGCTACTAAGGGCGGTTGGTGGGCAAACGTTGAGTACCATGAGGGGATTAAGCTTCCTGATGGCTCAACAATCAACGGCATCATTGGAGAGCTTAATCTACTCTCCCCAGAGAACTCTCCGGTGCCTTGGCTTCCGGGGATGATTAAGGAATCTATCGAGCGCGGGCGACCCGAACTCGTAGGTATCTCAATTCTTGCTGCTGGCAAGACCCAAATTATCAAGGAGAATGGCGTATTCGTTAAGGAAGCACTCAGCATTGATTACTACGCATCAGCGGATGCAGTCGCAGAACCGGGAGCCGGTGGACAGCCACTTTCCCTCATCGCAAATAATGGAGTCGATGTAGACGTGAAGAAAATCGAAGAGATGACTCTGGATGAGCTGAAAGAGGCACGTCCAGACCTGTACGAAGCCGCTGTTGCGGAAATCAAGGCTAAGGCTGCTGGCGATCCGCCCGCGCCCACCCCTGCGCCTAAGATTGAAGCTAACGCCGAATTTACCAAGCTGATTGAAGATACTAAGACTCTTCAGGATCAGCTTGCGGAAGCCGTTAAGAGTGGGCACATCGCTGCTACTCATAACGCGCTTCTCCTTCGCCTTACCAAGTCTCGGCTTCCACAGGCCGTTAAGACTGATCTGCTGGCGGAAGCCGATGGTAAGATCCTCTCGACTGAAGAAATCGAAGCTCTTGTTAGCAAGAGTGAGAAACACGCTCTGTCGGTGATGACCGAAAGTGATGCTCCCGGTCGCCTTCAACCGAACATGCCGATCCGCTACGGTAGCCTTATCGAAGGCGCCATCTCCCCACTCGATCAGGCTCGTGCCGCCCTCGATCTCTTCTTCGGCGCTCCCGTCGAGAAAGAGATGGAAGGTAAGTTCCCGAAGATTCGGAGCTTCTCCGAGTTCTATCGGAACATTACCGGCGACTACGAGTTTAGCGGGTACTACGGCCCCGGTGGTGCGCTTGCCGAGTACTGGGATCAGCCTGCTAACAACTTCGTCGAAGCACTTCCGGGGGCAACGCACATCATTGGTGGTGGTACCATCACGATGTCGAACCTCCTGAACAACTCGATGAACAAGTCGCTCGTTGCTCAGTATCAGGTGCAGAACAAGTGGTGGGAGCCAATCGTTAGTAAGACGGATCTTGCTAACTTCAAGGCTCAACAGCGTGTTCGGTTGCAGAACTTCGGTTCCCTCACCGAGCGTACTGTTGATGGTGCTGAGTACACCGAAATGGACTGGGGAGAAGTCAGCGAGACGTACACCCCGACCGGATTCGGTAACGTTGTGACGGTTGGCCGTCGTGCCATCATCAACGACGATCAGCGGGGTATTCAGCGGATTCCTCAGCTTATGTCGGCATCAGCAGTGTTTACTATCAACGAGTACGCTGCTAACACCTTCTTCCTCGCCAACTCCGGTAACGGCCCGACCCTTACCGATGGGGTACAGATCTTCAACCTCGCTTCGCATCAGGGCAACCGTGTAACCACGGCGCTTGATCGCGCAGCCGTTAACGCCATTCGCCACATCATCATGAAGATGACGAACGATGCTGGTAAGGTCATTGGCCTTTCCGGTCGTGGCTATCTTCTCACCGGCATCGATCTTGAAGATGTCGCCTACGAGCTGATCAAGTCGGTCAATGTGCCTGAGAGCGCAAACAACGCTCCCAACATCCTTGCTGACTCCAGCCGTGGCCTTCTCGGTAACATCGTTGTTCCTCAGTTCACTGATACGAACAACTGGTACTTCATGCTTGCACCTAGCGAGCTTGCTTGTATCGAGATGGGCTTTGTTCTTGGACAGGAGAACCCAGCGTCCTTCGTTCAGGATCAGCCGACCGTCGGCATGGCATTCACCCACGATGCTATGGCGTTCAAGATTCGCCACGAGTACGGTGGTGACTGGATCGACTACCGTGGTGCGGCAGCGTCCATCGTCGCCTAAACCTTCACAGGGAAGGGGTAGGGGGAACCTGAAAATTCCCCCGACACCCCCCTTGACAACTACTACGTACGCACTTTAGTCTAATTGGGAGCTTAGGTTGGGATGGGGTGGCGGTACTACAAAGGTTCGGTAGAGTGTAAGGCAGCGTAGGCCCGAAGCTCCGAACTGGTACCGCCCTCATCCCAACACCAACTCCCACACTTGCTGGGAGTTTTTCTATGTCCGGTCAAACTAAATTCCCTAACGGTATCGATCTCGGGAACAATGCAGTTGTTAATGCTGCTCAGTTCGGTGGTCAGGTGCCGATGGGTGTCTTGCGGATAGCCGCTGATGTTGTGGACGATCAGACAGTCACTATAGGGAGTGATGTCTATCGTTTCGCAGCCGTCGCTACCGACTCCACATCGAATACCGCCAATGGTACGGTTAACAACACTAGGGAAGTGGTGCAGGACTTCTACATGCCTGCCCACGGCTTGATTGTTGGTGACATTCTCCGTATCGAAAACGAGTACATGCGGGTGACAGGGCTTCGTGGAGCCGATTATCTGCATCTGAAGCGCGGAGTCTCAGGCTCTACGATTGCTGCTCACGCCGATGCTGTCGATATCTTTGTCGAGTCCGCTCTCGGTGCTGGTAGTATCGCTGTGGGGCTGAATGCTACCCTTACTCCTGTTGTTGCATCGGCGGCTCTCACTGCTGATATCAACGATCCCACTCGCGGTGTCGAGAAGGTTGTTGCTGTCAACAGTGATGCGAACACCATCCTTGTGATGGGGGCAGCTTCTAAGGGTGGGACGCCTATCGCATCCGCCCTCGCAACTGCTACCACTGAGACTCTTGGTGGGGCCGGTAATGCGTGGGATGCTGCTACACTTACTGGGGGCCGTGCTCCCGGTATTGTTGTTTCAGCTTTCCGAGTGCCAATCGCGGCGGAAGTAACTAAGGGTGAGATGTGGTTCGCCTTCCCCTTCACGCCGGTCATCCAAGATGTTCGCGTCCGTACTACAGCTACGGGTGCTAACATTGCTTGGGATGGTGGCGCATCCGTTGTAGGTACAAGGGTTAAGCTTACTAACGCTGGTGCAACTGACTGGGCAACTACCGATACCGTCGAGGTCGTCGTTAGCGACTCGTAAGCCACTCCCGCTTCCCGAGTGTAGGGGGTGATTACGCCACTCCCTACACTCCCATTACCCATTACTCGTTTTGAAGGATTGAGGATTAATCCAATGGCTAAGCCCAAGCTCAAGACTATTGAAGAGATCGAAGCTCAAGTAGAGGCCGAACTTGAAGCTGAAGAGGCTGCTGAGGCTGCGATCGCGGATGAAACGATTGAGGCTGCTGAAGCTGACATCGCAAGCGAAAGTGACAGCGATCCTGAGCTTGACGCGATTGCTGAACTTTCTCAGGCTGCAATTGACGCTGTGGAAGCTTACGACGAAAAGTTTGAATCGCGTTTCGGTGATCAGAACAATGAGGGAGCATCTGCGGCTGGCTTCCTCTTCACGATCTTCCCTAAGTGGGAAACTTGGACACGCGCTCAGCTACTCCAAGACATCAACACTTGGAAGAAACTCATTCCCCCGGTGGCTGATACGTGGGAGTACTCCAACGCCGATTACATCCGCTATCTTGCCTACCTCAACCATTGTGGTGCCCAGTCGAGTAAGCCGCTCAATCTTGATGACTTCCTCGCTGAGTACTGCTAACTCATCCACTCCCATTATCCCAACCTAAGCTCAAAACTCCCGTACTCTAAGGACGTTAACATGCGTAAGTGGATTGATGTAATTACTGGGGCTGCTGCTGGTGGTGCTGGTGTTGCTACTGCTACTGGAACATCTCAACAGTCGATGGATCTTGGCGAGATCGAAGCAGTAGCGTTTACGTTTAGCGGGACTGCTCCAGCTACTACTGATCTCACACTTACGCTTCTTGGAAGTGGCGGTCAGCCAGATCAAACGGTAGTAGTGCGCTCCAACAGCGGTACACCCGATACCCTCTATCCCCGTGTCTCAGCCAAGCTAGTTGATGCTGCCAGTGCTGCAATCACAGGCGCGTGGGATAAGATCATCGGTAGTGGCCGTCTCAAACTCGATGTTGCCCAGTGCGATAACGACGTTGTTACTACGGCACGGGTGTACTTTAAGAAAGATTAACACGGGCTTAGGCTCTGTTAATCTTGATTGACTGGTAGGGTTAGGAGTATGTGGGCGCTCGCTAACCCTACCAGTCACCTGACCCCGCCTTTCGGTCACTACAAGTCCGCAAGACTTCCCCCACCGGAGAATCTGAGATGCCGTACACCAAACTTACGCTCCGCACCGCCGTCCGCTCGATGCTACAGAACGTCGGTTCGGCATCTCTTGATGACGCTAAACTTGACGTACTACTTGCACAGGCTAAGCGCCGACTTGATCGTGATAAGCCTAACGTAGCAACCACCACGATTGCTGGTACCGGCAAGAAGTTCTATCAACTCACAACGACTGTGGTGGGATGGATGAATCAGTTTTCAACCATCCAGATTATCCAGAACCCCAAAGTTGTTATCGCGAACGATGATGTTGTACAACTTTCTGACCCCAAAGACATTGAGATCGTTGAGCAGGACTCACTAGAGTATTTGAGGTTGGATACTGGAATCGCCTCCGGTACCAACGCCCTCGTGAAGTTCACGACCCCGTGGCTACTCGATGGTATCGACGGGGCGACATCCACCACGATCCCCTCCACTCTCTACAATGCGCTGGAGTTTATCTCCGCATCGGTAGTATGCCTGTCGCTGTCCGCAAAGAGTGCTGGGCAGTTGGACGATCAGATTGAGGCCGATCTCATCAACTGGAGAGGCAAACAAGCAGAGTACAAGTTTGCGGCGAGGGACTTTGAAGAGAACTACCTTCAGGAAATCGGTCTAGACAAGAGTAAGGTGCGCGCAGTTATGTTGCGTATGGACTACGACCGTGATCCCCAACGTATCAGCTACCTTACGCATGGGGGACGTTAACACTTGCCCGCTACACTAATTCGCTCCACTATCCAAGCTACTATCAAATCCACTCTACAGGGCGTGACGGGTGTAGAGAATGTGTATGAGGATTTTCCTCGTGCTAATGATGTAGACGAATTCATTGCTAAGTTCATGGAGAGTGATGAAACTAATCTTCAGTTCTGGGTAATTACTAGGATTGCTTCACCACCTAATACTTCTGAGAACGCCTCCCGCATACCAGTGAGATCAGTCTGGTACAACCACCAATTCGATATCAGCTTATGGTATGGGATCAAGACTGACGATTCTGAGACTAAGTTCCAAGCACTCATTGACGTAGTGCTGGGAGTGTTTGCTGATAAGCGTACTCTTAGCGGATGCTACGTTCCTGTACCACTAGGACTCTATAGTGTGAGGAATGATGTCAAGAATCAAGTGCAATGCAGAGTGGCGAGTTTTAGTGTGGTTGTAGTGGAGCAACAGAATGGTTTGACACCTACCTAGTTTTCTGTTTAACTCCACTGTAACGGTACCGTAATGGTGACCGCTTTAGCGCCCAAATGTGAGGTTACTAGACTATGCAAATCGATACAGTTCGTGTGTACTGTAAGCAATCTGATTGTGGTATGTCGTTCGCGTACAACGAATTCGTTGTACACAATCATATTGTAGATCTGCCGGAAGATCTTGCCAACGACGTAGTCTTTAGTATGCCTAACAGGTTTGGGTTTGCACCGTGGCCTGACGATCAGAAGGAAGAAACTGAGTATAGCATTCCAGAGGGATATGAGATGCGGGACTCAGACTTCGCAATTCCATCGGCGGAACGCGAGGCTTTCCTAGCTGAAGTCGAGAAGCATACAGTTGAGATTGCTGAAGCTGAAGCTGCTGAAGCTCTCCTAACTCCGACCGAATAGCATTCCTAGCCCACCACACAATCTCCAAACTTAGAAAGTAACCTCTCAGGATTTTAAGGAGCTAGGAAATGACTCAGGCACAAGCATTTGAGCAGATCATTGCGGTTGCAAAAGAAACGGTCTACGGTACAGGTGTTGCCCCCACCGTCTGTATTCCTGTAGTATCGGGTGGCGGTAGTGCTCAGTTCGATGTTGTTTGGGACGAAGGTAAGCGTGGCCTTCCATCGGCTGACTTCGGAGCATGTGTTGGTAATGGGCATGGGGAATTCCAGATGGAATCTCTCGTGTACCCAGTTGAGATCGGCCAAGTGCTTATGGCGATCTTCGGTACCGATACTATTACTGGTGCTGGCGATCCCTACACCCACACTCTAACAGCCGCTGTACTTCTCCCGTCCTACACCGTTGAGGATCAGATCATCGGTGGTGCTAATGGTGGGCTTAGGTTCGTAGGAGCCAAACCCACTAGTGTCGGATTTACGTGGGAAGCTGAGTCGGGAGCGGTAGCGGCCAACAGCCAATGGATGACCCGCACCCCCACTAAAGTAACGGCGACTAACCCGGCGGTGTCCGCGACTTTGGGATGTGGCTACGGCGGTTGGCAGACAACCGTAACGAGTACCGGGATCACTGGTCGTGTAGTTGGCGGAGAGATCAATCTTACTCGCGAACTTCAGATGGTGTACACGGGTGCTAACGTAGCAAGCCCGAACTTTGTGAACAATGGCCCACTCAGGTACGAAGGTTCGCTTACCGTTATAGCTGACTCGCTTGCTGACTTTGACCGGATCATTGCTGATACTCGGCAATCGCTTAGTATCAAGTTCAGCTACGAGAGTACCCCGGCGAAATCGTTGGAATTCCTCTCAACTAGTACGTTCTTTGCAGCGGCACCCCTCGAATATGATCGTGGCGGGATCGGTGTACTTGTAAAGGTTGGGTTCCGTGGTCTCCACAACACTACCGATAGTGGTGTTGTTCAGGCGATCCTCAAGAATCCTAAGACCCCGGCCTACTAGGCTGCTAGCTTAGGCCACCAGCCCATTAAGGAGATTGGCCCACACCCATGTACAAAACCGTTAAACTAGATCTTACTGCTAAGTTCGATCTCAATCGCGAGTTCTGGGTAGAGATTGTTCCGTCCGCGTGGCTCCCTAAAAGTGTCACACAGCAGATGGGCAATCTCTACACCGATAGTGCAGTAAGTGAGACTACGCCTGAAGAGATGGAGCTTCTGGAAAAGAATGATCCAGAAGCTATCAAGCGTGCTGTCGATCAGATGGACGATCAGTTCGCCTTCCTTGCAAAGTCCCTCACCTTTCTGGTAGTGGACTGGAACCTTATTGACAAAGATGATCACAAGCTCGACATTCCCAAGGTTCTTCAGCAAGATGGTGATGAGCTTCTTATCAAGAAACTCGCTGAAGTACCGATGGCACTACTTCAGTACATCTTTGAATCAGCCCAAGCCGAGGATTACTCAGCGATCCCTTTAGTGAAATCGAAGCAGCAAGTGCCGCCATCGCCCGCGCCAATGCTGCTTCATCCAGTGGAAGCGGCACTGGAACCAGAAGCGCAGCCGCTACAAAGTTAGCACAGTTCAAAGCGGCTGGGGGTGTGATTCGTGGTCAATCCCCAGCCTCTCTTGTTAACCCTGAAACTGTTGAGCGCCTTATCGCCCCACCTGATTGGCTTCTTACTTGCCGTCTTATGCTTCTTCTTCACAAAACGGAGAAAGAGATATATGATGGTATGAGTCAAGCTATGATCAATCGACTAGCGTGGGTGTTACAGCAGGACGCTGATCGTGAGGCACTTCAGCAGGCTGAGCAAGAGGCTAAGATGAAGGTGACTCAGCAAATGAATAATCGGGGTGGTGTACCTCCCACAGCTTCCTCCCCATCACCAGCTATGATAAGGCGATAACATGGCTACTACAGCACGAGTGGACTTCGGTGGATGGGAGAATCTTCACAAGCGATACCGGGACGCGAGTGAAGCTTGGCCCACTGAGCTTTCTAGTATGTTAGGCGAGATTGGTCAGATCGCCAAGATCGAAGCAATCCGCATCTACACTTCAGAACCAAACACTGATGTTGGGGATAAGCTTCCCTCAATCGATAGTGGTAAGTTCGGTAAGAACATGCGAATCGCTAGAGGGGGCGGTAAGATACGTCCGTGGATCTCTATCTACTCTAGTGCGGAGTACGCGAGGTACGTTGAGCTAGGCGGCTATCTTGATGTAGGGCGGGTAACTAATCGGGCGCGTCCTAAAACTGGAGAGGCTGGGCGGAAGCACTACGGACAGTTTGCTGACGAGATTCATGCATGGGCTAAGCGAAAGTTCCCCGGTAGAGGGGTCAAGTTCGCGGATAACACTATTGAGAAGATCATTCGTGAGGGGGTGGAGGGACGAAGAGTGTTGAGACGTGCAATCTCTCCCACCAATTCTCGATGGGTCAATGCTTTCCATTTTACCATCTCGAATCGTGTAAGCGAATTCATTACTATGTTTCTTGTCAAACGCTAGATTTCGTGGTAAAACCTAACTGCCCCACCCCCTCCCCTAATACGTAAAGGCTCCCCTCTCATATGACGCAGGATGCTTATAGCGCGCGAATCACTCTTGATGGTTCACAGGTTGAAGCTGAGTTTCTAAAGCTGGCTCAAGCGAGCGGTCGATGGAATCAAGTAATGGCGGCGGCTGTTACTGGCGGATTGAAGCCCCTCGCCGCTAACATGGACATCGCTGCTCAGAAGCTGAATCTCGGGCGGGTTAGACTTGCTGGGGTATCGGTAGCGGTTGGGCAACTTACTGATAAGACAGCCGCCTCACTTAAGCCTCAACAGCGACTAAGGTACGAAGCTTCTAAACTGTTCGATCAGTATAAGAAGCTGAGTGATAGTGCGGTTAAGCCTACCAGTGCAAGTCTGTTGAAGCTTGCTGCGGCTTTTGATGCTGCTCAGCAACCAAAGGGGTTGCCGAAGGGATTGTTTACTGCGGCGGCTCAGCAGCTTCGTCAGATGGAAGCATTGCCGGGGGCTGCGCGTACATCGCTTCGAGAATTGCTTGCTACCGAGCGTCAGTCAGCACAAGAACGAGTTGCAGCGCGTAGAGCTTTACACGATCAACTATTTAGAACAGATAGTGCTCAGTCTAGACTTCGTGTTGATCTTCAGCGGAAGGAAGCTAACGAGGAACGAAGGATCTGGCACGAGAATGATTCGTGGCGTCGTAGCACTAATCGCGAAGATGCTGGTCTTGGTAGTGCATTTGCATTAGCTGCTAAGCGTCGAGATGCTGCTAGGGAGCGGATGCTTGGGTCAGCTAGTGGATTGGAGAATCGGCTTGTAGGGAGTCCACAAGCTACTACACTTTCCCCTCTAGTTGCACAAGCTAGGGAGCTGGCCAGTAATGTAGAAGCAGCACGTTGGCAGTTCGATGAGATGCGTAAGAGGATCATCGAAGGCGGGCGCTCCCTCACGTACAATAACAATCAAAGTAGAGTAGCGGCGGCAGCAGCGAGGGAGCAAGCACGTCAACAGCGTGAGGCTGCTCGATCCGCCGTACTGCTTGCTAGAAGTGCTGAGAAAGTTAAGACTAATGAGGAAGCTGCTGTTAGGGCGGCTGAGCGTAAAGCTGTTGCTGATGCCAACAAACTAGAAGCAGCGCGTAAGCTTGAACATGCGATGTCATCGCAGGCCCAGCACAACACTAAGACTGAGAAGTCGCTACTCCGCGTAAGTTCGGCTGCTCAAGGTGTGATGTTGGGGCAATCTCTACTCCAACGTCAGGTCATTGGTGTGGGGTTTTCGCTGATCTTCGCTCGATGGGCCATCCTCAAATATATGGCTGCTGCTGCTGCCCTCACTATTGTGATCGGTGGGGCTGCCGGTCTAACCCGTGCGTTTATCGGTCTTGCGAGTGCTGCTGAAAAGAGCTACATCGAGCTAGAGAAGTCGGGGCAGAAGCTTGCTAACTTCTTCCAGTCCGCTGACGTAGCTGCTAAGATTAAGAAGCAAGCTGCTGAGATGTCTAGAGCTTACAACATCCCGAGGGAGAATGCTGAGAAGCTACTCGCAACTCTTGAGAGTATTGGGCTCAATCAAGACGTTTATCGGATGGCTGATGTCAACGCCGCTGCTGCCGGTGTAGGTAGTGAGGGTGACTTTGCTCAGCGGTTGAAGGATATCACCAAGGCGGATGCTAGTTCTCGCGGTGAGATGACTCGTCAGCTTGCTAAAGACTATGAAATTCCTATCAAGAAGTACATGACGAGTCTGGAGATTGCGAACGCTGTTAACAAGCGATTCGCCAACTCTGCTGAGCAAAACGGTAAGACTACCAGTGCGGCCATTAACCAAATGACCCAATCATGGCTTGACTTCAAGATCATGGTCGGGGCCGTTGTTAACAACTTCCTACTCCCACTTTTCGGCCCTATCATGGGGTTCCTGAACGGAATCAATGCTGGATTCGCAGCGGCCCTGCAAACCGGAAAAGATACCGGCACCTTAGACAAGAATACTCAGGCTTTCGCCCAGACCATGCGGAAGCTTATCCCCTTCATGACGCAGTTCGGTTACATACTGGGTACGGTAATCTATAAGGTTATCATTCGTACGGCTCAGATCATTAAGGTACTAGCCGACACCCTTATTCGGTTGTGGAACAAGATGAAGCCTGTAGTGGACTTCATGCGAACGTTTATCAAGATTGCTAAGGAATTCCTTGATAAGATGCTAGCATGGATGCTTCGTAACAAAGACATCATTACTACATTGGGTGTGTTGGCGTTCCTGTTGTTTGGGCTCCCTCGCCTCTTCACCCTTGTAGTGGATGCCATCACATCACTGATTGGCGGTCTTGTCAGTCTCGGTAAGGCGATCTTGGGACTTCCCAAAGCGACTGTTGACTTCTTGGTCAAGGGATTCAAGGAAGCAAAAGAAGCTGTTGAGAATCTGTTGAGGCAGCTTGGACTCCTAAAGGATAAAAGTGTTAAGGTCAGTACTGACACTGGTGGCATTGATCTTGATAAGATTCGTAACTACAACGACCAACTTGCTAAGATCCCCGAAACTATCCATACTAAGGTGACGCAGGATCTCCCTACTGGTACTGTAGCTCCGGGACTGCCCCCCACCGATGGTAAAGCGGAAAAGTCGTGGAATCTGTTTGGCGTAAAGATTAGCATGAGCTTCCTCAAAGGTATGGCCGGAAGTCTCGCTACTGGTTTAGGTGTAGCAATCGGTGGTGCCCTTCTAGGTATCTCTGTTGGCACATTGCTGATCGCAGCAGGTGTAGTGGCTGCGGTCATCGCATTGGCCTTGATAGTTGCCTTCCCACGAGAATCAGGTCAGATCGCTGGTGCAATCGCTGGTATGTTAGTCAATGCACTTGCGCTAGTACCGGGCCTTATTGTTTGGGGACTTATTGCAGCCGTCAGTGTTGTTATAGGACTAATGGCAGCACAGTTCAGTTTAGGTCTCAGTGTAATGATAGGGGTATTCCGTATCCCATTCGATACCCTAGTCAACATGGTTCGTAACGTTGCGAGTGATGTTAAAGATATCGGGTCATCTCTATTCTCAGGTGACTGGCTTGGGGCACTTCAAGCTAGTGGCGACCTCCTAAAACACATCTTTCTTACCCCTTGGGAAGATATGGGTATTGGGATCAAGAACTTCGGTATCGATCTCAAGACCAACATCATTCCTAAGTTCTTTGATGATACTTGGTTCGCCATTTCAGGCCCGACAGGTATAGGGAAGCTGATTGAGAATATCAAAGAGCCAGTTAAGCATTGGGCCGAAGAGTTTGGTAGGGGCTTCGGTGAAGGTTGGGAAGAACACGTCAACCCTTCCCTTATGGGATTCTTCTCAAAGGCTTGGAATGGAATCAATGATGGGTTTGGTACCGGCGACAACTACGGGTTAGTTAATGCCATGCGTGTAGGGTTCCGAAACCTTGCCCTTATCGGAGATAACATTGGTGATCCATTCAGAAGGTTCAAGCACTTCCTCTCTAGTGTTGGGGATGCTATAACGCGCTTCATTGATTGGCTTAGGGATAACGCCCACAACCTGAACCCTGCTAACTGGATCGGTGGAGCAATCTCGCGAATCGGTGTACCTAGTTTTGGTGACTACGCTATGGGCGGTGTGGTACCGGGCGCACGGGGTACTAAGCAACTTGTAATGGCTGAAGCTGGTGAAGTATTCCTCGGTGCCCCTGCTGTTGCTGCTAGTAGCGGACGACTAGGTGGATTAGGCGGCGGTGGCACCACCAACATCTACGTCTCGGTTGCTGATAGCGTAATCACTAACGACGCCTCCATTACTGATCTCACTGATCAGATCGCTGGCAAGCTAGTGCAGCGACTGGGTGTAGCTCGTAACCTAACATTCCACAGGATCTAGTGCTTCATGGCTTTTCAGCTTCTAATCAACGAAGTAGACTACACCGATAACTTCGTGTTGTCCTCCGTACGGATAAACGAGGGGCTTCAGGCTAATGGACAAAGTATGTCGGGGATTGTACAGCTTAGTGGCGCGTTGGCTCGTCCAATCGGTGGCAACACAATACGCTTATTTCGGGATTCTACTTTGGAGTTTGCAGGACGTATTGTAGTATCAGAACAGACACAGCCTACCAGTGCCCATGCCCTACTGTTTCACTATCAGCTTGAATGTGTTGACTGGACAGCAGATCTAGATCAGACGTTTCAGCAGGTGCAGTACGATCCTGGACAGTACGCCGGGGATATAGTCAAAGCACTAGTAGCTCTTGTCGGACGCGGCTTCACCACCACCAATGTAGTTAACGGCCCACAGATTGACGGTATTAAGGCGGATATCGAGCCCCTTAGTGGGATCATTACACGTATCGCAGAGGCTATTGAGCACCAGTGGTACGTCGATTACAACCGAGACATTAACTTCTTCTACATACTTGATCGCCCAGCACCAATCACTAGTATCGACTTTGACACCGATATCACTAACTACTTTGATCTTACTGTTGCTGAGCATGTGGAGCATGTTAAGAATGCTATATACTTGACTGGGGCAACGGTTAAGTCCCAGACACAGGATCAGATCATTAACTACGCTGATGGCGACACTCGCTTTTGGCCGCTCAACTATCAGCCGTGGAGCCAGACGGACATCACCGTCAAAGTGAATGATGTTCCCCAAACCGTTCTACTAGATGGTGTGGACGGCTCGGCTGGAGATGATCAAGCACCAACCTCTAGTGTATACGTCTGTATCGATAACTGGGGAATCCGCTTCCCAGATACTATGCCACCGACTCTCAACGATAAAATCGAAGTCCTATACAACTACGCATTCTCCCCAGTTATTTTAGTAGAAGATCCAATTTCCATTGCTAATATGATGGCGCGTGAGAATACTGCAATTGCCCCATCTAACGGACGACACGAGTTCAAGTTCGATGTACCAGATCTCCGCGTCGAGACAGAAGATACCATTCTTGACTACGGAACACTTCTACTAGCCCGTTATAGTGCGCCAAGCTACACTCTTAACTTCAAAAGCTGGACGCAGGGATGGCAAGCTGGACAAACCTTTACAGGAGTGTCAACAACTAGAAGCTTGCCAAGCACTCAGTTCTATGTTATAAGTGTGACTAAGGCAATTCTAGCTAAGAAAAAAGATGGCCCGGCAACAGATACTCCAGCGTTTGAGTACAACATTGTTGCTTCCTCCGTACCGTTTCCTCAATAACCCTTGTTTAGTTTAAGGACGTGGTTGTGGCATCTTCAAACATCGATCGTTTCAGTCGTATGGTTAACAACCTGTATACGCGCGCGTTCGAGAAAGATGCCCAGAAGTTCAATACGCTATTTAATAAGACTTCTAATCTTCTCGATACTAGTTTAGACGCTCACGGACTTCGTAGTCTTAGTAGCTTGATAATGCGCGACTTGCCAATTAGCTACACCCACTTGGACACGCTAATACCGGCTGGTACACCGGCCTACAACCTTCCTATCAAAGATCGTATTGATACGGTAAATTCTTGGTACGCAGCGGACGCTACTAAGCTTACTAGAGTAGCTAGCTTACTTGGTGGTAACCTTCAAGACTACGCTTATCAGTTTGCGGCTACGTACATGAACAAAGCGGATGCTGCTGAGTACGATGTTACTAGCTGGACGTGTGAGGCGCTAGTAAAGTTCACCAGTACCGCGACTATGAAGTTAGTGGGACAGGGGACTACGGCTACGGGTTGGGGCATGTGGCTTACTAACAAGAAGCTTACGCTTGTGAGCGCACTTGACTCAGTGAATACCAGTAATGGTGCCGACCTCAATGATGGATTAGTTCACCACGTTGCAGTTACTAGAAACGCTGGTAACACACTTAAGTGGTTCGTTGATGGTGTTGAGGTTGCTAGTAGTACCATTACCAATGTTAGCACCACTGCCCTAAGCGGCTCGCTAGAAATTGGCAGTAGTGCTAACCCCTTTACCGGAACGATTGATGAGGTTGCGACCTACAACTACGCGCTTACCCCAACACAGATCGCGGAACACTACGCTACTATTAACGTAGTAACTGCGGCAGCAACTAATTCAGTTGGCAATGTAGGATGGTACGTACCGCCACTATCTCGCGCCTACGCTGATATGACGGCTTCTGGTAGTGATCAGTCTACTGAGCCTAGTGCCTACGGCTTTAGCGGAACCGTAAATCTGCAATACCCTGCGGCTATGTTTCTGGGTAATCCGGGTTGGGGCTGGCTTGTAGTACGAATACGTCCAACGTGGAGTAATACCGCTGGCGTATTGCATCCTATCTTTACTCATAATGACGCGGATCGTACCTTTGAGTTAGTCTATAAAGCTACAAACGTTTGGGCATTACGTATAGGTAATCCCGGTGTTAGCGTTGGCGAGGTTACTATTGCAGCTACCCACATTGCGAATCAAGACATTACATTGGCTGCACAATGGGTGGGTTCTGGCAGCGGTATTAAGTTAAGTCTTGATGGAGCAGCATTTGTATCTGGTACATCACAGTCTCCCGGTGCTGGCCCAACTAACTTTATGTTTGGCTACGATGGTGCTAATAGTTTAGCAGGCGCAATTCATTGGGCTGTAATGGGCGGACTCGCAGCGACAGATGAACAGTTATCAGATGCCGATGTTGCTGTCTACCACGCACACGGAAACCGTGATCCTATTTGGGATACAATTCCTAATATCCGAACTACCAAACCAGCATTCTTGTGGGATGGTAGAACTAACGCTCATACTTCACTAGCAGTCTTTGGGGAGTAGCAATTATGCTCAAAACGACATTGGACTTAAACATTAAGGGTAGTCTACTCCTAGAGTTTATAGACGAAGATACTGGAAAGATCAAGTACGAGCACGTTTTTAATAACGTGACCGATAATCTTCGGTCAGCAGTTGCCAGCGCACTGGCTCAACAGACCGCCGGTTCACCATCGCACATTGCGCTGGGGACTGGTGCGATTAGCGAGAACGCGCTCTCTAATGAGAGTAGTTACGCCTATCTTAATGGTACAGGCAGCGCCACACAACAGCTTGCAACCCTATGGACGGTTCCTGCAACCTACGACTCCTACTACATTGCTAAGATCCTACTTCCAATGGTACGTACTACCACCGATGCTAGCAACTTTACAGTAGAGTTACAAACTAACAGTGCAGGTGTTCCCAGCGGTACACCTGTAACTAATGGGGTAAGTAGCGCAGTAGCATTTAACTCATTACAGTTAACTACACCCTACACGTACGTAGATTTCTCGTTCCCAACCCCGCCGACAATCCTCTATGGTACCACTTACCACATCGTACTTAAGACAGACGCAGTTACTTTGGCTGATGCTATACACCGATGGGCAACCGACTGGACTTCACCGACCGGGCCGTTCGATACACTCAAATACTACAATGGTAGTGCTTGGGGAGCTTGGTCAGGTAACCCCAAACCAATAGGTCGTGTTATCCCAACAGCTAATCCTAACTTTACTTCTATCGTTGGGCAGCTAGGAACGCGAGCGGCAATTACGAGTCGTTCTAAGTCTAGCAACAATATTGTAAGGTTACTTGGATCATTCAATGCCGGGGTTGCTACCGACTTCATTGGTATGGCAGCACTCTACGATGCTTCGACATCTGGAAATCTACTTGCGCTTGCTAACATTGGATATAATAAGTTGGCGAACGTTCGGCTTAACGTCTACTGGTTGTTGGAGCTTAACTAGTTATGGCTAATACAGAAGTTGTTTGGGGCACAAAAGTTACGGCGGCTAAATCTGGGGAAGTTCTTGCTGGAAGTAGTGCGCCTCCCGGTCAGGCATTAGGAGACTTGTGGGTTAACACAGCACCTACTAATGAGAATCGTCCCCGCTTCCAAAACGATGCCAGTGGTGCTCGTAAGTGGGAACAAGATATTGGTGTAAGGTGTATCTGGCAAGACCGTGCCTACGGAAGCGTTAGCAGTGCGGTTGCGGACAGCACCGTCTACACCGTTAGTGGTATTAGTCTAACTCTTGGATCACTATCGTACATTGTAAAGTTTCAGGTTAAAACTAAGGATTCCAATAGTAGTAACAATAACGACTTCGGCTTAAAGCTGAATGCTACAATTGTGAACTCGACTACGACTAACTACATTTATCGTGCTGTAGGTGCCTACTACGATGAGATCGAACTCTGGCTGCCTTATCACGGTGCGCTTGCAGGACAGTTTGGACACGCCATTGCAGCGCAAAATGGTGACTCTAGTATTGGGATTAGAAATCAAAAGTTGTTAGGGCTTAATGCTAACCTTCCTGATACCATTACTAGTATTACGGTGCTTGGCGTTAGTCCCGGAGCTACAGGTACGCTGTACGCTGGGTTTATGGAAATCTGGGAGATCTTCTAAGCTATGAGTACTGAATTCGTTACAGGTCAGAAACTTGACACACGCTGGAATCGTATAGCTTCAGGCAGTGAACGTCCATTGGAGTACGAAGCGCCACAACAAATCTGGGTAAGCGACAAGGTACCTACTAGTCTTGATGGGCCAAACCTTATAGCTAATCCTAACTTTGAAGTAGACACTGCTGGGTGGGCAGCCTTAGCGGGTGGTTCGATTGCTAGAACTACAACCTACAAGTACTCGGGCGTTGCCGGGGCCACAGTAACTAGTAGTGCCATAGGTGATGGCACTAAGTACGCACTAGACTTAGAGCCTAACCAATACTACGTGTTTGGGGCTAAGATCGCGCGCGCTTATAACATCATTCTTGAAATGAGCGATTTGGTTGATATTACAGCCGCTGTGAATACTGGAATTACTAACGGTGGTTTTGATTGGGTAACAGTACGTGGAACCTTCTTCACTGACAGTACGCATACATCGTGTGAACTTCGCGCTAAGAACAACACAGCAACAGTAGGACAAACATTCCAACTCGATAATGTGTACGTTCGGCGCGCTCAGCTAAATTCTACGTTAAATGCTAGCTTAGACCTGCCGTGGCCTGAATGGTTTGCTTACGATGGACGGGATTGGTCACGCGCTGTTCGTGGAATGCGTCTACTTGCAGCCTCTGGAAACATTGCACTGAATAAAGTTATTACCCCAAACTATCAGCGCACGTACTATCAGGACGGATTCCAGATTCCCCCCACAAGTGGTGTACTAATTCGACAACGCTTCCGGCAGGCCGCAGGCGGTAGTGGCACTCCGGCTAATGCAGTTGCTGTATATCTAAACGGTAGTAGCCAGTATAGTGTTTCTATAAATCATGGGTCGGATGCTCTTACAGTAGAATATGGTGGAGAGGTAGAGTTTTACCTTTCTCCACGATATCAATACATTGAAACGTTATCTGGGGCTATAAACACTAAAAGTGTATCGCGTTCTCAAAATAGTTACGGATATACTGCCGCAGCCGGAGCTTACGGACAGCTACGATCCTATGGTGGTGGGGTAACTACTATACCAGAAGTAATTACCTCCATAGACTTACGCGCTAGGGTAAATGCTTCTAACTCAAACCAAACACAATATTTTGGGCCGACTCAAATCTTTGAAGTGCTGGGAGCAAACTAACAATGACTGTTCCAACTATACTACCGATAAAAGGCCCAGATACCTATCTTGTAAGTGGTGGATCAATTGATCAGCCCCAACAGAATGGGCCGATCTTAGTCGAAGCCGGGAATATCTACACGGTAGGGACTACGGCTCCGACTGCGCCAATTGAGGGAGCGGTATGGGCTGATACCAGCACTGGCTCTAGTGTTATAAAGTTCTATCGTGGTGGCTTGTGGGTAGACGCTAAGAATACGGTAGCATATCGAAAGGTGGGGAGTAGCGTAAGCTTTAGCAGCGCAGCTAATCCAGCAGCAGCTGTAGATGTTAAGACAATTAGTGGGCTTAACATTGCTACTAGTAAGGGCATCGAGATCCGTGGAAACTGCTACATGACTAGTAGTGTAGCGGCGGCAAGTAAGAAGCTAGCAATTGGCTTGAAGATCAATTCGACAATTGTTAATGAGGCCGATCATGCGAACCCTGATGCTAACGTATGCTGGGGCGGTAAGGTAGCAAATGATACAGGGACAATCTATGGATCGTTTGTTATTAGGATTCCAAGGCGTGATGTTGGAGTTCCCACTTACGCAAGCATTGGCGGATCTCAGTGGTGCGCGTCTGAGTACACTCTTACGCAAAACTGGGGAGCACTAGGCTACACGGCTGGCGTTCCAGTAGTTGCGATTACCAGTATAGCATTGCGGGCTAAAGCATCACCGGGAACCAACTGTATAGCGTACGTTGGCCCAGTGTACGTATTTGAAATAGACGAGAGCTAACTTTAGGGACTAGCTTTCGCTCCCACCCTCAATACTTTCGCCCGGTTGGGTTGATAATCTCAGGTGATATCTACGTCGGCAGAGTACACAGGATGCTAACATATCGGTTGTGGTGATTGGGTCGTTGGCTGGGCCGGTCACCCCGTAGGCCGCTTTGTAGGGGGTGCGTAGAAGGGCTTGGAGTCGGGCGGTACCGGGCGTTACAAGTCCGCAAGACTTGCCCGTAGCGACCGCTGGCGAACCCGTGGCCCCCAAAACGGACACGTCCACCGCACCGCAGTCCCAACACGCCATATCTTGTACGATCATCGCTTTTAGAAACTTAGCAACCTGAAACCGCTCAACTCGTCTAAGAGCATCACTACAGGTGTAGTCCTCTTGATAGGAGCAGAAGATCTGATCGTTGCGATGAGGGGTGAAGGTTTTGAGACAAACAATGCAGGTGCGGGGCGGATAATCCATAACTTTATATATCTCCTTCGTGCGGCCACGTCACGATTACGCCATCTCGATCTTTGAAGATTCGTACTATTGCGGGGCGTCCAGCGGATTGGCAGATTGGGCATAGTGCGCGTTTGTGCTCCCAATCTATAGAGGATGGGATAGGTTCGCTTTTACTACCGGAGCAGTCGGAGTGTATGATTGGCACTTAACTTTTCCCCTGTCCATTGATAGCAGCGCGATACGCATCCATATCGGCATTCTTCAGTGCCTCAATTGCTGGCTTGCCACCACCTTCTGTATCGCCATTATCATAGGTCTCTGCAAGGCGGCTGAGCCATAAGCAAGCTGTTTCTAGCGCCATCGCTTTACGCTCTAGTTCGTCTAGCAACTCGGGCAGAGCGTTCACAGCACGAAGGATGAGGGCGGTTGGCAAAGTCCTGCTGCCACTTACAGGGTCACGCGGCGGTATGCCAGCCAGCAGCTTCCGCAGCCTCGCGATTGTCTCGGGGGTTGTCTCGGGGGTCATGACAGCGCTTCCGCAATCACGATGAGAGCCATCCCTATAAGAGCGCATCCAAAAAGCCATTCAGCCCAATTATCGTAGTTCATGACTTCTTTTCCTCCCACGACAACGACACACTGCCCTTGTCATTCCCGTACACCGAGTTCTTGAAGTCCGTTAGACGCGCTTCGTCTCTCTCGACAAAGTCGGCTAATTGCCGAAGCAGGGCGGCTGCGAATGCCGCGTTAGGGATTCCACGCATTTCATCAGCGAGGGTCATTCGGTCTCTCCTATCAGCCGGTCGGCCTCTGGCGGGTAGAGCGTTGCAATAACGAAGAAGCACACAGAACACTGTAGGTCAGTGCCTTCCTCCAACTCATCAAGCAGTAACCGCTGGATGGTCGCGCAGTTATCACAATAGATGCGCTGGCCTTCTACTGGTTGCTTCATGACCCCTCTCCTGTCAGCCGGTCGGCCTCTGCGATGGAGGCTCCGAGTTCTTTGAAGTTCCATCCATAAAACTCAGCCTCCATCTCCTTTTTTGTCGCGTCCCTGAGCCGCTTGAGGGCAGCGGTGAGATCGGCGTTACGCTTCTGACTAGATCGTAACCATCCCCACCATTCATCATGCGTCGGCCCTTCTTCCAGACACTGAACATCTCTGCTTAGTACGAGATTGAATATCTCTAATTGGGTGTTACGCTCACGGAGATCCTTGTAGTGTTCGACTAGATCTAGAAACGTTTTGGTAGTCGCCCGTTCCCACATTGCGGCTAGTTCGATGTCCGTAAACGGCTCAGTCATCTTGCGTCTCTAGAGCCTCTAGAATTTCGTAGGACGGTTCAGGATGACTACGCATCTCATGTTCGTAGATGCTCCACCAGACTCGTGAGAATGCGGGGCAGTAGTGACACTTGAAGATTAGCTCGCCCGGCTTCGGATAATATCGTGGATCATTTGAGACTGTTACTGGTGGATGTACGGCCATTAACCTCTCCCCTTATACGTAGCGATGACAGTTACTGCTAGAAAAGTAAGAACCAAGATCGGTGTAGTAATTAGCGGCCAGCGAGTTATGGCCTCAACTATTACAGTGAGTGTGCCTATCAAAGCACATCCAGCAATGATAATCCAGCACAGCATGGATACAACAAACCATTCGTTCTTACCCATAACTTTCCATCTCCGCTTCTTGTTGTACCTTACGTGCGAGTAGCCAGTAGCAGTCATCACATACTGGATACGGAAGAACATCTACTGGGATCATGCACATCTCTTTGCAGACCTCACAGCGTTGAAGTTCCTCCTTCACCGGCTCACCTTCGTACTTGCTTAGTGTAAACTTCATCACTACACTCGCACTCACACTCACACTCACACTACACTACACTTTATGGTACTTGAATGTTGCTACGTTTAGTTGGAGGGGATCATCCTCGATTGCTGGTAAGTCAATCGACATATCAGCAAAGGCTTTGGGGAAACGATTTTGGCACTCCACTGCGATGTAGCCAAATACTTGACGCATCTCAGCCTCCGCTCCTATTGCTGTCCGCATCTCGATAACATGACGTAGCTCTCGGAGGTTGGTAGTCCAGACGATATCGGTTGCTACACCGTGAGGGGCTAGACGCCTGAAGTCCGATGTCAATAATTTCTTAGTGTGGAAGTCCTTGATCTTATCGATCTCCCAGAGAGCAGCGAGTTCTTCTTGCCACTGTGAGAGGATTGCCATCTTATGACCGAACCAATCAGCCATACCGTTCCACCACTCTTGCTGTTCAATCAGCAGCGCGTTCTCCATGCTGGGGGGAAGGAGTGAACCGAAGGACGTAGGGATGGTGTAGTTGATATCTTCAAGACGGACGTAGCGCATCGACTGTTGCGAGAATGCACCGTGGCGATGTCTTACCAATTCGTGCGTGAACACCCTACTGACGTTACGGAGGGTAAACTGAACCGACACATGCTCTAGTACTGAGCCATGACCTGACTCTATGATGTTAGCAATGTAAGCTGCGGGATCTCCACGTACCTTTGAGATATTGGGATTGAGTCCGGCACCGAAGCTCTTGTAGCAGACTCGTCCGGCGAACTCGATTAGCTTCTCGACATCATCATGCCAGTTGTAAAGGTCATCGTTGAAATGCCATTCATGAGCACCGATGTCGTCGAGGTAGCTTTCGATTGCCCCAATACTAGGGAGAGTCATCGCGGTGATGTAGACGTAAGGACGTACAGGTGTGGCGGTCACGAGAGATCACCTTCCCCATCGCTACTAGTAGGAAAGGGTGGAGTGATTCCCATTGCTTCACGCTGCATGATCAGCTTAAGACGAAGCATATCAAGTCGGTAGCTCCACCACCCCGCCAACGTCGCCGCTCCTATCACTGTGACTATAATGATTGTAGCTGCCCAGAGTGCAGTATCCATAGAGGTTGTTAGAACTTCTTTCCGTGTTTGTAGGGGCGACCAACGTTGTAGTTGTGCTTCATCCGAGTAAGAGTGTTGATATATGCGGGGTTGATTCCTATGAGTCCGAAGAGATCCCAAATGCGGATCATAGCGTCGATGAGTTCGATAAGTGGGCCGTCAGGTTTCCACTCACCGCGCTCGTCACGAACTAGCCACCAAGAATCTTCCGGGTGACCGTTACGAAGATGCTCGTGGAGTTCGCTTAGCTCCCCGATAATAAGGAGAATGGACTTGTGCATGTTTATTCTATCTTCATGGAAGCCATGTGATTTGGCGTTTTGGTGTACGGCTTCTATCCATTCGGGAAGGGTATCGATTAATTGCCCGCGATATTCAGCAGCAGCGATTAGATCACGGGCTTCTGCTGAATGACTTAGAGCTACGACTACGTTTGAAACTGTTGAGTGGGGTGGAGGCGTCTCGACTACAGCTATAGATTCATCAATAAGCGCATCGATATGATAGCGTTTTGCACGACCACATACATAACACATATCATCTTTGATATCCCCTAACAGATAGCTTGCGCTTTCAGGATAGTGCGTCCACGGATGAGGCTTTGGCTCAAGCCGCTGCTTGATCTCTTCCCTTACCTTATTGGCGGCACAGCCGGGACAGTCAGCGTCGTGATCCTTTGGATCATAATCGAGGGAGACTCGCTGTCCACTAATTGTGTGCATGTTCTTAAGTTCACCCATAGATGTAGAGCGTTGATCAGACATCGAATTTGTTACCTTCCCAGTCCCACGGCCCCACCCATAGGGTGTTGTTGCGCCACTCTTCTTCGGATTTAACTTGGCTAGCAGCAACCGCAAACTGAACTTCTTTGACGGGCTTCTCGTACATTGCAGCGTAGGCGAGTTCGGCCTTGATCCCCTTACTGGTACGCCAACCGAACATGGTGAACACCCAGATTTCATCACAGGCATCGATCATTCGATAGTCGAACTTCTCCCAGTAGTCCCATCCTCCATCGAAGGGGCCATGCACTGCGATGTTGTGAGAGTGAGCAATGGGGGAGAATACCATTACGTTGTGCTTGGTGGAGTTCATGATAGTCGCACTCATACGCACGGCTTCCATATAACGGTATTCCCGAATCTCGGGTTGAGCATGGTTGTAGGGGGTGGCGAGATAAATGAGTGGCTTTGTCACTGAACGGGCTCCGACTTAACAGTGTAGGGGGTGTTGAGGCTTTTTTCGGCGATCTCTGCGCTCACTATGGCATCGAGTAGAACGAGGTAAGCAATTGCGTCACCGATCTTCTCGTTCCACTGAGCGTAACTGTAGTCGTTTGGTGATGAGGCATCAACCATATCGGATAGGGAAGTTAGATGCTTGATCTGCATTCCCCAAAGTGTATCGGTGAGGGTACGACCACGAGCAGCGGCAGCACGTCGGAAGTTGTGTAGACGATCATCTTCCACACCAGCGGGTACGTACTCAGCACCCTTGACGTTAAGCCGCTCCTTCAAGTCATGGATGCGAAAGTTTACCACTCGATTGAATGCTTCAGAATTCATCATAGTCATGAGTTAGCTGATCCCCCTTGGCTCATCTCGAACTGGCTTCCTCACACTATTGATGTTGGTAGGCGTACTATCGATGTGTGTAGAGGGGGAGGCTGGAGTGACTTGTACCGATTCTCGCGGGTCACCATTCTCACCGACCTGATCAGCAGCAGTCATACAACTCATCGAGAGGGCTACAAGGGCCTTAGCCTTTTCAAGAAAGATGTTGGTCACGGCAAAGTGAATACCGGGGTTGAAGTTTGGTGGCAGGATACCGCCCGGCCCCATCATCTTCAGAACACTGTTAAAGTTAGCGTCCGCGTTGGTAATTGCATTGAACGCATCGATACGGAGTACATGGGCCTGTACTCGATAGGGTAGGTCTAGTATTCCCATCTGGGGAGTGGGAGTAGTGGGAGTGGGAGTGGGTTGATCAGTCATTTCTTGTTATCTCCTTAGAGCTTAGAGTGGGGGTGTTAGTCTCGGTCGTCGTCTTTGAACGTTGGGCCGTAGATAGGTTCAATATACAGTCGTTCGTAGCCACTCCCTTGCTTGTATGGAATCTCGAAGCCAAGACTATCAGCTAGTTCCTCTAGAGCATCAGCGTCGATACTCTTACGACCCGATACACTTACCTTCTTGATACGATGGCTGTCGGTAACAATCTTCTGCCCACTAATGGTGCGGTCACGGAACAACTCACGAAGTTCCTTAGCGCGCCGTGACATAGCCTTGATGTCGGTACGCAGAGAGACGTACTCGACAGCGAGGTTATCGAGTTCACCGAGATCCTCCCTATCACCCATATCGGGAGCGGTGAGATCAAGAAGATCGAACCCCTCGGCTGTCTTGATCTTCAGTACAGCAGGACAAATGTGGGTGAAGGGACAGAAATAGCAAGATTGAGCGTGTCCATCAAACGATGGTGGAGGAAGCTCTCCTATGTGGAGGTACTGAGCTACCTTCTCCATCTCGTCGGAGCGATTCGCGAAAAACACTGGATCGAAGCGGATGACCTCAAAGGCGTATTGCTTTGTGGCGGTGTTGAATCCAGTGACTAGGCAGTAGGAAGGGCGGTCACACCCACGGGCCTGTAGTAAGCGCCTAAACGACTTGCTGCCAAGTATGAATTCGCGCTCTCCGGTAAGAGGATTAACTCTTGAATAATCAGACCAAAGTTCATCGTTGCTAGGATCATCGAATACTCCAAGGTAGCCGTGGATCTGGTCGAGATACTTTACGAGGAAGGGGTGAGACTTCAATCCTCCCTTTACGAAAGCTGTCCACGATTCGTCGTTCATGGTCTTGATTTCGCTAAGAAGCATCTCACCATCAGCTAGAAGTTCTTGTGCAAACTTCGGAAGATTGAAACGCGCCCACTCACTAAGCTGAGAGAGAGAATCGAGGGTGATCAGGCCGTCAGGGTGCCCCATAGTGTAGGGGTCTTGATGAGCTACTTCAAGCTGTTCGTATCCAGTGAAGTGGAGTTGAAGCCCTTGATCAGTGAGGAAGTCATTGATCTGTGGCTCCAGTGCTGATCCCATACGAAGGGGCATCGGTGTACCACGGGGAGTCCACGAACCACTCTTGATTTGCTCCGGTAGACCAACGATCCTCGCGCCAATTACGAAGTCACAAGCACCACGCTCGCTAACTCTAAAGTAATCACGCGTACCAATACCGGGAGCCAGA
>Ga0209619_10000154_pt1 | contig 42317 bp, 53 predicted proteins | sample Rifsed16ft3_FD_184011 | JGI IMG/M metagenome (GOLD analysis project Ga0209619, IMG submission 184011) | Soil microbial communities from Rifle, Colorado, USA - sediment 16ft 3 (version 2) | ecosystem: Environmental > Terrestrial > Deep subsurface > Rock core/Sediment | place: Rifle, Colorado... | reverse complement strand
AGCATCGCGATCGTCATCGGGCCGACGCCGCCCGGCACCGGCGAGATCGCCTTCGCAACCTCGCTCACGTCGGCGAAGTTCACGTCCCCGACCGTCCGGAAGCCCTGCTTCTTCGTCGGATCGGGCACCCGGTTGATCCCGACGTCGATCACGACCGCTCCGGGCCTCACGAGGCCTCGGGTGACGAATTCCGGCTGGCCCATCGCGGCCACGAGGATGTCTCCTGTCCGGGTGATGGCAGCCAGATCACGGGTCGCGGAGTGGCATACGGTGACGGTCGCGTTCGCCCCTTGGGCTTTCTGGATGAGGAGCGCCGCGAGTGGCTTCCCGACGATGTTGCTCCGCCCGAGGATCACGACGTGCTTCCCCCCCGGGTCGTTTCCGCTCCGCACGAGGAGCTCGACGACGCCCGCAGGGGTCGCCGGAGCGAACCGGGGCGTGCCGATGAGCACGAGCCCGACGTTCTCCGGATGGAAGCAGTCGACGTCCTTCGAAGGTACGACGGCCGACGTCGCCACGGCGGCCGGGATCTGAGGAGGCAGGGGCTGCTGGACGAGAATCCCGTGCACCTTCGGGTCCTTGTTCAACCGGTCGACTTCCTCGACGAGCCGCGGCTCGCTCGTGTCCGCCGGCAGCTCGAGGGTCCAGTGCGCCAACCCCATCTCCTCGCACGCTTTCCCCTTCATCTTTACGTACAATTTGGACGCCGGGTTGTCGCCCACGAGGACCGCCGCGAGGCCCGGCACAACGCCCCGCGCCGCGAGGGCCGCCAGGCGAGGGCGGAGTTCCTGCCGGACGTCGTCCGCGATCTTCTTCCCGTCGATGAGCGTCGCGACCAGGAATCGCACCTGCCGGCGGTAAGCGCGCGGCCCATGTATAGCCTTTCACGGCATCGCGTCCGACGCGTCAGACACGGCCATATGTCATGGTATCTCGCGCGAGTTGCGTGTCTGACAGGCAACACGACGTTCTCGCAAACGAAAACACTTAAGACGGCTCACGGGCTTTAGCCCGACCGGATGCACTCGAACGATTGGTCTCGCCTCCTCACCGAGAGGCAGCGAGAGGTCCTCTCGATCGTTGTGGAGAACAAGGTCTACCGGAACCGCGATTCGAAGATCCCAGAGCTCGCGGCGCAGATGGGGATCGCGCCCGCCGCCGTCGCGAAGCACCTCCTCGAAATCGAGAAGACGGCCCTCCTCGACGTCGTCGTGACGCCCTCGGAACAGGGGAAGCGGGTCTACGAGCGAATGTCCCTGGAGCCGAGGCCCGACCGCAGGCCGACGTCGGAACTCCTCGAGCGCGAGAAGATCGGGATCCTACGATTCCTCCGAGACCATCCGGACGCCAGCGCGATGGAGATCGCAGAGGAACTCGGGCTGTCCGAGTACACGACGGTGAACAGCCTACGCGTGCTCACGACCGTGCAGCTCGTGACGAAGCAACGGGGACCCGCGATGCGGCGGGGCGTGCCGCCGTACGTGTACCGGCCGACGCCTCACGGCCGAGACCTCGCGAATCGCATTTCCACCGATGCGAGGCCATAAGGCCGAAATAGGGAGGGACGCCTCCCCAGGCGGGCTTGTTCGACGCCGCGATCGTGGGGGCAGGGCCCGCCGGGGGAATGGCCGCCCGCCAGCTCGCCGCCGCGGGCTTTCGGACGATCGTCCTCGAGAAGAAGAAGATCGTCGGGGAGCCCGTCCAGTGCGCGGAGGGCGTGAGCGAGTTCGGCTTGGCATCGAACGGCCTTCGTGCGGATGCGGGGTGGGCCGTCCAACGCGTGGCGGGGGCGAAGTGCATCGTCCCCGATGGGCGTTGGTTCTACATCACGCGCCTTCCGGGATTTGCGATCGACCGGCCCGCGTTCGACCGCTGGATCCTCCAGGCCGCACTCGACGACGGCGCGGTCCTACGGACCTCTACGCGCGTCACGGGGATCGCGCGGCGCGAGTCGGGATGGCGGCTTCACGCCGACGGAGACTCGTTCGATGCGCGACTCGTCGTCGCGGCGGACGGCCCGGCGAGCTTCATCGCGCGCGAGGTGGGGCTCGTTCGGAAACTCGAGCGAATCCTGGCGTACGAGTACCGGTTCCGGACGGAGGACATCCCGAATCCAGATCCGGAATTCTTCCGCCTGTTCATCGGCAAGGCGTACGACGGGGGGTATGCCTGGATCTTCCCGAAAGGACCTGAGGCAAACGTCGGCGCGGGAGGCCACATCGACGCCCACGCTGCGGCCGTCGCGTTCTGCCGCCAGCAGGGGATCGACGCGGACCGACGGCTTCAGGTGATCGCGGGTTCGATCCCGTATCGGTACGATCTCAAGGCCTTCGCGATCCCCGGACTTGCGGTCGCGGGGGATGCAGCGGGCATCACGAATCCGATGAACGGGGCGGGGATCCACCCAGGGATCTTCAGCGGCCGCGTGGCAGGGGAATTCGGGGTCCGCACCCTCGCGGCGGACGATCCCTCTGCGATGATCGGCTACGATCGCGTCCTGAGGGGCTCCCCGTTCCTCGACCCGCTCCTGTGGTGGATGATCGACCGGGTTCGCGGCTGGTCCGACCGCCTGATGAACGAAGTCGGCGGGGAACTCCAGGGCGTCGATTGGCGGGCGGTGAATCTGCGGTTCGCGATATCCGCCCTCCTCCGCACGCCGTCGTTCATCTTTCACGCCCGAGAGTTCACGCGAATGATCCAGGCCCTCGAGCTGTGCGATCGCTTCGGATGGTGACGCGGCATTTCGGTGCAGCAAGATGACCGAAGCCTAGATACGAACCTCCGGCATCCCCGCGCATTGATGGCCGCGGAGGCGGGCGTGCGCACGATGCGCGCGGGAAGTCGTCTCGAACGGATCCTCGCGGCCGGAGAATTCGCCGTCACCGCGGAAATCGAACCGCCTGCCTCCGGCGATTCGTCCGCGGTGCGACGGCAGGCGATCATGTACCGCGGGATCGCGGACGCCTGCAATGTGACAGACTGCCAGCGGGCCCTCGTGAGGATCTCCTCGCTCGCCGCGGCGGCCCTTGCGCTCCAGGAGGGCGTCGAGCCGGTCATGCAGATGGTCCTCCGGGACCGGAACCGGATCGCCCTCCAGGCGGACCTCCTCGGCGCCTCCGCTCTCGGGATCCGGAACGTGCTCTGCCTCTGGGGCGATCCGCCGACCGCGGGGAACGAGAAGGACGCGAAAGGCGTGTTCGACCTCAAGACGGAGGAGATGATCGCGATGTTCCGGACGTTGCGAGACGAGGGCGTGCTCCGCGGCGGGGAGCGGGTCGACCAGCCGCCGAAGGTCTTCATCGGCGCCGCGGCGGATCCCTTTCGCGGGACGAAGGAGGAGTCGTTCGAGAAGCTCCGGGGCAAGGTCACGGCGGGCGCGGATTTCATCCAGACCCAGGCCGTCTACGACGTCGACGCGTTCGAGGAGTGGATGCGCCTCGTCCGAAAGGAGTGGCTCCACAGCCGAGTGTACATCCTCGCGGGCATCATCCCTTTGCGATCCGCGAAGTTCGCGAAGTTCATGGTCGACAAGATCGGCGCGGTGATTCCGAAGCGGATCCTGGATCGGATGGAGAAGGCCCCGAACCCGAAGTCGGAGGGCGTCAGCATCGCCGTGCGGACGATCAAGGCGATGCGGAAGATCGAGGGCGTGCGCGGCGTGCACCTCATGCCGATCAACTGGGATGGCGTCGTCCCGGAACTCGTGAAAGAGGCGGGGCTCTATCCTCGGCCGGCCCTTCCCGACGCGGGCGTGTGACGTGCGCGGCACGTGCCCGTTTCAACCTTCGTATCTCAAACTTTAACTGGGCCCTCCCCATTGCGACTCGGTAATCAGGATGGTTTCCGGCCGGCGCGCCCTCCTGAGCGTCTCCGACAAAGAGGGGCTTGTGGACTTCGCAAGGGGTCTGCGGGACCTCGGCTTCGAACTCCTGGCCACGGACGGGACGGCGAAGGCGCTCCGTGAGGCCGGCCTGCCCGTGACCTCCGTCGCCGACTACACGGGCCTGCAGGAGGGCCTCGGCGGCCGCGTGAAGACCTTGCATCCGAGGATCTTCGCGGGAATCCTGGCGCCGCGTGGGGACGAGAAGGACCTGTCGGACCTCGGGGCGACGGCAATCGACCTCGTGGTCGTGAACCTCTATCCGTTCGAGGCGACGGTCGAGAAGCCCGGCGTGGAGGCGAAGGAGGCGATCGAGAACATCGACATCGGCGGGGTCTCCCTGATCCGTGCGGCGGCGAAGAACGCGGCGCGCGTGGCGGTCGTCGTGAACCCGCGCCGGTACCCGCACCTCCTGAAGGTCCTCCGGGAGGAGATGGGGGTCCCGGGCCGCATGCGAGAGGAGCTCGCGCTCGAGGCGTTCGAGTACACCTCGCGCTACGATGCGGCCATCTACAACTACCTCGCCCGCGAGAGCGGACGTTCCTTGCCGCCCGCGCTCCGCCTTGCGTACGACAAGATCGCGGACCTCCGCTATGGGGAGAACCCCTACCAGAAAGCGGCCCTCTATCGGGAGCCCTACCCGTATGCGGCGACCGCGACGGCGGAGAAGGTGCAGGGCAAGGACCTTTCCTACAACAACCTGCTCGACCTCGATGCGGCGCTCCGCGTCGCGACGGAGTTCGAGCGGCCCGCGGCCGTCGTGATCAAGCACACGAACCCCTCGGGGGTCGCGGTGGCTCTGCACATCGCAGACGCCTATGCCGCGGCCCACGATGCGGATCCGATCTCCGCGTACGGCGGGGTCGTGGGACTGAACCGCGAGGTCGATCTCCCCACGGCGCGCAAAATGAAGGGAGACGTGCTCGATGCGGTGATCGCGCCGGGCTACGAGCCGCAGGCCCTCGAGATCCTCAAGGCGAAGAAGCGCGGGGCGTTCCTGATCTTGCGGACGCGGGGGGCGTTCCGCCGGGAGCACGGGATCGACATGGTCCGCGTGCTGGGCGGCGTCCTCCTCCAGACGACGGACTTCCCGGAGCTGCGGCCGGATGCGTTCAAGATCGTCACGAAGGCCAGCCCGACCGCGGACCAGATGAAGGACGTCCTCTTCGGGATGCGCGTGAGCCGCTTCGTGAAGTCGAACTCGATCGTCCTCGCGACCGCCGAGCGGACGGTCGGGATCGGCGCGGGACAGATGAGCCGCGTCGATTCCTGTCGGATCGCGAGCGACAAGGCGAAGGAGAAGGCCCGTGGCAGCGTCGCGGTGAGCGACGCCTACTTCCCGTTCCGGGACGGCCTCGACGTGCTCGCCAAGGCCGGGGTCGGGGTCGTCGCCCAGCCGGGCGGGTCGATTCGCGATACGGAGGTCATCGCCGCAGCGGACGAGCAGGGCGTCGCGATGGTATTTACCGGCCTGCGGCTGTTCAAGCACTGAGGGGTCCATGGCGCGAATCAAGGTCGGCGTCCTCGCGAGCGGCAGGGGGACGGACTTCCAGAGTCTCGTGGACGCACGGGATCGCGGCGACCTCGAGGTCGACCTCGCTGTCCTCGTCTGCAACGTCCCGGACGCCCCGGTCCTCGAACGGGCGAAGACGGCTCACGTGCCGACGGCCGTCGTAGACCATCGGCCCTACGGGAAGGACCGGGTCGCCTTCGAACGGGAGGTCGTGCGGATCCTCCGAGAAAAGGAGGTCGACCTGGTCGTCTTCGCAGGGTTCATGCGACTCGTGACCCGGTACTTCATCGATGCGTTCCCGGGGCGGATCATGAACATCCATCCGTCCCTCCTGCCGGCGTTCCCGGGTGCGCACGCGCACCGCGATGCGCTCGCCGCAGGGGTGAAGGTCTCCGGCTGCACGATCCACTTCGTCGACGCGTCCGTGGACGGAGGCCCGATCATCCTCCAGAAGGCGGTGCCCGTCCTCGACGATGACACGGAGGAGCGCCTCTCCGCGCGCATCCTCGAGCAGGAGCACATTTTCCTCCCCCTCGCGGTCCGGTTGTTCGCGGAGGGTCGGCTCACGATCGACGGACGTCGTGTGAGGATCAACTCGCGCGGGATGACGCTCCCGTCGATGGCCTAGCCGAACTCGTCCAGGATCGCCGGGATCTCCTCGAGCGTGCGCACCTTGAGATCGGGCTGGACCTCCTCGAGTCGATGGCCATGGGTCCGGAGAAGCCACTCCGTGGCTTGAGGGTCCGGCGGCCCTCGGAGCACCCGCTCCAGGAGCGCCGCGCGCAGCCCGGCTCCCTTCGCGCCGAAGACGTCCTCCACAAGACTCCCGCCGACGTGGAGAAGCTGGCCGGGTGGCACGTGGAGCCGTCCCGCGAGTGCCTGGAAGGGCGCGGGATGGGGCGCAGCTCGGCCGATCTCCGGGGAGGAGACCACAACATCGATCCACGGGGCCACGCGCTGGTCCCACGACGCTCCGAGAGGCAGGAGGGAGTCGCTCAGGAGCGCGACGCGATATCCTGACTCGCGGAGGTAATCGAGGGTTGGCAGCGCGTCCGCGTGCCACTCGAGAGACGTCGCGAGGGCTTCGGCGGCGGCTCGGGCGACGTCGCGCCGAACGTCCACCGGGACGGCCGCAATTCGCTGGAGGACCGATTCGATCGGCTCGTCGGAGAGGTCGGTCCATCGCGCCGCGGTGCGACGCATCTCCTCATGCCGCCATGCGGCGAGGAACGCCTCCCGCGACATGGGGGCACCGTGGAGTTCGAGGGCTGCGTGCATCGCGAGCGGGACGGCATCGGGTGGTCCCGAGGATCGGACGACCGCGTCGCGGGAGAGGCTCAAGGCCCGGATGTCGTGGACCCACATGGGTTCGAAAGGAGGCCCAGTCCGCGATGAACGTTTCGGCCGGACGAACCGAAAAGAAAGGGCCGTTCAGGAATCCTGAACGGCCTCGTTGTGGAGGGATGCTTGTCTAAGCGGTCCGCAATAGGCGGAACGATATTAAACGCTTTTCAACGCGCGTCGTGCGGCGGATGTCGAAGCAGCGTGACGATTCACTTCATCAGGAGAAAAAGGGTCAAGGCCGTCCGCCGTGTAAGGAAAATCAGGGACGGCCTCGTTGTGGAGGGATGCTTGTGGTTTCTCCTAGAATCCCGTGGTATATCAATCTTTACTCAAGGCGATACGTTCCCCTCTTCCAATGGAGGGGACGCCGCACAGGACGCGGGCGAAATCTGCCCTCGCGACGGAAAGCTTATGTCGGCTGCGGCGCTTCGACGGGGACGATCGCGTCATGAAGGGCGTCGGCAAGTTCGGGGAAGTGATGGCGGGCGAGAAGGGGAAGGTGAGCTACGACGACGTCGCCGCCCGACTCGAGAAGATCATCCGGTCGGGGAGCCAGAAGAAGGCGATCACGGACTTCGTCTGCCGCGAACTCCGGAAGATCCCTCACTACACGTGGGTCGGGATCTACACGGTCGACGGACAGGACCTCGTCCTTGCCTCCTGGTCGGGCCCCTCCGCCACGCAGCACCCGCGGATCCAGGTGGGCCAGGGGATCTGCGGGGCGGCAATCACGGAGAAGGCCACGGTCATCGTCTCCGACGTGAACTCGGATCCGCGGTACCTTCCGTGCTTCATCAACACGCGATCGGAAATCGTCGTGCCGCTCCTGAAAGACGGCGTGCCTGTCGCGGAAATCGACATCGATTCGGACCAGCTGGCTGCCTTCACGCCGACGGACAAGACGTTCGTCGAATGGGTCGCACAGGAGCTCGCGTCCGTCCTGTGATGCGTCCGGGGCGCGAACCCCACGCGCCCTGACCACCACATCCGAGGTCCGTTCGGGGCTCGCGGGTCAGAGGCGGAATTCGCCCCACACTCGGATGAACGTGTCGATCTGGTCCGGCGTCGCAAGCTCGTACGTCGCCATGATCCTCGCCACGGCCTTCGGGTCCGCGACACGATATCCACGTTCCCGAGGTTCCGCGTGCTCGACGAGGCCCGCGGCGTCCATCTTTTTGACGTGATGGGAAAGTGTGGACGCTGACACGGGCGCGTGTTCCAGGATCTCCTTGTGGGTCGCCGCCTCCCTCTCCATGAGGAACGCGAGGATCCGGAGGGGGACGGGCTGCCGGAGGAAGGCGAGGATCTGTTTCTCGGCGTCGGTGAGGGCCGGACGGTCCTCCGCACCGCCGGGCATCGAGCGCGGGAAGAAACGCTTGTACTCCCCGTCCATCGCTGAGGCGACCAGATCGTGCTTCTCGAGGAACCGGAGGTGATAGTCCGCGAGGGTAATCGATAGGTTCAGGGCCCGTGCAACCTCGCGCAGGTGGAACCCGGGGTTCTTGCGCACGAAATCATACAGGTCCCTCCGCGTCTTGACGGCCAGGACCTCCTCGTCCATCGACACCACCCCGCGGTCAGCGCCGCAGGGTGAACCCGTAGAAGAGGGCGAGGATCGCGAGGTCGAAGGAGCCGGACAGGATGAAGAGGTCCGTCAGTCCGATGGACCCCGCGAACAGGGCGAGGGTCAGGACGAGCCCCTTCGCGAAGAAGACTCCGAACGCGGCCGCGAGGAAGACGATGTGGACGTCCCTCGTGCGTCGGAAGGCCAGGATCGCGATGACGCTCAGCGCGAGCGCGAACACGGACACGGCGGCGACGAGCACGTTCTCGATGGCCACCACGAGGACCACTGGGTCCCGTAAAGGAGCGGGACGTTAAGGATTCCCGCCCTACTCTTCGCGCTTCTTGCGGCGACGGTTCGCGAGGAAGATCGTCCCGCCAACGAGGGCCGCCATGGCGACGAGTGTGCCCCCGTACAGGAGGTAGTCCGCCTGGAGCGGCGGCGGACGACTCACGATGCCCTCGAAGGCCTCGCTCCGCACACCGAACGTCGGATCGTGGACGAGGCGGCTGACGGGGAGCCCGCCGAGGGAGTAGATCAGGTACATCTCGTAGGAGCCTGATCCGCCGCTCACCTCCGTGAGGGTTACGGGGACGTTCCGCCCGTCCGCGGACGCGGTCTTCGCCCAAGAGAAGAACAGCGTTACGGGGAACTCCCCCGATCCGCCGGTCACGTTCACACCGCCGTCGTCGACCGCGAAGTGGTTCAGCTCGTCCCAGCTGCGGTCCGCATACTCGACGTCGCCCTCCGTTTCCATTCGCATCCCGAGCGCCAGGTCCTGGCCCGCCTGAATCGAGGGCGAGTTGATCTGGATGTCCAACTTCACCTCCATCGGCGTAAGGATCCGGTCCGGCGTCAGACGCAGGAACCTCTGTGCCACCGTCAGATCCAAGGCAATGACCCCGTTGCTGCTCTGGATGGTGAAGTTCGCGACCCGGCCTCCATCCGCAGTCTGGACGATCGTGCGGTTGAACCAGACGTTCTCGAAGGCCGCGCTCCCCAGAGCGATCGTCGAAAGGATCTCCTCCTCGTCGACCCGGCCGTTCCCGTTCCCATCCGCGAACACGACGAGGTCCCGCAGCTCGAGCTCGTACTGCAGATTCACATCCCCGCGCTCGTAGGACAGGGTGAATGTGCCCCCGTCGAACGTCAACCCGAATTCATCCACGAACGGCGGGTTCTCGAGGCGGCTTGTGATGCTGAGTTCATCCTCGACGGCGACCGCCACGACGTTCCGCTGGGTCGCCGCTTCGATGACGTCGGGAATCGTGTCGTCGTCGCTGTCGTGCCCGTCCGCCAGCGCGAGGCTCGAGACAACCGTGAGCGCGACGGCTGCGGAGAGGGCGAATGCCCAGATTCGACGGCGAGGCCGGGCCACGGGAAGGTCCTCGTGAACCGATGGAGGCGGCGGTATATAAGGAGATTATTCGACGCTTTTCGAAGCCCGGTATTCGGTACTTCAGGCACGCGCTGGCGGACCGCGAACAACGCTCCAATCGTCCCGCGCAGGTTTACTCGCGGACGACTTCCCCGAACGCCATCCGCCGGTGGACCTTGGTGATTCGGATCTTCACCTCGTCCCCGACCTTCGTGCCGGGAACGAACACCACGAAGTTCTGAATCCTCGCGAGTCCGTCGCCCTCCCGTCCGATGTCCTCGATCTTGGCCTCGTAGACCTTCCCCTCCTCCACGGGCACGTTTGCAGGTCGCGGGCCTCCGCCCGAATACGACATCCGTCTCCCCATTCGGCGACCCCTCGCCGCCGACGCGTTCGCATCGATGTCTGCGGTATTTAACCCTATAGGGGTCGCGAATCCCGCGGGCGCGGGCCGGACGGGGCTCAGGACTCCCGCAAGGCGCTCAGGTCCTTCTCCACGTCGGACGGGCGCGCGAAGCGGAGGGATAGGATCAGGAGGACGATGCCGACGATCAGGACGATGAGGCCGACCGCCGTCACGAGGCGATTCACGGGCCCGAACACGTCGAAGGCCTGGTACTCCCCGAAGGGAATGCTCAGGACGTCATGGAGCCACGATCCGAGGGCGATCCCGGGGCCGCCCAGGAGGATCAGGAAGATGCCGGCGTAGAAGAGGAACTTCTCCCGGAACCCTGCGGGGCGACCGCCTTCCTCCTCGTCATCCGCCTCGGCCTGTTCCCGCGCGGGAGCCGGCGAGGAGACGGACTCCGAGGCCGTCTCCTGCTCGAAGAGTTCGCCGCATTGCGGGCACTCCGGCGCATCGAGAGGGACGATCGCCTTGCACGTGGGGCACTCCGCCACGAGGGCCTGTGATAGGGCCATGTCGACGGGTCCCGCTCCCGACGTCCGAAGGTAAAGTCATTTGCACCTGCCTATCCAAATTGAGAAAACGGGCGGTGGCCTCCGGGCGACGGAGCCTCGCACGACAGAGTCCCCGACTCGACGTGCTCCTCGACCGGCGCCGCTTCCGGACCTCTCACAGAGCGGGCTTCGGCTTGGCGAGCCAGGGCACGTGAATCTGTCCGACGAGGTCCCGCCATTCTGCGGGCATCGGCTTGCCGGATTCGTCTCGACGGTACCAGTCCGCGACCTCGTCCACCTTCACGTCGCGACCGGTGATCGTGATCATGAGGGCATTGCGGACGTTCGCCGCCGCTTCTGCCGCGACTTGGTTCTCGAAGATTGCGGCATAGGGCGTCTGGGACATCCACCAGAGGACCAGATAGTACGTCTTCCGAGCGGCGCTCCGGCCGGTTTTCGGTTTCATCTCGGGTTGGGTTCCTTTCGACGGGGGTGGGTCCGTCTACGGGGATGAAGACGAAGTCGTGCGATAAAGGGGTTATTGGACGGTTCTCAAAAACGATACTCCGGTCGGGTCAGTCTTCGAACCACGCGCCGCACGAGCATTGGACCGCATCGAGGGCCACGTGGGCTCCGCACCTCGGGCATGCGTAGGCGATGCTCTCCGTTCCAGGTTCGAACTCGATGCCGCAGACCGGGCAGGCATCGTCGAGGACGGGGACCATCGAGCCGCATTCCGGACATGCGGAAGTGGCGGACGTGGACGAGGCGAACCGCACCCCGCAGGCGCAGGACGTGGCCTCCTCGGACACGAACCGGCCGCACGCGGGACACTGAAAGACCTCCACGGTCCCCTCTTGGTCGTCCGCGTCCGCGTGGGCGGCATGCAGGTCCGAGACGTCGTGTACCTTCTGAAGATCCGCAATGAGTTCCGCGAGGCTCCGGGAGGGCGCAGGAGGTTCCGCCTTCGGCACCGGGATCGATCGGAAGCCGGGCCGATGGGGACCGTATGCGCCTCCCGTGCTCCCGGCGAACGCGGTCCCACAGTGCTGGCAACGGTCCAGCTCGAACGGCGTGAGCTTTCGGCAGTTCCAACAGAGGATCCGGGGGGCCATATGGGCGCTCTCCAGCCGGTCCCGTGGAGGCGAACTCGAACCACTGACCGCCCGCGCCACCATGGATCACCGCACTCCCGAGGGCGGCGGCGCATCACGGTCCGCGGCCATAACAGATTAGTCAAAATTTGTCGGCCGTGATAATCAAGTTCGAGTCTGGCCTCGGAGAGGGAACTCCGTCTCTGACGCCTCGAATGATTTAAGTGGCCGCCCTCCTTGGAGCCGCGGTCATGGCGAAGATCCTCGTCTGCGTCGCATGGCCCTACGCCTCGGGTCCGCGGCACCTCGGCCACGCCGCGTCGACGTTCATCCCGGCGGACGTATTCGCTCGGTACCACCGCATGGCCGGGGACGAGGTCCTCGTGGTCGGCGGGACCGACATGCACGGGACCCCGACGATGGTCCGAGCGGACGAGGAAGGCGTCGCGGCGCGCGAAATCGCGGAACGGTACCACGCGCTCCACGCGAAGAACATCGAGCAGCTCGGTGTGCGATACGACCTGTACTGGAACACCGCCGCGCACGACCACAAGGCCTGGGTCCAGGAGATCTTCCTCGCCCTGAAAGCGAAGGGCCACGTCTACGACGCGAGGATGGTGTCCCCGTTCTGCCCGACGGACGGGCGTTTCCTCCCGGATCGATACGTCGAGGGCACCTGTCCGAACTGCGGCTTCGAACGCGCGCGCGGGGATCAGTGCGAGAACTGCGGGAAACTGTGGGATCCCTTCGAACTCAAGGATCCCCGGTGTCGCGTGCATGGCACGACCCCGATTCCGAAGGAGACGGACCACTTCTTCTTCAGGCTCAGCGCCTTCGAGGAGCCGCTACGGCGCTGGCTCGCTTCCGGAAAGGACCACTGGCGGCACCATGTCCTCACGTTCGCGCGGAGCTGGGTCGCGGAAGGCCTGAAGGACCGGCCCATAACGCGGGACCTGGACTGGGGGATCGAGGTTCCCGTCCCAGGGAACGAGTCCAAGAGGATCTACGTCTGGTTCGAGGCGGTAATGGGCTACCTGACCGCGTCGAAGGAGTGGGCCAAGCTCCGCGGCACGCCCGAAGGATGGAGGGACTTCTGGTACGACCCGCAGGCGCGCCACTACTACTTCATCGGACAGGACAACATCGTCTTCCACACGATCATCTGGCCGGCCATCCTGCTCGGCTACGACGACAAGCTGGTCCTGCCGTACGATGTGCCGGCAACGAAATGGCTGAACATCTCTGGGGAACGGATGACTACGGGCCGCGGCCGAGGCGTGTGGCTGTCGGATCTGCTCGCGGAGTTCGATCCGGACCAGCTCCGCTACTACGCCCTCGCGACGATGCCCGAGACGAAGGACACGGACTTCAGCTGGGAGGACTTCGCGCAGCGGAACAACAGCGAACTCCTCGCGATCTACGGGAACTTCGTCCATCGCGCGCTGACCTTCGCGGACCGGCATTTCGACCACGCCGTGCCCGAAGCCGGATTCCTCGACGCGACGGACAAGGCGATGATCCGGTCGATTGAGCAGCAGTGGAAGAAGGTCGGACAGGACCTGGCCTACGTGCACCTGAAGGACGGGATCCGCGAGGCCGTTCAGCTCGCACGGCTCGGGAACCAGTACTTCGACCAGAAGGCCCCGTGGGACCTGATCAAGAAGGACCGCGTGGCGTGCGCCACGGCCCTTCATGTGGCCCTCCGGGTCGCCCGCAGCCTTGCGGTCCTCATGGCGCCCTTCCTCCCCGCGAGCTCGTCCCGGCTGTGGTCGACCCTGGGCCACGAGACCGATGTCCACGCGGCTCGATGGGAGGAGGCCCTCGAGGACCTGCCCGCGGGGCAACCGCTGCGGGTCGGGAAACCCCTCTTCCCAAAGATCGAGTTCGGGGAGACGAAGGAAGATCCTGCGGATCGCCTCGATGTGCGGGTCGCACGGATCGTCGAGGTGAAGGAGCACCCGAACGCGGACAAGCTGTACATCCTCCAGGTGGACCTCGGGGACGAGCGACGCCAGATCGTCGCGGGGATCCGCCCGAACTATCCCATCGACGCGCTCCGTGATCGGAAGATCGCAGTCCTTGCGAACCTCGAGCCCGCGAGGCTCCGCGGCATCGAGAGCCGGGGCATGCTGCTCGCCGGAGAGACGGACCGCGACGTGGCCCTCGTCCTCCCGCCCGAGGACGCCCCCGAGGGCTCGCAGGTCCTCGGCACGAAAGGCGCCCCGATCCTCCCCTTCGCGGAGTTCCGGAAGTTCAAGCTGCAGGTCGGAAAAGACGGGAGCGTCCTGTTCCTCGGCCGAGACGGGGAGGTCCGCGTTGAGCTCCGAGCCGGCGGGTCCCCACTCCGCGTGGACAAAGGCTTGCCCGAAGGCACGTGGGTCCACTGAATTCCTGCGGCACCTCCGGACCGCGCCCCGGCGATCACGCGGCGGACGCGGCGACCACGGACACGAACCACGTCTGCGTCCGGATCGCGAGCCCGAGCGCGAGTTCCCGCGCGATGGGCCGGAGCTCCGGGTCGACGTACGCAAGCCGCACGCCATTCCAGGTCGTCGTCCCTTCGACGGCGGTCCGGAGACCGTCCATCACGCGAATCCGGCTCAGGAGGGCGGACTCGATGAGGTACCTGCGTCCGCGCCAGGCGAACGTCGTGTTCCGCCAACGGAACCGGATCTCCAGGAGCCCCGCGGGCGAGTCGATGTGGATCCGGTCCCTCCAGACGTCGTATCGGACGCGCCCAAGCGGGGCCCCGGCAGGACCCTCGACGAGGTTCCAGCCGCCGCGGCCGCTCCAGACGGACGCCGCGGCTCCGTCCACGAGCACGCGATGATGGAGGAGACCGATTCGTGCCTCGACGACCACGAGATCACCCAAGGCCCGAAGGACCGATAAAGGCGCGGCGGGGATTCCCCCGCACAAGGATTTAAGGGAGGCGTCCGGCTTGCGGCGTTCCCCCATGCTCTTGGATCTTCACAACCACACTCGATATTCGCCGGACTCCCGCGTCCCCCCGGCGGCCTTGGTGGAGCGCGCGCGGAGCCTCGGCCTGCAGGGGATCGCCATCACGGACCACAACTCCGTGGGCGCGATCGAAGAGGCCGAAGCCGCCGCGCCCCCGGGATTCCTCGTGATCCCGGCCATTGAGGTGTCCACGGGAGCGGGGCATGTCCTTGGATACGGGATCCGGGAGGCCATCCCGCGCGACCTCTCCGTGGCGGACACGGTCGACCGGATCGTCGCGGCGGGGGGCGTCCCGGTGGCGGCCCATCCGTACCGCTTCTGGTCGGGCCTCGGGGAGGCGGGCCTTTCCGCCGGCGCCTTCCCCGCGTACGAGACGTGCAACGGGCGGACCCTCCGGCGCGGAAACGAACGGGCCCGGGCCCGGGCGCGAGGCCGGAGGATCGGCGAGACGGGAGGCAGCGACAGCCACTTCCTCGACGAGGTCGCCCGAGCCGTGACGACGGTCGACGCGGGCCCCCTCGGCCTCGAGGACATCCTCCAGTGGATCGGCGCAGGGAGGACGACCGCGCGAGGGATCGACCGCAGCGGGACGGCGACCGTGCGGTACGTGACGAAGTGCGTCGGAGAATGGATCTTTCGCGGGATGCGGCGGATCTGACTTAGAGGTGCTCCTCGATCCGGGCGAGGTACTTTTCGAGGACGGGCCTCATCCGCGCGACGTCCACCGTGGCGGGGACGCGGAACACGAGGAGGGCCTTCGGGCCTCCGTGGACGATGACCGTTTTGCTCGTCGTCGAGTGAATCACGACGTGGTCAAGGGGTTCCTTCAGTTCCGAGGTCGCGTTCTCGGCCGCGCCGAGGAGGATCGCGAACATGGCCGCGAACGTCTCCACATGGACGCCTTTCGGGACGGTCCCGCCGATGTAGGTCCCGTTGCGCGAGACGAGGATCGCGTCCTGGACGCCTTCGCTCCGCTCGAACTCGCGGAGGATCGTCTCGAGGGCGGTGACATCGGCCATGGGGCCTCTCTCCCAGGAAAGGCTAGCCCGGATGGAAGCCTCTCGGGATTAAACCTTTCCGCCCTGAATTTCAGGCCGGGAATCGTCAGAGGCCCCGGAGAAGCTCGTGCATCGCCATGGCGGCGTCGACCGCATCCGCGCCCTTGTCGACCCGTGCCATCGCCTCTTCGTCCGTCATCCCGGGTCCCGTGATCCCGAAGCCGATCGGCTTGCCGGTCCGCACGCCGATGTCAATGAGGGCCTTCGGGACCGCCGCCATGAGGGCCTCGTCGTGGAGGGTCTCGCCCTTGATCACCGCGCCGAGGGCGATGGCGCCATCCACGTCCGCGCGATCGAGGAGACGAGAAACGGCCCAGGGGATTTCGAACGTCCCCGGCACACGGACGACGGACGTCACCCGGACCCCCCGTTCCTTCGCCCTCGAGAGCGCGCGCTCGACCATGACATCCGTCACCTCGCGGTTGAACTCCGCCGCGACGACGACGAGCCTCATCGAGCTTCCACCCGAAGGGGACCTGCGTCGTCGAAACCCTCGCGCTGACCGGTCCCCGCGCGGGCCCGGATCGCCTCCGGCCGGAACAGGAGGTCGTACGCGTTGATCGCGTGCTCCCGCGTGCGGCGATCGAACAGGCGCGCGAGCTGGGCCTCCTCCTCCGCCTCGTCCTCGTGGACCATCACGCCGAGGATGTGCTTCCCGAGCTGCGCTTGGACGAACTGGAGCCCGAAGTCGGCCGCGAGGGCGCAATCCTTGTCGACCGGCTGCCGACCGACCATCCCGAGGGCGAGCACGAGATCGCAGCCGCGGTCGAACAGGATCCTCGCGCCCGCGGCGAGGTCCTTGATCCCCGGGACCGTGTACCGCTCGATCGAGAAGCCCGTCCCCTGCGCCCGGAGTTCGTCGATCGCGGACGCGGCCATGTCGTAGCGGGCGAAGGAGGTGTCCACGATTCCGATCGACTTCAGGCGCGCCGCTTTCGCCGCCGGCGCTTGCCCTTTCCGTCTCCGCCGGATCTCGAGGCCGCGACGCGACCGGGCCTTCCTTGGAGCGCGAGCCAGTCTCCCACCTTCTTCACGATCTTCCGAGTGCCGTCCAGGTCCCCTTCGAACCGCGGGAGCCGCACGACGTCCGCACGGAGGCCGCGGCGGCGGCACTCCTCCACGATCCGCGCCTCGTTGTGAATCTGGTCGAACCCGAGGACGATGATGTCCGGACGGATCTCCTCGAGGATGTCGTAGATGTTCCCCTCATGGCCCAGGACCGCGCGGTCCACGGGTTTGAGGGCGTCGACGATCTGAAGCCTCGACTGCTCCGACGTGATGGGTTCGTGCTTGAACCTGCGCGCGGTGCTGTCGCGCGCCACGACGACGACGAGCTCATCGCCGAGCTTCCGCGCCTCGCGGAGGAAATACACATGACCGGGATGGAGGAGATCGAAGACCCCCGTCGCCATTACGCGGACCACGAACGCCACGCTCGGACGATGTCCTGCCCTTCCAGGAAGACGAGATTCCTCTCTCGCGCATATGCCTTTGCATCCTCCTTGGAGAGGGCTCGTCCATCGTCCGCCATCATCTCGCAGATCGTCGCGGTGGGAGCGAGTCCTGCCATGATCATGAGGGCCGTCGCGAGTTCCGTGTGCCCGCGTCGATCCTCGAGCAGCGGCTCCGACGCGTTCAGGAGCGGGACGTGACCGGGGGACCGGAACTCGCGGCCGAACACATCGGCGGCCCAGCCGTTCTCCCGCCGCATCGCCTCCCTCGAAATCTCCGCCAGACGGACGATCGTCTTCGCGCGGTCGACGTCCGTCACGCCCGTGAATGTGTCGCGATGATTCACCGCGATCGAGAAGGCGCTGTGACGGTCGTACCGCATGTCTTCCGTCGAGAGTTCGCCGAGGATCGGGTACGCGCGTCCGGCGCTCCGGAGCACGTCCGCCATGAGCGGGAGGCCGAGTCGCGAGTGGAGATCGCCCGCGAGGGTCATGCAGATCAGGCCGCCGGCCTCCTTCCGCAGGGCCCGGATCGCGTCCGGGGAGACGAACTCGCTCGCGATCGTGAGGTCGGTCTCCGCCTCCCGGCCGTCGCCGTCATAGATCAAGACGAAATCGCCGCGGCGGAGCGCCGCAAGGGCCGACTCGAGGTCCCCCACGATCCGTGGGAGCCCTCCGGGATATTTCAAGATTATTGTAGAAACCAGATTACTGGTAAGGAGACGCTCCGGCCACAGGCCTTATCCCGGCGCGGCGGATGCGGAGCGAGATGCTCGAAGCGGACGCGGTCGCTCGATCCGATCGAGGCAAGATGCGCGAGATCATCGCGTCCCTGCCCGAGCAGCTCCACTCGGGGACGCGCCTCGCGCTCGGCTCGGCCGTGGAGCTCGGCGAGGCGCAGAGGGTCTTCCTCGTCGGCATGGGCGGCTCCGCGATCGCGGGGGACGTTTTCGCGGCATGGGTCGCGGACCGTTCGAAGATCCCCATCCAGGTCGTGCGGGACTACCGCCTCCCGCCCTACGCTCGGTCCGAGGACATCCTCGTCGCCGTCAGCTACTCCGGAAATACGGAGGAAACGCTCGCCGCGACGACCCAGGGGATGAAACTCGGTTGCCGGATCGTCGCAATCACCTCCGGCGGGGCGTTGCGGGACCTCGCGCGCAAGAACCACATCCCCGTGTTCGAGGTACCCTCAGGGCTGCCGCCGCGAGGCGCGTTCGGACATCTCTTCGGAATCCTCCCGTCGATCGGGGAGGAGTGGGTCTACGGCCACCTCCGTGCGGAACTCGACCGGGCTGTGGGCCATCTGCGCGAACTCCGGAAACGCCTTCGGCCCGAGGCGGGCCTCCGGTCGAATCGGGGGAAGTCCCTCGCCATGCGCCTGCGGAGCGCGATCCCGATCGTGTACGCCGCGCCCCCCTTCACGCCCATCGCGAAGCGATGGCAGACGCAGCTCAACGAGAACGCCAAGGTGCTCGCCTTCTCCTCGTCGTTTCCCGAAGCGGACCACAACGAACTCGTCGGATGGTGCGAGGACCCCCGCGCCCGCCGGTACGCGCCGATCCTGATCCGGGACCGGGACGAGTCCGCGGACCTGCGGAAGCAGCTCGACATCACGGTCGACCTCATGTCGCGCCACACGAAGGTCCTCGAGGTCGAGGACGAGGGGGACACGCTCCTCGCCCGTCTGCTGGGCATCCTCTTCCTCGGGGACTACGTGAGCCTGTACCTCGCGGTCCTCCGGCGCGTCGACCCCTCGCCTCTCCCCGCGATCGCCGAACTCAAGGCGAGGCTCGCCCGTGGCCACAGAAAAAGCTGAACGCCGAGGGGGAGAGTTTCAGGCAGCCGTCACGGCTGTGGCGGGGGCCCTTTGAACTCCCGGGGGCTTGCGCCCACCAGCTCTCCAGGCTGGCGCCCTACCGGACTAGGCGACCTCGGCACCCGGCGTCGCGCCCATCGGCTCCGGCGTAATAAAGATTCTCCGGGCTCCCGGACCGCGCGTCACTTCCAGAGTTTCGGGTACGTCCCGGGGTTCATCAGGACGCGCTCTGTGTCCGCCGCGACGCCCGACTTCGCGATGACGATCTCGTCCGTCGTCATGAGCGCCTTTGCGAGGACGACCGCCTCCCCCTTGCCGGTGTACACGCCCACGAGCTCGCCCCGGCGGATGTGCGGGGAGAGCTTCGCGACGCCCGGGACTGCGAGGTTCGCGCCGTGGCAGAGGGCGTCCACCGCCGTGTCCTTGATCACGATCGTCGGGAGGTGCGCGAAGAGCGCCTCGACGGGGCGCAGGAGGGCCCGGAGGGGGTCCGCATCCCCCGCCTCCTTCCATGCCACGATGGCGTCCCGGAAGTCGTTCAAGGGATGGGCCTGCGCCTCCGGGAACGTCGCGGTCCGCGTGCGACGCAGGTCGACCATGTTCGCGCCGACGCCGAGAGCGTCGCCGATGTCCGCGCACAGGGTGCGGATGTACGTGCCCGATTCGCAGCGCACGCGGAAGAGCACGTTCCGCCCGTCCACCTCGAGCGGCTGCAGCTCGTACACGTGCCGGGTCCGCTGCTCCCGCTTGACGGCCGCCCGCACGGGGGGAGTCTGGTAGATCTCGCCGACGAAACGGGCCGTCATGGACCGGATCCGACGTTCCTCGACGTCCTGGTGGAGCTGCATCACCCCGACGTACTCCTTGTCGCCCGCGAGGAGCGCCTCGAGGGCCCGGGTCGCGTCCGCCAGAGCGACGGGCAGGACGCCCGTCACGCGCGGGTCGAGCGTCCCCCCGTGCCCGGCCTTCGGCACGGCGAACATGTCGCGCACCCAGGCGCTCACCTGGTGGGACGTCGGGCCCGCGGGCTTGTCGACGACCGCGAGCCCGAGGCGGATCCGCTCCTCGATCGGGCGGTCCTCGGGCCGCATGCCATGTTTGGAATCCGGGGTGTCGTGCAGGACGACGAGATCGCTCATCCCGCCACCCGGGATGCGATGAGGGCGACGATCTCGTCCGGCGTCTTCCGCGCCGAATCGATCGTGAGGTCGAAGAGGCTCGTGTCCCTCAGGTCGATCCCGTAGATCGACTTGTAGCGGGCGCGCTCCGAACGCTCCCGCGCCGTGATCTCGCGCTTCGCCTCCGCGACCGTCTTGCCTTCGCGGCGAGCGATCCGCTCCGCGCGCACCTCGAGGGGCGCGTCGATCAGCACCTTGAGGCACGGGACCCCGCGCCCCGCGAGCAGGTACGCCTGGATGCGGCCGTCCACGACGACGTCGCGGCCGTGCGCGGCCTTCGCTTGGATCTCCTCGTACACGGCGCGGTCGAGGGAGCGGTCGATCTCCGGGTCGGCTTCTGCGAGGCGCCCCAGGTCTTCCAGGGACACCCCGCGTTCCTTCGCCATCGCGCGGAACCGCAGGCCCGCGCTCACGAGCGCATGGCCGTGGGCCCTCGACCAGCGTTCCGCCACGGTCGTCTTGCCGCTGCCGGGGGGTCCCCCGATCACGAGGATCATCCGGGATCCCTCAGGCGCCATCGTCCGCTTCCGCGCGAAGCGGGACGCCCATCGCCTCGAGGCGCCGCTTGAAGCGGATGTACTTCAGGACGCGGGTGATGATCTGCCCGATCGGGAGCGCGAGGAGGGAGTACAGGAGGACCCACGAGGGGAACACGTAGATCGAGTTGAGGTACACGTGATTCGACCAGGGGACCGCAATCCACTGGTTGCCGTGGTCCAGCAGGACGAAGTCGACGAAGAGGCGGAGCCACGTGAAGATCACGATGAACATGAACATCGTCCAGGCCATGGACTTCAGCGGAGTCGTCTGCATCTCCATGGAGTCCTTCATGAACGACTGCTGGGCCTCCTTGAGCTTTTCGAGCTTCGTCGTCTGCCCCTTCCGGACGGCGTCCATCTGTTCCTTCCGCCACGCGGACATGATCTTCTGCGTGCGGGCCATCTTGACCCAGTTCGTGTAACGGTCGCGGATGAAGGAGGAGATCGTCGTCGTCAGCATGCCCGCCAGGAGAATCGTCACGACGGGCAGGGCGCCGCCGAAGCCGATCACGGGCATGAGCCCGACGTTCGCGATCGAGGCGAAGGCCTGCCCCAGCTGCTGGTCGATGAGGGCCCAGATCGCGAGGAGGCCCAGGAAAATCATGATGAAGCGTGTCAGGCTCGGCCGGTTGAAGGCCATCTTCGGGCGGACGGACTCGGTCGATTCCGCGCGCTCCGCCGTCTCCGTCGAGCCGGAATCCTCGGCCACGGGGCTCGCCAAGAGACCTCGCGATATAAGGCTTGTGCAGTCTCTCCCTCCTCGCGGGCCGAGCGCCTCATGCTCCGACGGGACAGACTACTAATCCCCGGAAGCGGCTCGCCTGCCGGGAACGAGATGATTGCGCGGTTGTGGCACGGGCGGACCCAGGCGGCAAGGGCGGACGAGTACTTCGAGTACCTCCGGCGGACGGGCCTCGAAGAATACTCGAAGACGGAGGGGAACCGGGGGGTCTATGTCCTCCGGCGAATCGAAGGGGACCGCGCGGACTTCATCCTCGTCTCCCTGTGGGACTCCCTCGATGCGATCCGACGCTTCTCGGGCCCGGACATCGAAAAGGCCGTCTACTACCCAGAGGACCGGGACTTCCTCGAAGAGCTCGAGCCGAACGTCCGCCATTACGACGTCCTCTCGGCTCCGTAGGCCGGGGACGACTCAGCCGCCGTCCGGCGTCGCGGGAGCGCCGCCAAGGGCCGCCTGGATCTTCTCCCCCAGGGCCTCGTATCGCTCCGCGAGGGATTTCTCCTGCTTCTGTAAGGATTTCACGCGGATCGTCAAGGTCTCCTTGTGCTCCTCGAGCTCCTTCTTGAGGGCCTCCCGATCGTCCTGCCGGACGAGGAGCATCCCGATGCTCTTGTAGATCGGCGCGTCGTTCGAGATCTTGTTCAGCTCCTCGAGCGTGCCGTCGATCTCCCTCAGCTTCGCCTCGAGCTGGACGCGCTGGGACGCGAGGACCTGGAGTTGCTGCTGGAGCTGCTGGTATTGCGCGATCTGGTTCTGGAGCTGTGGGGAGATTTCCTTCATGCAGTCACACGCCGGACGCGCGCGGCCACGTCGGCCCATCGCAGGTACGAGTTCACGGCAGCGCGCAGAGCACTCGTGTCCTCGGCGTCGATCGTCAAGGTGAGACGCCCCCGAGCGTATCGGAGGGAGACGCGTGCCTTCGGCACGTCGCGGCCGGTCTCCGGTCGGAGGGCTTCATGCACGGTCCGCGCGTCCGGGCCCTCCAGATGGATCGTGGCGCGTCGCATGGTCACCGCGCCTTCACGATCTTCTTGACGTTCGGCCTTTCCTTGTAGAAGATCTTGGAGCCGCATCGTTCGCACTGGATCCCGACCGTGTTGATGTTCGTCCGGATCGGCTCGAGGCACTTCGCGCACTTGTACACGGTCAGGCCTCCTCCGGCTTCGCGGTTTCGGTCTCGTCCGTCTCGGGCAGCTCCCGCTTGAACGACGTCGTGATGACGGGCCGGTACGCCCCGCCCGCGAAGACGTATCCGCATCGCCGGCAGGCCCAGACGCCCGTCGACTTGCGTCGAACGGCGACCGCTTGGCATTTCGGACACGTATGCCGGGTCCTCAGCCCTTCCTCGATCTCCTGCACCCGCCGTCGGATCCGGACTCCGTAGCGCGGTCCGTAGCGGGCGACGATTCCGGCCTTCCGAGTGCGACGCGCCATGAGGGACCTCAAGAGGACTGAAGCAGTGGGCGGATCGTGCGACCGACGCGCTGCGCGGTCTCGATAATCCTCTTGATTTCGTCGTAAGTGAAACTTCCACTTAAGCCTTTTTGCATCGCCCGGATGTCGCCGTTCTCGTCCGTCGTCACGGTGAGCCGCGCGTTCGCCATGCGCTCCTCATCCAGGTTCGGATCGACGAGGAGGATGTCCTTGATCTTCGAGGTCGTGACGCTGACCGGCCAGTGCTGGATTGGAAGGTGGAAGTCCTCCCCGACGGCGAAGTTCTTCGCGGGGACGATCGTCGACCCAAGCGCGGCCGTGGCGCCGTAGGAGCAGGCGTCGAACAGGTTCCCGTCGTAGTCGAGGACGTGGATGTCGATGAACATGATCCACACCTTCTCCTTCGGAGTGAGGCAGAGCTTCTCCATGTTCACCATCTTCGACTCGCGAATCCCCCGGTCGACGACCCGGGCGAGCTCGATTGCGTCCGGCCTCGGTGGCCCCGCTTCGAAGGTCGGGCTCGCCATCGGGATCAGCTCGACGCTCGTAGACAGGACGCCGGAGTTCGGGGTGTCGGCGTAGGGCACGCCGACGGACATCTTGATTCCTACGAGCACGTCCGTGTTCCCGAGGCGTACGCGGGCGCTCCCCTCCGCCGTCTTGACGAAGCCTCTCTCCAGCGTGACCTTGCGGGACTCGTCGAGGGCTCGGCCGTCAACCCGTTGCCCGGTCGACGCGAGGCGGTACACGTGGGCCCGCATGAGTTCCGAGACGATCTCCTCGGCCATCAGATCCCCTCCGGCCCCAGATCGAAATCCGAGGGCACCGGCTCCGGCGGCGTCGGTTCGCGGGACGGCGCGGACCGAGGCGCATCCTTCAGGATGTCTTCGAGGGTCACGGAGTACCGCCGCCGGAGGGCGTCCCGCTGCATGTCGTAGATGCGGTGCGCCGCTCCGATGGACAGATCCATCACCTTCTGGAATTCGTCGTAACTCAAGTGGCCGTCCATCTGGAGCAACACGATCTCGCCCGTTCGGGGGACGACCGCCATCGGGCAGTCCGCATCGCCGAAGTTGTCCTCGTCCTTGTTCAGGTCCAGGCACACGATCCCTTCGATCTTGCCGCTCGCGCACGACGTCACCAAGTCCCGCATCGGCACCCCGGCGTCGGCCAAGGCGACGCTCGCCGCCGTCAGGCCGGCGCAGCGTGTCCCTGCGTCCGCCTGGAGCACCTCGATGAAGATGTCCACGGACGTGCGCGGGAACTGCTCCTTGAACACGACCGCGGAGAACGCCTCCGAGATGACCTTCGAGATCTCGACGGAACGCCGATCGGGACCCGGGCGCTTTCGGTCGGACACGCTGAAGGGCGCCATGTTGTAGCGGCACTGGACGAGCGCGCGCGCGGGGTCCTGCAGGTGCCTCGGATGGGCCTCCCTCGGGCCATAGACGGCCGCGAGGACCCGGTTCCCGCCCCACTCGATGTACGCGCTGCCGTCCGCCCGGCGCAGGACGCCCGCCTCGATCCGGATCGGGCGGAGTTCGTCGAACTTGCGGCCGTCCATGCGGCGCCCGGCCGCGTCGATCAGTTTCACTTCCTTCTCGATGTGCTCGATATCTTCCATTTGTTCACTCCCTCGGGCGGTCTTTCGGACCTCCCTGTTCCCGCAGCGAGCGTTCGATCAGGTCGCGGACCGCCTCCGTGAGCCCGTGCGCCTGCGCCCGCTCCTCGATCAGGCGGATCGCTCTCGCGGCGATCGCCGTCGGAAGGTCCTCCCCGTCCAGCCAGATCCGGCCGTTCTGGCCCACGTAGATCTGGCAACCGGTAAGATCCTTGATCATCGACACCATGCTCCCCTGCTTCCCGATCACGCGAGGGACCTTCGTCGGGGAGATCTCGATGAGCATCCCTCCCTGGAGGCGGCCCGCATCCGGGCCCGCCATCGTGAGCTGGACCCTCTTGATCTCGTCGACGCTGAGCACGTGACAGAGGATCGCATCGCCGACCTTCAGGTAGCGGCTCGTGTCGCCGAACTCTACTCGCCACGGGCTCTCCGTCGCGTGGAGCGGCGCGGGATAGGGGGAGTTGATGTTCACGAGCCAGTGGGATGGGCCGAGGTCGACGATCTCCCCCACGACGGCGTCCCCGCGCTGCGGGATGTACCGCCCCGAGAGGGGGATGATGCTCACGCACCCATCGCGCTCGGTTCGCACCCCGAGCTGCGCCGCGAAAATCTCTCCGTTCTCGCTGAACGTCCCGGGTCCTGGCTTCAGTCCGGGACCACCGACGGCTTCGCCTGGAATGACGATCGGGCGAAGCGACCCGCTACCCTGCATTGGCTTGTCTCACACACGCGGCGCGTCGAAACGACGGGGGCTACTTGAGGTTTTGGGTGGCGCGGACCTCTCAGAGCCGCTGATCCGCCTTCAGGATCCGCGTCTCCACGTTCCCCTTCGTCTTCGCGTTCAGCCTCTCGAGGAACTCCGTCTGCATCCCCGCGGGCATCTCCACGACCCCGATCCACGCACCTGTCGGGGACCACTCCTCCTTCACGATCGAGCCGAAGGACTTGATGTCGCCGTAGCACTTCGCGCTGTCCTCCGCGCTCAGCTTCACGGCGATCCTAGCCTTCTCGAACCGGATCGGGAGGAGCGGGCGGAGGGCATCGAGGACGTCCTTCACCTGCTCCTCGAGTCCCTTGAACGGGTCCACGTGGACCTTCGCCTCCTCCATCGCGATCTCGATCCGCTGGGGCGGATGGGGGGCGCCGGTCTGCGGGTTGATCGCGTTGGCGGCGATGTACTGGATGATCTGCTTCCGTTTCGCCTCGAGCATCTGCCGGCGCTGCTCCGTCGTGAGCTGGATCTCGCCTCGCTGGATGATCTGCTTCGCGACCGCGAGGGGTTCCGTCGTGCCGAAGAACTCCGCCATCTTCTCCTCGGACGCTTTGGACCCTTTGTGAGCGTCCCGGAAGATCTCGTCGATCGCGAGTTCCCGCAGGAGATCGACGTCCTTCCCATCGCGGACCTTCTGGACCGCATCGGGCTTCACGAGGACCTCGAACTTCTCCCCCGCCTTCTCGATGCGAGCGATGACGTATTCCTTGAAGAGATCGTCGCGTCGGTCCGTGCGGAGCTCCTTCGGCATGACCTCGCCTAGGACGCGGTCGGGAGGCGGCGGAGGTATTCGCCGACCTCCGACTCGCTGAGGCGGCGGAACGTCTCCCCCTCGACGATGAGCCCGACCTCGATCGCTCGGGCGTCGAGCTTCTCCCCCTCCGAGGCCTTCTGGAGCGCCTCGAAGCCCAGGAGCATCGCGTCGTCTTGGGCCATGCCCTCCTTGTACTTCTCCTCGAGGAGTTCCATGACCGCCTGCCGGCCCTGCCCGATGCTTCCCGCCTTGTACGACACGAGGGCGCCGCTCGGGTCCGTCTCGAACAGGTGGGTGCCGAGGTCGTCCACGCCGGCGACGAGGAGCGCGGTCCCGAAGGGCCTCACGCCTCCGTACTGCGTGTAGTTCTGCTTGTAATCGCAGATCCTCTTCACGAGCAGGTCCACGCCGATCCGCTCGCTGTACGTGACCTTGTTGATCTGGGCGACGAGCCTCGCGTAGTCGACGAGGACGCGGGCGTCCGCCACGAGGCCCGAGGTCGCCGCCCCGACGTGCTCGTCGATCTGGAAGATCTTCTCGATCGAGGACGTCTCCACGAGCCGGGACCCGATCTTCTTGTCCGCGAGGAGGACAATCCCGTTCTTGAACTTGAGGCCGACCGTGGTGTTCCCGCGGGTCACGGCAACGCGCGCGTACTCGACCTGGAACAGGCGACCGTCGGGGCTGAACACCGTGATCGCGCGGTCATAGGCCATCTGGCCCGGCTGCATATGATAAACCTCGCGGGCGCCTAATAAGGCGGTCACTTAAAAGGTTTGTTTTCCGAATCTCGCGAGGGGCGTCGACGCGGCGCGAGGTACTTCCTCGTCGCCGCTCGGATCGTCCCGGACGTGCCCATCGTGACGACGCGGGCGGGCTGCCCGCCGACGCTCTCGATGGCCCGCAGGGCTTCAATCGCCGCCTCCTTCTCCGTGTTCGTCGTCCGGACGAGGCCCGTCGTCCCGTCGAACTCGACGAGCCACATCCGGCCGGGGGCGGCCCGGACGGCGGCCGCCATCTCGCCGCGCTGGAAGGCCCGCGGTCCCTCGACCCGGATCGCGACGTACCGGTTCCTCGGAGGACGGGCGCTCACGCTCGCGCGATGCGATGGAATGGGAAAAAGGTTGGGGACAAAAAGAGGAGGAGGTCAGCGTACTTCGTCCACGTCGGAGGAGGTCCGCACCGGCCCGGTGTAGACCTCCTTGCCGAGGAGGGCCTTCGACTTGACGCCCGTGATCACGAGGAGGACCCGGACCGTGTTCTGCAGGTCGTCCTCGACGGAGCAGCCCCATATGATCCGCGCCTGGGGGTTGATCTTCTGCCCGACGACCTCCGCGGCCCGCTCCGCTTCGGAGACGGTGAGGTCCGGTCCCCCGACGACCCGGACGAGTGCCCCGCGCGCGTGCGTCAGGTCGACCTCGCCGAGCAGCGGGGACTCAAGGGCCTCGTTGATCGCGTACTCGATCCGGTCCCGCTCTTCCTCACTCTCGCCGATGCCGATCATCGCGACCCCGCCGCCCTTCATGATCGTCATGAGATCCGCGTAGTCGAGGTTCACGAGGCCGGGCTTCGTGATGATCTCCGTCATGCCCTTGATCGACTGCATGAGGATCTCGTCCGCGACCTTGAACGCCGCGTTGATGGGAAGTCTCGGGACGAGCTCGAGGAGCTTGTCGTTGTAGATCACAATGGTCGTGTCGCAGAACTTCCGGAGCTTGTCGAGGCCCGCCTCCGCGTTCTCCATCCGGATGCGGCCCTCCGACTTGAACGGCATCGTGACGACGCCCATCGTGAGGGCGCCCTCTTCCTTCGCGACGCGAGCGACGTACTGCGCCGAACCGGTCCCGGTCCCGCCGCCCATGCCCGCCGTGATGAAGACGACGTGGGCGCCGCGGAGGAAATCGCGGATGTCCTCCTCGCTCTCGTGAGCCGCCTGCTCGCCGACCTCCGGCAGGGCGCCGGCCCCGAGGCCCTTCGTGAGTCGCTTCCCGATGAGGATCTTCTTGGCCGCATGCACGGAGAGGAGGTGTTTCGCGTCCGTATTCACGGCGCACATCTGCGCGCCCGTGATCCCGGCCTCCGCGCATCGGCTAATGGTGTTCGACCCGCCGCCGCCGCAGCCGACGATCTTGATCGAGACGTTGATCGATTCGACGATCTTCTCGATTTCCTGGTCGTCCTGCGAGATCTTCTTCGTCTCGGCCTTCGGCCTTGCGGCCTCCTTCTTTTCCTGTTCTTCGGCCTCGGCGTGTCGGGCCAAGGCCTCGTTGAGAAGCGATTTCATTGTGCCATCCCATCCCGATGGAATCTGACGGCGGACGCATCGATATGGGGGTATTTAAAAGTAGTCATACGTTTGTCTGACAAACCCCGCGTTGACATCCGCCAAGCCGAATGGGCGAGGAGGGTCAGGTTCCGCCCGCAGGCTTGCCCGTCGTGTGGACCGTGAGGCCGGCGTTCGTGATGTCGAACGGATAGACGAACTCGTCGTGGCTCGAGCCCTTGTACTTCTCCACGGAGATGAACCTCTTGATCCCGCTCTCGTCACGGAGCTTGTGCAGCCGAATCTCGCCCCGAGCGAGGAACGCCTCCGGCGGGACCTCGCCTTCCTCCGGGAGCTCGAGCGTCAGGAGGGACGTGACCTTGGACTCCGCAAGGTAGCGCATGAAGGACTGGGTCGTCACGGCCTCCTCGAACTCGCGCATGCAGAAGTACCGTAGCGCGGTCATCGAATCAATCACGACGCGCTCGTAGTGCTTCTTGACGAGGAGGTTCTTCAGGAGCTGCTGCAGCGAGTGGACCGTGACCTCCTTGCTCTCGAAATCCGGCGTCTTCCGGATCCGTTCCCCGATCGAGCGCATCTTTGCAGGCTCCTCCTCCGTCGAGATCTCGAGGATCGGAGTGGGCTCGAAGCGCCGGATGTCCGAGTTCGCGTCGAGGACGTCGAGGTCGTCGAGATTCCATCGGAACGAGCGCATGTTGATCTTCAGCTCGTTCGGAGGTTCCTCGAGCGCGACGAACAGGCTGCGCTCCCCGCCTTCCAGGCCTTCCCGGAGGAACTGCATCGCGAGGATCGTCTTGCCCGCGCCCGGCGGGCCGGAGAGGATGTAGGGCCTCCCGGGGACGAGGCCGCCGTGGAGCATCTTGTCGAGCCCCGGGACGCCCGTCCGGATCTTCCCCGAGATCACCGCATGACCTCCGGCGGCCTCGGGGGGACGGTCACGGGCGGTGGCGGCGGGACCGTGCCGATCCGCTGCTTCAACTCGGAGTCACAGGCGAGGGCGACCTTCAGCGCTTTCTGGTAGTGACGCCGCTGGAAGTGGAGCATCGCACGGGAAAGGGAGACTTCGATGTCCCGGACGGGGATCTGCAGGCGATGGGCCTCGTCAATGCCTCGCATAATCGCTTCGATGAGATTCGACACCTCGTCAATGATCCGGGCCTCGAGGAGAGACTCCCTCGGCTGGACGCCAGGTGACCCCGCTTGGGACTGCGCGACCGCCTCCAGCTGGACGATCATCCCCTTCGACGTAATTGACACGGGGCGCATGCGGTCGTCGAACGGGGAGCCGCGGAACTTCTCGATGGAGACGGCGCGGCGGATCATGCTCCCGTCGAGCCACTTGTGTAGACGGATCTCACCGCGGCTCAGGAAGAACTCCGTCTCGAGCGTGCGGCGGTCCAGGTGCTCGGACACGATCAGGCTCGTGGCCTCGAGCTCCGAGAGGAATCGTAGGAAGGACTGGATCAGGATGCGGCTGTCCTGGCCCTGCATCGAGAACATCTTCAAGGCGGTCATCGAGTCGATGACAATCCGCTTGTATCGCTGCTTCGTCCGCTCGAGGTGTCCGAAGAACTCCTGCTTGATCATCTTCTGGACGCTGTGCACCGTGACCTCGAGGGCGCGGACCTGCGAGGACTGGCGGATGTCCGTGACCTGCTCCATGTCCCGCACGTCGAGCGACGTGCCGACGTCAATCACGGAACGCGTCCGTTTGTGGGCGCGGACGTCGGGGGTCGCGTCGAGGATCTTCAGGCGGTCCATGCTCCAACCGAACGTGCCCATGTTCGACTTCACATCGATCGGAGGTTCGTCGAGGGTCACCAGCAGGCACGGCTCCTGGAGGCGGAGGCCTTCCAGGAGGAAGTGGGCCGCGAGAATCGTCTTGCCGCTCCCCGTCGGTCCCGAGATCACGTACGGGCGGGCGGGGAGGAGTCCGCCTTGGAGCATCGCATCCAGGCCCGCTATGCCGGTCTTCACGCGATCCATCAGTCGGCCTGCCGCATCGGCGACCAGCCGGCCCATCGACGATAAACGTTGCGTCGTGAGAATCAGGCCGCGTGCGTTCTCCCTCTGGAGAGACGGAGTTAACCTCAAACAAGGTTAACGCGACTCGAGGGACCCGCAGGAGCGCATGGCCCCGGGGAAAATCGCCGCCTGTCCGGGTCGCGGCCGGATAGCGGGGGATGGAAGTCCCGGGTCCGAGGCGGGTCCTCGCGGCCCTTTTGAACCATCGATCTCCGGGTGTCTCACCGGGGACCTGGGAGTCCCGGGGTATGAGCCCGACGGGATATCCTGGCTACCCCACCCCGCTGCGTGGCGACGGCACGGAAGGCGGTCAACGGTCCGGATTGGACCGTGTCGGATAAACCTATCGCGCACGACGATCGCGCGATTGAATCAGAAGAACTTCCGGAAGCGGGCGAGATCCTCGAGGCTTCCTTTCAGCTTGATACGTCCCGTGGCGTACGCCTTGAACGGACCGATCTCTCGGAGGATCAGGGCGCGGAGCGTCTCGGCGTCCGTGATGATCGTGATGTCCGCGGGGTCCGCGCCGCCGTCCAGGAGACCTGCGACCTTTTGGTCCTTCAGGACGAAATGGTATTTCGTCCCGTCCTTCAGATCGATCAACACGGTCTTCGTGAGGTCCCCGAGTTCCGCACGCAGCGCCGGGTCCGAGGCGACCTTCGCGTTAAATTTGTGAATGAGATCCCCGAGCAGCTCCCTCATGGTCTGTCACCAGCGAACTCGTCGAGCTTCCGATTCCGCGACTCCGCGAGCAACCGCCGGGCAGTGTCCCACGACGTGCGGGTGTGCGGCGGCAGAGACCCCCACTCCTTAATCCATTTTTCCAGGAATGCGATTGTGTCCGGGTCCGCGGGATATCCCGACCCGATCGACGCCCCGATCTCCGCCTCGATCGCTCGCATCTCCCGATCCCGTCGGACCTTTGCGAGGATCGACGCCGCGCTGACCACCGGAAAGAGCTCGTCCGCGTTGTGCTGGGACACGACCTCGACGTCGAAGGGGACTTCGCGGATCACGGCCTTCTTGAACTCGATCTCGTCGACGTCGGCGGCATCGACGTATGCGGTCACCGGATGGAGCGCCTCGATGATCGACGCGAACAGCTTCGCCTCGAACTCGTTGAGGGACATCTCCGCACGCATCACGTCGATCCGCTCCGCCGGGATCACGACGAACTCGCACGTCCCGAGCCGCTCGATCTCAGGCGCGAGGGCCTCCCGTTTCTCCGGCGTAAGCTTCTTGGAGTCTCGCACGTTGAGCTGGCGCAGCGGCACGTCCGACTCGACCGCCACGCCCGCGACGACGAGCGGGCCCATCACGGGGCCCCGGCCCGCCTCATCGATGCCGACGATCATCCCTCACACCCCAAACAGTTCGCGCGCGGTCTCCTGCGCGCGCGCGATCACGTCCGCCTCGTCCACGGTCCCCACGACGCCATTGGCCATGAGGACCTCGCCCCCGACGACGGTCGTTTGGACATCGGACCCTCGAGCGGCGTAGACGAGATGGCTCAACACGTTGTCCGGATAAAAAGGAGTCGTGTGCGCGCCTCGCAGCGACACGACGACGAGATCCGCTCGCTTCCCGGCCTCGATAGACCCGATCTCGCGGTCCGCCCGGAGGGCCTTCGCAGCGCCGATCGTCGCGAGGTCGAGGGCGGTCTGCGCCGGGATGGCGCGCGCATCCCAGCGGCTCGTCTTGTGAAGGAGCGCGGCGACTTTCATCTCGGCGAAAAGGTCCATCCCATTGTTCGAGATGGGGGAGTCCGTCCCGAGACCGACCGCCACCCCTTCCTGGAGCATTTCCGGGACGGGCGCGACGCCGCCGGACGCGAGCTTCATGTTCGAGACCGGGCAGTGCGCGACGGACACGTGATGCCGGGCGAGGGTCCGCACCTCGTTCAGGGTTACCCAGACGCAATGGGCAGCCGTCACGCGGTCGTCGAGGAATCCGATCTTTTCGAGCCACTCGACGGGCCGGAGCCCACTCTTCGCGCGGTGGTCCTCGACCTCTCTGCGCGTCTCGGCGAGATGCGTATGCAGCCCGACGTCGTGCTTCGTGGCGATCTCCTTCGCCTTCAGGTACGTTTCCTCGGAGGCCACGTAGACGCCTTGGACCCCGACGGACGGGGTGACGAGCGGGTCTCCCTTGTGTTTCGAGACAAAGTGGTCCGCGTTCCGAACGGGGCTCCCATGTTGCGTCGTGTAGGCCTCGTCGAGGGTGACCCAGGAGAGGAACCCGCGCATCCCGGACTCCCGGACGGCGCGGGCGACCTCGTCCTCCCAATAGAAGAGATCGTGTACGGTCGTCGTCCCGGATCGAATCATCTCGACGCACGCGAGGAGCGCTCCGATCTGCACATCCCGCCGCGTCAGTTTTGCGTCGATCGCGAAGGCCTTCTCGAGCATCTCTTCGAGGGGGACATCGTCCGCGATTCCCCGAAGGAGCGTGTTCGCGACGTGGTGGTGCGCGTTGATCAGGCCCGGCAAGACCGCGCTGCCCGCGCAGTCGATGACGTCTTCGGCGGATGCATCGATCCGCCCGACGGCGGCGATTCGACCGTCCTCGACGAGGACGTCCGCCGCCAAGATGCGGCGCTGTGGATCTTGCGTGACGACGAGGCCGCCGCGCAGCAGGAGGGACCGTTTCGTGAGGGCGCCGATGGGGTGTGGATTAGAAAGGTTTTGCGGGGTTCCATGGATACGGATGCATGGACCCCGACTTCGGTGCCGCCCTGGCCGCCTGTCTCCTCCGGATTCCCCGGGGCCGCGTCGCGACCTGCGGCGTCGTCGCGGTGGCGCTCGGGGATGTTCGGTCAGCCCGGGCCGTCGCAGAATGGCTCGGACGGCATGCCGAGGTTCCGGGCGCGCATCGGGTGGTCCGCGCGGACGGGTCCTCCGTTGTGAAGCGGGGCTCGGGATCCCTTCACCGCGAGGGCATCCGGCTCACGAACGGTCGCGTCCCTCCGGATGCCTTCGTGGACCGTCTCCCGCCGGTCCCCCTGCTCCGGAGCCTTCGAGCGGAGCAGGAGCGACTCGCGACGACGGTCCGCGAGGAAGACGGGCCCGATCGACCTGCGCGTGTCGCGGGCGTCGACGTTTCGTACGAGGGGGACGTTGCATACGCCGTTGCGGTGTCTCTCCGCCTGGACGATCTCATACCCGTGGAGGTCGTGCAGGTCAAGATGCGGACGGACTTCCCTTACGTTCCGACGTATCTCGCGTATCGCGAGCTCCCCGGCATCCAGGCCGCCGTCTCGCGGCTCTCGACACGACCGGATGTGCTCCTCATCGATGGCCACGGTCGCCTGCACCCCGCGAGGTTCGGCATCGCGTGCCATGCGGGCGTCCTGGTCGATCTCCCGACGATCGGAGTGGCGAAGCACGCGCTTGTCGGCAGGCCGGTGCGCGGACGCATAGGAAGGTCCGCAACACGAATCGAGATGGGCGGTCGGACGGAGGGATACGCGTGGACGCCGCCGGGACGTGAACGCCCGATCTTCGTGTCCGTAGGGCACAGGATTTCCCTCGAGCGGGCCCTTGCCGTCGTGGAACGCACGACGAATCGAGGGTATCCCGAGCCTCTCCGCCTTGCAGATCGGATTTCGAAAGAAAGGAAACAGAAGGAAAAACGAGAAAAGGGTGCAATGCGGTGATGCACTAGCACGCATCACTCCGCAAGGGTTGTTCGGGCAAGGGACTTATCTCTTCTTCTTTTTCTTGCCCTTCTTCCCTTTCTTTGCCACTGGTTTCCTCCCTTTTCATGGTATATGTGTTAAGGGGTTTTAAAAGTAGCGAACATGATCCAAAATCGAATTCCCAGAAAAATATAAAAATCGAAGGATGCGAAATCGTCTCCGAAACCGTTTTTTCCATGACGATGCATGCGACATCCGTGGATGTCCTCGTCTTCGGAGCGGGCGCGATGGGATCGTTCTTCGGCGGGATCCTCTCGGCACGTCATCGCGTTACGCTGGTCGGAAGGAAGGAGCACGTCGACGCAATCCAGCGAAGCGGTCTGAAGATCTCCGGGAAGACCTCGATGATTGCGCGACCGGACGCTGTCACAAGGGTACCGCACGACGCGGAACCCGAGATCGTCCTCGTTGCGACGAAGGCCTACGACACGGAGCCCGCGATGCGTTCCCTCGCGCCCTTCGCGAAGACGAGCCTCTTCGTCACCCTGCAGAACGGAATCGACAATGCGGAGATCATCGGACGGACCGCGGCCCGCGTCGTCGCGGGCACGACGGCGAACGGAGTCACGTTCGTCGGACCTGGCGAGGTGCGTCACGCCGGCGTGGGGGAAACGGTCCTCGGCACCTGGTCAGGCGTGAGCGAATCGGAACTCGTCCGGCTGCGGGACGTCTTCGCGGAAGCGGGCGTCGTCGCACAGCTCACGAGCGACATCCGGACGGAGCTCTGGGCCAAACTCGTGATCAATGCGTCCATCAACCCGATCGCTGCCCTCGCAGGCGTCCCGAACGGCCGGATCGCGAAGGACCGGCGGCTTCGATCCCTCGCGGAGGCTGTAACTCGCGAGTCCGCGGCGGTCGCGAAAGCTGCGGGCGCGGTGGTCGACGCGGACGAACTCGTCGCGCGGACCCTCCTCGTCGCGAAGAGGACCGCAACGAACCGCCCGAGCATGTTGCAGGATCTCGATCGGCATCACCGGACGGAGATCGACGCCATCACGGGCAAGGTCGTCCGGACGGCGGACCGCCTCAAGCTCTCCGTCCCGCTCAACGAGGCGCTGTACGCGCTCGTGAGGGCGCGAGAAGCCGCATTACCGGGCGGACCTGCAGGTCCATGAGGACCGGCGTCCCTTCGGCTCCGATTCTCGGACGACCGCGCCGAACCTTTATAAAGGGCTATTTAACTCCCCTCCGCGCCGACCCACGCGGACGCCTCGTCCCGGGGATCGGAGGTGTTCACCGTGGCCAAGATTAAGATCGAGAACGTGGTCGCGTCGACCTCCCTCGGGGAGGAACTCGATCTCCAGGCGATCGCCCTCGCCCTTGGCGGGGCGGAGTACGAGCCGGAGCAGTTCCCCGGGCTCATCTACCGCCTGAAGGAGCCGAAAACCGCGACCCTCCTGTTCCGAAGCGGCAAAGTCGTCTGCACGGGAGCGAAGAGCTTGGAGCACGTGAAGACCGCCATCGACATGGTCGCGAAGCAAATCGAGGCTGCGGGGATCCCGATCAAGAAGAACCCCGAAATCGAAGTGCAGAACATCGTCGCTTCCTCGGACCTGGGGACGCAGATCAACCTGAACGCGATCGCGATCTCCCTCGGCTTGGAGAAGGTCGAGTACGAGCCGGAGCAGTTCCCGGGCCTCGTGTACCGCATCGACGAGCCCAAGGTCGTCGTCCTCCTGTTCGGAAGTGGGAAGCTCGTCTGCACGGGAGCGCGCAAGCCCCAGGACGTCGAGCAGGCCGTCGAGAAGATCACGCAGGAACTGAAGGCCGCAGGACTCTTGCGCTGATTGTACGGTCGTCGGGTCGAGGTACGTGCGAAGGGATTATCGTCCTCTCTCCGATAGCTCGAGCGCTCGGGGGGAGCGGGACGGCTCGCGCGATTCCCATCTTCGACAACCACATCCATCTTCGCCCGGAGTTCCGGGGCGTCGAGGCCGCGAAGGCCTTCGAGAGGGCGGGGGGAACCGCCCTCCTCCTGACCCATACGCCGTACGAGGACATTCCGGTGAACCGCGCCGAGGACTACGAGCGGGCGTACCGCAAGACCCTCGAGATGGCGGACCTCGTGCGCGCAGGGACGTCCCTCAAGGTCTTCGTCGCCCTGGGACCGTATCCCGTCGAAATCCTCCATCTGAAGGAAGCCCGCGGCCTCGAGGGGGCCGTCCAGGAGATGCAGAAGGCCGTCGACCTGGCGGCGCGGCACGTCGCGGCCGGGCGGGCGATTGCATTCGGCGAGGTCGGGCGACCGCACTTTCCCGTCGGGGCGGAGATCGTGAGGGCATGCAACGACGTGATCGCGTACGCGATGGCGAGCGCGAAACGACTCGGGTGTGCCGTCATCCTGCACACGGAGGATCCGACGGCGGAGACGTTCGCCGAGTTCGCGGCAATCGCGGGACGCGCGGGACTCGACCGGAATCGGGTCGTGAAACATCACTCGACGCCCCTGACCCGACCGGAGGACAACCATGGGCTCGTCCCTTCGATTCTCGCGAAGGAAGACCTCGTCCGAGCGGCGCTCGAAGGAGGCCCGAGGTTCCTGCTGGAGACGGACTACATCGACGATCCGCAGAGACCCGGGGCGGTCCTCGGCCCTGCGACCGTGCCGAAGAAGACGAAGGCGTGGCTCGAGAAAGGGCTCCTCACGGAGGAGCAGGCGTGGTCGATCCACGTGGATATGCCGGAGCGCACGTACCGGATCGACCTCCGGACCTAGCGAGACGACCCGGCTTCCGTGATCTCCCCGTATCCGGTGAGGGCCAAGAGCAGCCCCGTGATGCCGATCAAGAAGATCACGACTTCCGCGACATTCGCGGCCAGGTCCGAGCTGAACGGCGGCCCGACGGACGCGAGGAGGATCCCGAACAGGATCAAGGTCATCCCGGTCAAGATGCGACCGAGGCCACGACGGAATGCGGATTCTGCGGGACCGGCCATCGAGTCAGCAACGGACCACGGCGGATAATCGTTGCGGCGCGGTCAGTGGCGAACGTGGAAGCCTTCGACATCGCCTCGAGAGTCCGTCCAGGACACCTCGACGGCGGACACGCGGGCGTGGGGCTGCGACATCTTGTTCCACTCGATGCACTCCTCGATGGCCGCCTTGTCTCCCTCGAACATCGCCTCGACGCTCCCGTCCGCCAGGTTCCGGACGTATCCGTCGAGTCCGAGGGACTGCGCCTTCTCCGCACAGTTCGCCCGAAAGTACACGCCTTGGACGCGGCCCCGGAAGATGACGACCGCTCGCGATCGCATCGAGTGCGGAAAACGTCGGGCGCAAAAGAACCTTATTATAGCGCGGGCCGATATGCGCTCTCCCCGCGGCTGGGTTCTCCATGAAACGGGACAAAGTCCAGGATTGGACGGTCTCCGACTTCATGTCGACGGATCTCGTCACGACGACGCCCGATGAGACGGTGGGGGACGTGCGGGGAAAGATGAAGACCCACGACGTCCACGAGCTGCCGGTCTTGGAGCGGAGGAAGATCCTGGGCGTCGTCACGATGCGGGAGCTCATGCGACGGAAGAATGTCCCGCCGAACACGAAGGTGTCGACGGTCCTTCAGCCCGCACCCGAGGTGTCTCCGGCCCTGAACCTCCCCGAGGTCGCGGAACGGATGATCTCGACCGGCTTCCGCGCGATCCCCGTGGTGAAGGACAAGCGGCTCGTGGGGATCATCTCGCGCTCGGACCTCGTGCGCGCGCTCGTCAAGGCGAAGAGCCTCGAAGCCAGCACGGCGAGGGAGTTCATGACCCCGAACCCGCAGTGTGTGGCGGAGGACGATACGGTCGAGCACGCGGTCCAGATCATGCGCTCCCTCGGAGAGCGCTCGATTCCGGTGGTGGACCGGAACCGCCATCTGAAGGGGGTCGTCGGCCTGAAAGACATCGTGGACCTGTTCGCGAGGCCGAAGGTCCGGGAGCAGTACGGAGACCGCGCGGGCCGCGAGGAGAGGGTCGTCATCGAGGTGAAGGGCGTCATGCGGTATCCACCCGTCACGGTCGGATCCGAGGCGACGGTCCAGCGAGCGGCGGAACTCATGGTGAAGAACGAGATCTCCTCGGTCATCGTCGCGGAGAACGACGAACCGACCGGGATCATCACGACGCAGGATCTCATGCAGTTCCTCGCCGGCCTCCGCGAGCGGGACCAGCTCTTCGTCGAGATTGGTGGCCTGGAGGACGAACCGCGCGACGCCTACGACGTGATGTACGCCGTGATCCAGAAGGAGATGCGGCGGATCGCGCAGCTCGTGCAGCCGCGCACCTTCACGATCCACGTCCAGAAGTACAAGCCGGAAGGGGACCGCTGGAAGTACTCCCTCCGCGCTCGCTTCACCACGGCCCACCGGATCTACTACGCCCACCACTTCGACTGGGATCTCCAGATCGCCCTCAGCGGGCTCCTCGAGACCCTCTACAAACGAATCGTGAAGGAGAAGGAGCGCAAGGTCACCGAGCGGAAGCGGAGCCGCTCATCGTAGATTCCAGAAGGCGCGATGGGCCTCCCGCGTCGCCGCGATCGCGGCTCGGCCACGGACTTTGTCGTCCAGCACATCCGTCAGGCGAAGGGGCAGGGATCGGCCCTTGAAATGAGCGGCGATCCCCGCGACGACCTCCGCGATTGCATCGAGGTGGTAGCCCCCTTCGAGCGCGACGACGAACCGTCCGCCGCACAGGTCGGATGCGGCGCTCGCGCTCCGGACCACGAGATCCACGTAGCCCGGGGACGAGAGGGCAAGGGACGTGAGCGGATCGCGATAGTGCGCGTCGATTCCGAGGCTCACGAGGATCGCGTCCGGACGGAACTGTCGGAGGATCGGCTCGATCAAGATGTCGTAGGCCTCGGCGTAGGAGGCGTCTCCGCAGCCCGCGGTGAAGGGGATGTTCACGTTGAAGCCTCGGCCCTCGCCCATCCCGACGTCTTCCGCGGGGCCGGTTCCCGGGTAGATTCCGAACTGATGCGTCGAGATGTACAGGACGGACGCCTCGTCCGCGAAGATCTCGCTCGTGCCGTTCCCGTGGTGGGCGTCGTAGTCGAGGATCGCGACCCTGCGGCCCTCGGAGACCTGGTCCGCCGCCGCGGCGGCCAGGTTGTTCAGGTAGCAGAAGCCGCCGCCGTAGTCAGGGCCCGCGTGGTGGCCCGGCGGTCGGACGAGGGCGATCGCCGGACGGCCCTCGCGGACCGCAGCCCGCGTCGCGGCGAGCGTCGCCCCGGCGGCGAGGAGCGCGATGTCGAAGGTCTCCGGATGCACCGCGGTCTCCGGGTCGAGGAACCCCTCACTCAGAGTCCGGAAGTACTCGAGGTACGTCCGTCGGTGGACCCGTTCCAGGTCGATCGAGGCGGCAGGTGCGGGCGCCCGGACGTCGGCGAAGAGCCCCTCCACCTTCAGTCGGCCCACGATGGCCTGGAGGCGCTCCGGCCGCTCGATGTGGAGGGGCGAGGCGACGTGCTCCAAGAAGCGAGGGTCGTACACGAGCACGCCCGCAGGAACGGCGGCGCGGGCTTGAAGGCATCGCGGCGCGTTCGAAGCGGCACGACAGGGCCTCGGAACCGTCGGTTCCGCGAAATATCATCCGTGAAAATCACCCCGCGAAACATCTGAGAATTGGGTCGTCACACTTAAGCGACGCCGTTTTCATATCTTTCGGAATTCAAGGCCGGGGCCGGGATGAGGCAGTTTTCTCCCATGAACGTCACAGCGATCCTGCTCGCCGGCGTCCTCGCTGCCGCCGGTGTGGCCAGCCTCGTGCGACCTGCGGCGCAGCCGCATCAGGAGGATGTCATGAGCTTCTGGGAGGGCACTGCCCGAGGGCTCGTCCGCGTGACGATGGTGAACCTGACGTACATCCGTGGGGATCACGAGGTGACGAGGCCCGTCGGGATCCGCGTGGATAACACGGCCGACGTGCCCGTCGTCCTCGATGAGGAAGCGGTCCTCATGAATCCCCATCCGCTCGAATCCCCGCCGGATCCGGACTCGACGACGCAGGACGCCGTCTTGCCCGTCTCCACGATTCCCGCGGGAGGATTCGTCGTCTTCTCGATCGGCGAGGAAGTCCTGCGTGGATTTCTCGACGGGCCCGTGTGGTGGTGCTCCGAGGAATTCCAGTTCACTCAGGTCGATGTGGAATTCCGCGTGGGCGGAGAGACGCTGCCCTTCGCCTTGCGTCCCCTCCTCCGGGACCCGCACTACGACGGACCGGACGCAAACACGCAGGTCGACTTCTGGCGTTCCATGCGGGAGCACGCGACCGTCATCGTCGGGAAGGAGCCGCTCTGGACGACGATCGACGAATCGGACGGGCAGCGGATTCCCGTGACGCTCGCCGCAACGAACCTCGCGGTCTACGCCCTCGATGACGACATCCTTGCGGACGTGAACGTGACCGCCGGAGTCCTCGAGGACGACATTCCTGCCGGGTGGGTCGTGGAGGAGGGGAGTTATTCGACGACGCCGGACGAGGTCGTCGTCCACGACGACGGATCGAGGACGATCCGCTGGTTCGTCGACCTGCCGGCGGCCCTAGAAAGCGAGGTGGACGATCCGACCTTCCCGACGGAGTACGAGACCCTCACGCGATCGTACGTCCTCGTGTCCCCTGGACTCTCCTCGGGACGGATCGAGCTCCCCAGGGCCCGATCGGATGTCGACGGAGACGGAGAGGCGGACGCGCACAGCGCGCCGCCCGTGGCGGACGTCGTCGCGGAAGGAGCGCCTCTGGCCGACGCCGGGGGTCCGTACGAGGGCGTGGAAGGCGACGTCATCGTCCTGGACGCCGCGGGATCGACGGACCCGCAAGGAGACGCGCTCGCGTACCGCTGGGACTTCACGAACGACGGGACGTTCGACACGGACTGGTCCACCGTCCCGACCGCGGAGGCGCGGTTCACGGACGACTTTGCGGGCGTCGCGGTCGTGGAGGTCACCGACGGGGACCATGTGTCTGCGGCGACGGCCTCCGTGCGGATCGCGAACGCGCCCCCGGAGATCCGATCTCTCGTCGCATTCGTCCAGGCGAACTTCCGACTCGAAGTCGCGGGGGAGCGGTGGCACGACGTCCGGCTCACCCTCGCAATCGGGGAGGAGGACCTCGCGACCGTTACGGTCACTCGGACGCCGGGCGCCCCGAAAGACCAGGCCGCGGAGACGGGTCCGACGACGTGGGACCTCGACGAGCGTGCGACCCTCGTGATAGAATACACGCCCCTCGACGATCCCGTGAACGGCCAGCCGCAAGGTGCGGACCCCGCCTGGCTCGTCGTCCTCTTCCCGGATGGACACGAGACGCGGATCGCGCACAACTTCAACGTGCAGCGTCCGTCCACATGGGTATGGACCTCCGACGACCTGACCGAGTTCTTCCTTCGAGAAGGGATCTCGTTCCGGGCAGGCCTCTCGGACGCGGGGAGCGACGACCTCCGCACGGAATGGGACTTCGGCGACGGCACGACCTTCACGGAAACGTTCTTCAACGACGGAGCGGGTCCCGACGCGCCCGGGAGCCAGGACGGCACGGCTCCGTTCCATCCCTTCGCCACGGTGGTCCACGGGTACCGGGAGCCGGGCGCGTATGCGCTCGTCCTGACGGTATACGACGATGACGGCGGCTCCGCGGAAATGAGCCGGACCTTCGTGTTCCAATGACGCGGGAAAAGCTCTTGTAAGGGCCGGCCGTGTCGGAGGCCCAATGCTCGAGGCACGGAGGGTCCTGCGGGAGGGACGCATCGTCCTCAGGCCCCTTGCGGGCTCGGACCTCCGCCGGTGCGTGAAGTGGTTCTCCGATCCGCGGGTCATCCATTTCCTCGGACGAAGCCGGCCCGTGACGCTGGCGGAGGAGGAGCGCTGGTTTCGGGACTACGAACGCCGCACGGACGAGCAGATCTTCGCAATCGAGGTCGAGGATGCTCACATCGGGAACCTGGGCCTCCACAAGATCGATGGAACGAACCGGAAGGCGGAGATCGGGATCGTCATCGGAGAGCCGGACTACTGGGATCGTGGGTTCGGCACGGAGGCGATGCGCGTCGCACTCCGATACGCGTTCGAGGTCCTTCAGGTCCACAAGGTCTCCCTCGAGGTCCTGGAGTACAACGAGCGCGCAATCCGGACGTATGAGCGACTCGGCTTCCAGCGGGAGGGCGTCCACCGGGAGGACGTGTACAAGGACGGACGCTTCGTCAATGTCGTGCGAATGAGCCTCCTCGCGGGGGAGAGGCAGGGCGTGCCGAGCGATCCGGCAGGGGATCCCGTCAGAGCTCGATGAGCTCTCTCGGGGCCGTGCTCATGTACACGGGCCCGCCT
>Ga0209619_10000153_pt1 | contig 42379 bp, 45 predicted proteins | sample Rifsed16ft3_FD_184011 | JGI IMG/M metagenome (GOLD analysis project Ga0209619, IMG submission 184011) | Soil microbial communities from Rifle, Colorado, USA - sediment 16ft 3 (version 2) | ecosystem: Environmental > Terrestrial > Deep subsurface > Rock core/Sediment | place: Rifle, Colorado... | reverse complement strand
CCAGGAGGGTATCTTCTGTAATCGTGCCCGGTGTTATAATCCGGGTGACACCGCGATCGACAATTCCCGTGGCCTCTTCCGGGTCCTGCAATTGATCACAGATAGCTACCTTATGCCCAGCCTTGATTAATTTCCGAATGTAAGAGTCGGCGGCGTGATGAGGCACGCCTGCCATGGGTATCGCACCTTCACCTTTGGAACGGGAGGTGAGGGTAATCCCCAATACCTTTGAGGCGAGCTTGGCGTCCTCAAAGAATAACTCGTAGAAATCGCCCATACGAAAAAAAAGCAGTGCGTCTTTATGCTGCCTTTTTATTTCGTTGTATTGGCGCATCATCGGTGTTTCAGTAATCATATTAAATCAACCACCAATTCTGTAAAATACATAAATGCGGTTTCTCTTCACAAACTTGTCCTCGCAAAAACGGGGATGAGTCAAGTTTTAGATGTTGGATGGTTAAATGGCTAGATGGTTATTAACCATTCAACCATATAACCATCTAGCCATTTATTCACAAAGTATTTACATTGAATCTTGCATCTTGTTTTTTATTGGTCTGAGGCTTCGCCTCGATAATCTTGAGCCTGGATATCCTGGAATCAGGGTTATCCTGAAAAAAATACAGATGAGAAGCGCATGCACAATCAGAAGAACCAAAACCACTCACAGGTATCACAGCGTTTTTTATATTCCCAATTTTTTGACTCAGCATACACTCAGCATTCTTTTCAGCAGCATAGGTATGGACACAAGACACCTGCCCGTAATGGAGCAGATAATCGATATGCCAGTGCATTTTTTTGTCTCGCCGCAAATGCCTTTCTATACGGTATTTCAGGTTATTTTGAGCGCTCCCGACATAGACATAAAAACCTCTCGGAAAGCCAAAGTTACCTAGACATCCAACCCGTATATTATGCTTTTTAACGAGTTTAATGGTAAGACAATATATACCTTTGGTTAAAACGCGATTCATTTCTACTCAAATAGTATAAAAAATTCCCTTATAAATGGGAAGTCTATATTTTTAATAACCATGTAACTAAAATTCCCTTAAAAACCAATTGACCTTGACAACTCTTAGATCTTATGTTAGCATTTTACATATTATTAAGTTATAATTTCTTGTGAGATATTGTGTTATGATTCCAGAACATTTAAAATATGCACCCACCCACGAATGGTTTCATGTCGAAAGTAAATCAATCACTGTTGGACTAACAAAACATATCGTTGATGAACTAAATAAACTTTTGTTCCTGGACTTACCTAAAGTAGGGGAAGAAATCCTTGCGGGTATTTGCTTTGGAGAACTTGAATCGTTAGAAAATCTGATTGATATCACATCGCCCATGGAAGGCGAAGTTATTGCAGTAAACGAACGATTATTTGAAAACCTGGACATATTAAGTAACGACCCTTATGTGCATGGTTGGTTAATAAAGTTCAAAACAAAAGAACGCCATGTCATCGATGAATTGTTGAGCGCCCATGAATACGCCGCATACATTAGCAAATCGCATCCTGCTGCCCCCCTAAGACAAAGGAAACGACGCAGCAAGGTAGTCACAAAAGGAAAGCGGCGAAGATAACCTTTTCTATGAACTCTATAACCAAACGCAAGCTCGTCATTTTAACTGAGGGCAGACTCGATGTCTTTAGCGCAAAAACGGCTGTTAGCGTTATCCGATATTGCAGAGAAGAAGTCGTTGCGGTCATAGATAGTGTCAATGCAGGAAAAGACATTGAGTCGATTATTGGCGTTGGCAAGGGAATTCCCATTGTTAGTACCGTAGCGGAAACTTTACCGTTAAAACCCACGGCTCTCCTTATCGGTATTGCCCCTCCAGGCGGCATGCTTCCAGCCGAATGGCGTAAGCACATTACCGATGCCTTAAAAAACAACCTCGATATCATTAGCGGTCTCCATTGCCATGTAAGCGATGATCCTGAATTTACTCAACTGGCGCACGACCATCGACGTGAAATCTGGGACGTCCGCAAAGTTCCCGAAGACATTCCTCTTGGCACCGTAAAAGCAAAAGAGACAAAGACGTTGCGCATCCTTACCGTAGGCTCTGATTGTAATATAGGTAAGATGGTGACCTCTATCGAAATCGCAAATGCCGCCAAAAAACGGGGGATTAACGCCTGTTTTGTGGCAACAGGGCAGACAGGAATTATGATTGAAGGGAGTGGAATTGCTGTGGATCATGTCATTTCCGATTTCATTTCCGGGGCGGCAGAAAAACTCGTGCTCGACCGAGCTCAGTATCAACTTTTAAGTATCGAGGGACAGGGCACTATCGTTCATCCGGCATATTCCGGCGTTACCCTTGGTCTATTGCATGGTTCAGCGCCGCATGGCCTTATCTTATGCCATCAGCCTGCACGAAAGACGCTTCGCCATTTTGCCAGCTTTCCCATTTTGCCCCTTCCTTATTTGATCGAACTTTACGAAAAACTGGCGCAGCCAGTCCATCCCTGCAAGGTACTTGGCATTTCGCTCAACTGTGTGGGTATGTCCGACAATGATGCATTGCGAGAGATACAAAAGGTGGAAAAGGAAACGAAACTTCCTGCTACCGATCCCATCAAGTTCGGTGTGGATAAATTTATTGACGTCATCCGTCCTCTCTTACCATGAATCTCTCTTTCCATCCTTTAGATTTGAAACTCAGGCACACCTTCCAGATTGCCCGAGAGATTCGTGATGTACAAAACAATATTATAGTTCTTTTAAAGGATGAAAATGGAATTACGGGATTGGGAGAGGCAGCACCTATCAGCTTTTTTGGAGAAGATGTAAAGAGCGGTACTGAAGTGCTTACGCAGTCCGTCGATTTATTAAAAAATGCCGATCCCTTTCATATAGAAGATATTACCGGTTCCCTCAAGAACAAATTTCCAAAGGATACCGCTGCACGTGCGGCAATTGACATAGCCATCCACGATTTCATCGGCAAGAAACTAAAAATACCCCTTTATAAGCTCTTAGGCTTGAATCGAAAAGAAGTAAAGACAACCTCGTTCACCATAGGAATTGATACCCTGGAAAAAATGTGCAAGAAGGTGGATGAGGCAAAAGATTTTCCCATATTGAAAATAAAAGTAGGTATTAAAAACGACATGGAAATTCTGAAAGAATTACGCAAAATTACCAAGGCTGTTTTCCGTGTAGACGCCAATACAGGCTGGACGGTTGATGAAGCGATAAAGAAGCTGAACATTATAGAAGAACTCGGGGTCGAACTCGTAGAACAACCGTTTCCTGTCGGCAGCATTGAAGCGCTGAAGAAGATCAGGCGTCATGTAAAGATCCCTGTCTTCGCTGACGAAGATGTAAAAAATTCAGGGGACATACCCGCCCTGTCAGACGCCGTGGATGGTATTAATATTAAACTGATGAAATGCGGTGGAATTCGCGAAGCCCTTCGGATGATTTCCACGGCTCGAGCCCACGGTCTCAAGATAATGATTGGATGTAATATCGAAAGTTCGGTGTCCATCACGGCGGCAGCACACCTAACGCCCCTCGTTGACTACGCCGACCTTGACGGACATTTGCTTGTTACAAATGATCCTTACATCGGGGTAACCGTTGATAAGGGAAAGTTAACACTCCCCGAAAGTGATGGGCTTGGGGTGAAGACACGCTGAATGTGCCATTATAAAATATGTGGATTTAAGTTAAACACGGACAAACGAAGTTTGTCCGTGTTTCCCCAAAACCCGCTTAAATAAAATGAAAATTCCTTTACGATAAATTAGGCCTTCGGCAACTTAAAACGTGCAGAGCCGTCTCCTGACGGCGACCGGCAATTCACAACGCTGAGCAAGAACCACGGTCGCCAACAGGAGTTGGCTCCTACCAAAAACTTTGAAATTCCTGTACATCAAGTTAGGATGAAACTGGTTAGGAAACAAAATGACTCAGAATAAAGCACTAACGCAAGAGATACTGACCCATGCCAAAGGGATACACGATTATGTAATTCAGATGCGAAGGGATTTCCACAAACATCCTGAAACCGGTTTCGTTGAAACCCGTACGTCCAGCGTTATTGCCGATGAATTGAAACGATTGGGACTTCAGGTGCAAACAGGCATAGCAAAGACAGGCGTCATCGGCATCCTGGATGTTCATGGGGCGTCAGGTACCGTAGCCTTTCGGGCCGATATGGATGCCTTGCCCATAACGGAAGAAAATGAGCTTGAATTTAAATCCCAAAATGAAGGGGTGTCTCATGCCTGTGGACATGACGCCAATATGGCGATGCTCCTGGGCGCTGTCAAACTCATGGTGCAGTTAAAGGATAAACTCAAACGACGGGTAAAATTTATCTTTCAGCCATGCGAAGAACAACACCCGGGCGGGGCGAAGTTAATGGTGGAGCAGGGCGTTCTCAATGATGTGGATGAAATTTACGGATTACATATCGAACCAAATATTGCTTCGGGTACTTTTGGATTACGGGCCGGCGCCACGATGGCGGCTACAGACCGTATTGTTATTACCATTATAGGGAAAGGCGGCCATGCCTCTACCCCCCATTTATGCGTAGACCCAGTCGTTATTGCAGCCGAGGTAATCCTGGCTATCCAGACTATTCACTCACGCAAAGTAAACCCTTTATCCCCATGCGTAATTTCTTTATGTCAGATATCAGGAGGAACGACCTTCAACGTCATCCCGGACAGAGTAAAGATTATAGGTACGGTAAGAACCTTGTCCAAGGAATTGAGATACCGAATGCCACTCTTGATAGAAGAAACTATTAAGGGAATTACTTCACTCAACAATGCCACATATCAATTTGAATATCTCAAGGGACACCCTCCCTTAAATAATCCTCAACCACAGGTGGAGTTCATACAAAACAGGATCGAAGAACTTTTTGGCAATAAATCGGTGGAAAACATAGACCCCAAGATGGGGGGAGAAGATTTCTCTTATTATTTGGAAAAGATAAAAGGGGCATATGCCTTTTTAGGTTCTGGGAATCTGGAAAAAGGCACACATCAGCCGTTGCACAGCTCTCGGTTTCTCTTGGACGAAGATGTGCTTTACATGGGCCCGGCTTTGTTTACCTATATTGCTTGCACACCATAGTAAAAATTTCTCCTTATTAGTTTATTCCAGGTTCGTTTTAGTTTGGATATTTTAGATGAAAATTGCTTTACTATCACCTATTAGTTGGTGAACACACTAGAGATATTACGATCCGCAGAAAAGGTTTATTTTAACGAGAAGGTAACTCCTCATCTTGGTAATAATCTTGTGGCCTACCATGAAACGGCGGGCCAACCTTCCAGGAATAAGTTATTGGGTGGCGCCTATGCCCTTCTGCATCCAATTCATTCTGCGAAACCTTTTGATCTGAGTATTGTTGAGTCCATATCTTCTTTACTTGTTCTTCGTACTGTCCTTCGCCGTACTTCGGATACTCCTTCTTAAATCCTTCCCAATGTTCTGAAAATACTTGTCCTCGTGAAAACGGAGATCTGCTTGAATACATTCCATCCCTTCACTGGTAATAGAAAAGATATTTTAAATATTTGAAACCAAATTTATTTATCCTGTAAGAAAATTTTTAACCTGACCTTACTTTTTCTTGTATATCGTTGTAAAAATGTTATACTTTGGTCTTGTTTTTTCAGGGAATTTTCTTTGCATCTTTATTAGAAATTGTAAGCATATATTCCGCGGCCTCCAAAGATGCGAGAACATAAACTCGAAAAGAGATAGCGGCTGAAGGCGGCAAGGCGCTTTACATAAAGGCAAAACAACTTTCTCCAAAGGTCACATCAAGATTGGTCGGGGTAGAGGTTGGAGTCCAGTGATTCGTTTGACGGCCTGTGAGCTTGCTATAGAGGGGAAATGTCAAGATTCAAGACCTGATCCAATGTTCTGCTATGCAGCTTACGAGAATTAAGTATGGTGTCCCCAGAATTTCTGATGGAGTAACTATTGAAAAGGGTTCGGTTATTGGCGCTGTGGTAACTAATGATATCCCGCCGTATTCAATAGCTGTTGGTGTGCCGGCGCGGGTTGTGAAAAAGAGAAAGGGAAAGGAGTTGTTTGTGACGGAAAAATTAAGAATAGGCGTTGTGGTAGTAACATTTAATAATGCAGAAACGGTGCATTCAATTATTGGTGCGCTTGTATCTCAGACGAGGATGCCTGATGAAATTGTAGTTATAGATAATGCCAGCTCTGACAACACTCAGGATATAATTAAAGGATTTCAGAGTGTGAGATATATTCGTCTTACTGAAAATACTGGCAGCGCCGGTGGTTTTTATGAGGGGATGAAAATTGCGAGTGAAAATAATGACTTTGTTTTGACTCTGGATGATGATTGTGATTTTAAACCCGATACATAACAAAATCTTTTTAATGGTTTTATGGAGGTTGAATTATTGGGAAAAGTTGGTGCGGTGAGAGGTGTTGGCAAAAACCACTTGGCATCATTCCCGACAAGAACGAGTCTTTTTTCTTGAAGGGGAACTTTGATAAGTGTCAAAGCAATTAAGGATGTGGGTTTCCCAATCAAAGAATATTTTTTATATGGAGAAGCTGGGGAATATTCACTTCGTATATAAAAGCCATAATTGATGGAATTTGGGATGGATTTAGGTCAAAACTGGGAAAGAATCCTAAGTCGTTTCCATGATTCGATAGTAGTGTCTATTATATTGGTTATATCATATCCTCTAAATAAATTGCTCCGCTTGGTCTACCAATATGAACGCAATGAAATAAAATAGTGTCCCTATTTATTAAGTTAATTATGAATAGTATGCAAGAGAAAAAATATCGCATCGGTGTTGTTGGAACAGGGTTTATTGCTCGGGGACTGATGCTTGCATTGAAGTATCATCCAGAACTTCAGATGAGTCGCGTTTTGACACGTCGAAATATATCCGAAAAACTTGCGAAGTTTCCGATTGATCAGGAAGTATTAACCAATGATGTTTCCGATCTCATCAAAGAAAGCGATTTGATTGTCGAATGTAGCGGTGATGTTTTGCATGGGACTGAAGTGGTTGAGCAAGCGCTTGAATCAGACCTTCCGGTCGTAACCATGAATTCCGAACTCCAAGTAGTCTCAGGAACGATGCTTGCTCGCAAGGGTACGCTGGTTGAGGCTGAGGGAGATCAACCAGGAAGCTTAGCTTCTCTTGATTTGGAAGTGCGTGATATGGGTTTTGAACCAGTAGTGTATGGGAATATCAAACGGTTCCTCAATCTCAATCCAGCAAAAGACGAGATGGAATACTGGTCCAAGCACCAGGGTATATCGTTGGATCAGGTGACAGCTTTTACCGATGGGACTAAAGTCCAGATAGAACAAACACTCGTAGCTAATGGCTTAGGCGCAACGATCTTGTGTCGTAATCTTTCAGGTATTCCTTGCAAGGCGCTTGAAGATGGTGCGTATCGTTTGGGCGAGATGGCAGATGGTTTCGGGAAAGCGGTGAGTGATTATGTTCTTTCGCCTACTGCGCCCGCTGGTGTTTTCATCGTTGCCAAGCATGTCGCAGAGCAAAAGCCCTATCTTGAATATCTGAAAATGGGAGATGGTCCATATTATGTCATTGTCCGACCGTATCATTTGTGTCATTTGGAAATCCCGCGTACTATTTTACATGTACTTAAGGATACTAATCCGCGTTACCGTTTCAACAATGGACAGAACCCAATTGCCCAGACAATTGCTGTTGCAAAACGAGCTATTCAAAAAGGGGAAGTTGTCAAGCGAGGACTCGGAAGTTTTGATGTGCGAGGTGAAGCGGCAAAAATAATCAATCAACCAGAAGGAGTTCCGATTGGATTGATTCAGGAGGCAACCTTTGTGCGTCCTGTTGCTGAGGGTCAGATTGTTACTTTTGCTGATGTCGAATTGCCGAAAAGCCGAGCACTTGAATTGTGGAAACAAACAGTTGAAGAAGTAATGGCGAAGAAATCGTAAAGGATACAAGTCATGAAAAAATACACCGTCACTGTTGGTATTCCAGCACACAATGAGGAAGCGAATATTCTTTATGCAATCGAGTCTGTTAAAGGGGACGAATAGGGACACTATAACATAACAGGATATTCCGGGAATGTTTCTCCTGCATATCTCCTGACTGGGAAGGATTCATGAGGGACGATCTCCCGAGGATAAATCCACTTTAAATGAAAAAGATATTGTTTGAAGGCGCTGCCTATTCAATAGTTGCACGAGCATGGAGTCTCATACTCGGTCTAATTGCCACACCTTATATAATCAGTAAGGTCGGGATAAACGGGTTTGGCGTATGGGCGCTTATGGAATCAATTATCGCCTATTTCCGCCTTTCGGACATGGGCGTAGGAGCATCCTTCACAAAACATATCGCTGAATATCATGCAAAAAAAGAGTATAACAACCTGTCCAGCGTCGTCAGCGCCGGTCTTTTGTTTTATCTCATCCTCAGTGTTTTTATTTTTTCGCTATCCCTGATACTTAAGAACTGGATACTTGCAAGGTTCGATTTCAGTATCGTTTCTATGGGAGATGTTTCTTTTATTTATCTCTCCCTTGTGGCGGTAATGTGCATCCGAATGCTCGGTTCGCCTTTCTTGAGTGTTTTAAGCGGTCTTTTGCGTTACGATATCCTCAACAAAACAATGATGTTTTCGCAGGCGATTAATTTTGCAGGCATATATCTCTTTTTATATTTTGGTTGCGGCTTAAAAGGGCTCGCCGTTAATGCAATAATTTATGGCATGATTAGTGTTATGTTAGCTGTAAGCCTTGCCTTTTTCTCGCTCCCACAACTAAAAATAAGTATAAACAACAATATTAAAGAAACATTTTTTGGTTTGTTGAAATACGGCTTTACTATCCAGATTATTGCACTATCGGAGGTTATTAATGAGCAGATCGACAAGATTTTTTTGGGTATATTCAGAAGTATTTATTTTGTAGGCATGTATGAAATAGGCGCCAAGATTGCGAATGTCGCAAACTCTCTTGCAGCAGTTGTGTTGAACATATTGGTTCCCGTAACCTCACAGTTGAATGCCGTAGGACAAAAGGAAGAAATCAGAAAGCTGTACATAAGAGGGACAAGACTTATTGCATTAATGATAGCGCCGATAACGACTATAGTGGTGTTTCATGCCGAGCCGCTGGTGAAGTTGTGGATGGGGAAGGAAGGCTTTGAACCTGCTGCTACTGCAGCCAGATTTTTGATAGCAGGATTCTCCATCTATTTGATAGGGGGAGTTGGTCGTCTGATGTCAAGGGGTATCGGCATTCCCAAGTATGAAATGCAGGGTGGCATTCTCTACAGTATAATCAACGCTATTCTAAGTTACTTTATGATAAGGCAGTGGGGACTTCACGGCGCTGTCATTTCTTCACTTATATCCCTTGCCATAGGCAGCATGTTTTTTGTGGTAAAATTTAACAAACAACTAAATGTTCCGAATACACGGATTCTAAAACTGTTCCTGCTGCCGGTACTATTTTCGGTAGCATCTGTATTGCCGACTATCTGGCTGCCGGTTCCATTGGAAATAGAGACACTCAAGAGCATGCCCATCAGGATGCAGTCATTTATATACCTTTCGGCAGTTACAATAATTACGGCGGCGGTATATCTGTTTTTCATATTCTTGTCGGGTTTTACCGAGGAGTACAGCGAACTACGAACCTTATTTCGGAAAAAGGATAAATAATGATAAATCATCAGTGGTAATCATCGGGAATCCGCGCAAATCCGTGGCTAATGGTTATGGACAAAAACTCTAAAATCTATATAGCTGGTATTTATGGAATGGTCGGCTCTGCAATTAAGCGCAGGCTTCAATCCGAGGGCTATATCAACATTATAGGACATACCTCAAAAGAATTAGACCTGACCAATCAGGATGCTGTAAACAGCTTTATGCTCTCCGAAAGGCCGGAGTACGTCTTTTTGGCTGCGGCAAAGGTAGGCGGAATTTATGCCAATAACATCTATCCGGCAGATTTTATATATCGCAATTTAATGGTTGAATGCAATGTAATCCATAGCGCATATAAGTCTGGTGTCAAGAAGTTGCTTTTTTTGGGCTCATCCTGTATTTATCCTAAATATGCCCCTCAGCCAATGAAAGAAGAATATCTTCTTAGCGGCAAACTTGAGCCGACCAACGAACCCTATGCGCTTGCTAAAATAGCGGGCATAAAATTATGCGAGGCATATAACAGGCAGCATGGCACAGACTTTATTTCCTGCATGCCCACAAACCTTTATGGCACAAACGATAATTATGATCCTATGAACTCCCACGTAATACCTGCCCTGATACGCCGCTTTCATGAAGCAAAGATAAAGATTAAGGCTGAGGACGAGGATAAGGTTTATCAGTCTCAGCCCGATATTTATTCTCAACCTGTTGTGATCTGGGGAACTGGGACTCCCCGAAGAGAGTTTCTGTATGTTGACGACCTTGCAGATGCCTGTGTATATTTAATGAAACATTATTCAGGCAGTGAGACCATAAATGTCGGCTCAGGATCGGAAGTGACTATAAGGGAACTCACTGAAATAATTAAAGAGGTAACAGGATTTGAAGGTGATATTGTCTTTGACTCATCCAAACCCGACGGTACGCCGAGGAAACTATTGGATACTTCAAGATTAAACGCATTGGGCTGGGAGGCAAGAACGGGCTTAAAAGAAGGATTAAAACTCGCGTACGATGATTATTGTAAGAGGACAAGCTGAATTTCTATTATGATTCAAGAGTCTCATTGACTGAAACAAAAAATCATTTGATTTATGGCCACTCTGTTGGATATCTTACAGAGCAAGAATTTAATAAACTTGGGAATATGGTGGATGAAATATGAAAAGAAATAAATGCAGTGACAAAATCACTATGGAAGAAAGCTTAACCTCAGCCTCGCCCTTCTCAGGTAGAAGGGCTTTAATTACCGGCATTACAGGGCAGGACGGCGCATATCTTGCTGAACTTCTCCTTTTAAAAGGCTATGAGGTGCATGGAATAAAACGCAGGGCATCTTCATTTAATACGGCGAGGATAGACCATCTATACCGCGACCCTCATGAAAAAGACGTGAAGTTTAAACTACATTATGGGGACATGACCGATTCAACCAATCTTATACGCATAATGCAGGAGGTTCAGCCTGATGAGATCTATAATCTTGCCGCACAAAGCCATGTGCAAGTTTCATTTGAGACGCCTGAATATACTGCTAATGCCGACGCACTTGGAACGCTCAGACTTCTTGAAGCGATCAGGATATTGGGGATGACCGATAAAACAAAATTTTATCAGGCGTCGACCTCAGAGCTTTATGGCAAGGTTCGGGAGACTCCGCAAAAAGAGACCACTCCATTTTATCCGAGGAGCCCTTATGCCGCTGCCAAGCTTTATGCTTACTGGATAACGGTTAATTATCGGGAAGCCTACAATATCTTTGCCTGCAATGGCATATTATTCAATCATGAATCACCAATCAGGGGAGAGACCTTTGTAACCCGCAAAATAACGCGTGCAGTGGCAAGAATCAAATTAGGACTTCAGGAAAAACTCTACCTCGGCAATCTTGATGCAAAGAGGGACTGGGGACATGCAAAGGACTATGTAGAGGCACAGTGGCTTGTACTTCAGCAGGATGAGCCCGATGATTATGTAATAGCCACAGGAGAGCAGCACTCTGTAAGGGAATTTGTAGAGGCGTCATTCCGTGAAGTCGGGATAGAAATAGAGTGGAAAGGCAGCGGTATTGACGAAAAAGGCATTGTTAGTTCCTTAACCTTAGCCTTATCCTCCGCCTTGCCCTTATCCTCGATCTCAGCCTTGCATATTGGAGAAACGCTTGTAGAAATTGACCCCCGTTATTTCCGTCCTACTGAAGTCGAAAGCCTTTTAGGAGACGCAACAAAGGCAAAGGAAAAACTCGGCTGGCAGCCAAAGGTAGGATTTAAGGAATTGGTATCAGAGATGGTGCGGGAAGACTTGAAAGAGGCTGAAAGAGACCAGCTTTGTAAGAAAGAAGGATTCAGGGTGATGAAGTATTATGAGTGAAAGGGCCATCTTAGAGAAGATATTGGTTGATATAGTAAAGGTTGTCAATTAGTGAATAGAAAATTAAATTATATAGATGCGCTTAAGGGATTTGTTAAATATGGATAAAACAATGGCTCAGAAACCCATTTTACTCATAAGGCCTCCGTTGAGATTTCTTGCGAATCGAAATCGTGCTGCTATAGATCTTCCTGTAGGGCTCTTGTATATAAGTTCTATCCTTGAAAGAGAGGGATACAAAGTGCGATTGATTGATGGTGTTATGCCGCCTGATGATTATAATCAGATTCATAGCTCTGAAAACTATTTTGGAATTACATTTGAGTATATGGAGGAGATGTTAAGCGGAGTCGACTTTGATATATCAGGAATATCGGCACAGTACACCGTGCAGTTTCCGAATGTTATAAGGATGGCAGAATTACTGAAAAGAATAAATCCTAACTGTAAAATCCTAATTGGAGGCGCTCATGCAACTATCCAACACAGAGAGATAATAACTGAAAATGTCTGCTTTGATGTAGCGATAAGGGGTGAAGGAGAGCGCACGGTGATTAATGTAGTTAATGCTATTCAAGGAATAGGGAGTTTGCAAGAGATAAAGGGCATTACTTATAGGGACAATGGGCAAATCATAGAAACAGATCCGGCAGAGTTTATAATTGATATGGATAATATTCCATTTCCTGCATATCATCTTGTTGACATGGAACGTTATTTTGGTCTTGCGAAAAAATACGCATCAAGGACGGCCTATACTTTTTCAGGTTGGGAAAGGGGCGTGTCACTTATAACTAGCAGGGGATGTCCATATCACTGCAGTTTTTGTTCAATCAACTTGCATATGGGAAGACGATGGAGATACCATTCTCCGGAATATGTTTTGAATCACATGGAACATCTTATGCGGGAATATAGTGTCAAGTATTTCCATTTTGAAGACGACAACCTGACTGCAAATCCAAAACGATTTGAAAAAATCCTTGATGGTATTATTGCGAGGAGATGCGATATCCGATGGGATACTCCCAATGGTGTGCGGGCAGATACACTGTCATTAGACCTTCTGAAAAAGTGCGCACAGACAGGATGCACTTCCCTTACTTTAGGGGCAGAATCTGGCGTGCAGCGTGTGCTCGATGACGTTATATGTAAGAACACAAAAATAGAAGATATAGAAAAAGTTGCAAGCTTAGCGCAAAAAGCTAAGGTAAATACACGGGCATTTTATGTGATTGGCACACCAGGAGAGACTGCTATAGAGATTAATTCGACAGTTACGCATGCTATAAAGATGATTAAGGAGTATGATTGTTTTGGTAGTATAGGCATAGCAACACCACTCTATGGAACAAGGGTATATGAAAATGCCATTAGAAATGGGTATCTTATAAAAGAAATGACATCTGAAAATATCGCACGGGGATATAATATAAGTGGTATGCTCAAGACAGATGAGTTTGACCCGGATTTTTTGAGCAATGTGCTTGAAGATTTTTATAAAAAGTTGTCAAGGCTGCTTAAATGGATATTCCTAAGACATATATGCACAAATTCAAGATTGTTCTTTTATTGTGTAAAATCTTTTTTTACAGTGCCTATTTCTCAGTGGGGTTCGATATATTACAAGATTATTTTTTCACACCACGCATTGCTATGGGATATCGAACATGATAAGAATTGATGGAAATATGCCAATTATATTACATTACAGTTGCAATATAATTGACTAAACATTGCAATAGTAATGCATTATATAAAGGCAGATGGAAAAAGACAAATTAAGAGAACTGCTGATAGAACACAAAGAAAGATTCTTTTCAAGGCAGGGGCTTGTTAATAGGGAAGTTCAAAAGGATATTGAAAGGTATTTAAATCAGAAGGAGATCGTTTTAATCACAGGCATAAGGCGGGGCGGCAAGTCATCCCTTATGAGGCTGGTCTGTGATGATATCATTAAAAGATTCGATGTCCCTATGTCCAGTCTTCTTTATCTGAACTTTGAGGATGAAAGGTTTCTTGGCTTCACGGTGAGAGACTTTGAGCTTCTTTATGAGACATTTATTGAGATAGAGGCCCCAAAGGGCAGAAAATACTTTTTTTTGGATGAGATACAGAATATAAAAGGGTGGGAAAAGTGGATAAACAGGCTTTACGAATTTGAAGATATAAAGATTTTTGTCACAGGGTCAAATGCGTCAATGCTGAGTTCGGAAGTTTCCACCGCCCTGACGGGGAGGAACCGGCAGATAGTGAACTGGCCGTTCTCCTTTCGTGAATTTTTGACCTTTAAGGGGCTTGCTGTGGATGAAACAGTATTTTATCACAGGGACAAGAGAACAGAAATCAAGAGGTTGTTTAAACAGTATATTCAGCTCGGAGGGTTCCCCGAAGTCTTGAAAATCAATGATACGACACTCCTTGAGCAATATTTTAAGGACATCCTATATCGTGATGTAATAGCCCGTCATTCCATAAGGAATATCAAAGAGATCAAGGAATTGGCATTATTACTGGCTTCGAATTTAGGAACAATCCTGAGTTATAAAAATATCCAGGGCTTAATCGGAGTAAAAAGCCAGAACACCGTAAAAAATTATCTGGAGGCACTCGAAGACGTATTTCTTTTTTTCTGTGTGGACCTGTTCGACTATTCCGTTAAACGGCAGATTTATAATCCATCCAAGGTTTATTGTATCGATGCTGCGTTAAGCAGGTCGATGAGTTTTGATTTTTCCCGGAACCTGGTCCATATATATGAAAATCTGGTATTTCTGGAATTAAAGAGAAGAAACGAGGAGGTCTTTTACTGCAAGTCAAAAAAGGGGAGGGAAGTCGATTTTATCGTGCAAAAAAGGGTTGCAGATCGAAAATGCGATTCAAGTGTCCCTTTCTCTGTCTGATAAAAAAGGGAAAGACAGGGAGATCCAGGGATTAAGAGACGCCATGGAAGAATTAAGGACGAAGCAGCTTACTATTCTTACCGAAGACGAAGAAGGAAGCGATTCGATCAATGGCGCTGAAATTACAATTCTTCCGTTATATAAATGGCTTCTCTTATACTCTGAAGGAAATTAAAGGTATGGTATAATTCAATCGTCCCTACGGGACTAATTTTTATATTATTAAAGCACAGGCAATAAATTGCCTGCCTATTATCGACAGTCCTTAAAGGACTGAAAAATGGAGATCAAAAAGGCCCTGTGGATAATCATTTAATTATAAAACCGCCTAAGGGTTGGTTTCAGATAGACTTTAAAGAATTGTGGGAGTATAGGGAGCTAGCCTATTTTTTTGCATGGAGAGAAATTAAGGTAAGATATAAGCAGACCATAATAGGCGCTCTTTGGGCAGTATTTCAGCCTGTTATGGCTACGATCATTTTCACGATCTTTTTTGGCAAGTTCGCAAAGATGCCGTCAGAGGGAATCCCTTATCCGCTTTTTGTCTATACCGGACTTATTTTCTGGAACTATTTCTCGTTTGGGCTTACACATGCGAGTGAAAGCATGATAGGCAATGCCAATATTATCCAAAAGATATATTTCCCCCGGCTTATTATACCCATTTCATCATCGTTGGTTGGTCTGATTGATTTTGCCGTCTCCGGCGTTTTGCTGGTTGTTCTCATGTTTTATTACAACTATATGCCCGGTTTTTCTAACTTTCTGATGGCGCCGGTTCTATTGGTATTGACTTTTTTTGCCTCTGTGGGGCTTGGGTCTTTTCTTGGAGCGGTGAATGTGAAATACCGCGATGTGCGATATGCCGTACCCTTTTTTATTCAGATGCTAATCTTTTTGACGCCGGTTATTTATCCAGTAAGTATAATTGACCCCAAATACAAATGGTTATTAGGCCTAAACCCTATGTCCGGCATTATTGAGGCTGCACGATTCTTTATATTAGGCACAAACCGGCTTGATTTGGTGGTATTTTTTATATCATGTATTACGAGTTTGTGTTTTTTTGTTTTTGGCATTATATATTTTAGAAAGACCGAAAGATTTTTCGCGGATATTATTTAAAAGTTTGGGCGCTCAGATAATTGAAGTAAAAGGCATATCAAAAAGGTATCGTATTGGGTTAATAAATCTATGTTTGAAAGTTACATTGTAATAAGAAAGTATTTTGATAAATCAGTCTATTTAGAAACGACATGAGGTTAGTATCTATGATTAATATCTTTAGAAATTTGCACAAAACTGAACTAAAAAAATATTATAGTATAAGCGCCTGTGTTCTTCTGAATGTGATTGTTTTATTAATTCTGATAAATATGGTTTTATGGATAGCATTTTTTTTTAAGGATCAGGCAACTGCTAAGCGGTACACAAAAGTCCAAACAATAGCAGATGGAATAGAATCGCAAAAATTATTCAAGAATGATGGGTCGCCATTAGATAACGGTAAACGATCGGGTTATCAATTTGAGTGGTTCGATTATAATGCATATGAGCGGCTTGTAAATGAAAAATATGCAGGAACTGTTTTGGATGATTTCTATAACTTATCTAAGCATGGTTTTATTTACCAACCTTGGGTTGAGTTTTCCGAGCCAGCCTATAAGGGGAAACTTGTGAATGTTGATATAGATACGAAAGGATTTCCGATTAGACGCACGATAAATCCTAAAATAGAAGAGAATGAGTTGTTTGTTAACATCTTTATATTGGGGGGGAGTACTACTTTTGGGTATAACGTTTCCGATGAGCATACATGGCCAACCTATCTCTCAGATATTCTGAATGAACGTGTGAAGTCTGCTGGGTTGCCTGTTAAGATTAAGGTTAGTAATTATGGACGAGGGTTTTATTTTCCGAGCCAAGAAACGTTGTTGCTTATGGATTTATTAAAGACTGGCCATCGCCCTAATCTTGTTATTTTTATGGACGGCGCAAATTGGGGGACAGAGCAAGACATACCACATTTTTCAAGTAAATTTGCGCAAAAGTTTAAGGATTTGCAGTTTACTCGTGCATTGCTTCAGGAGTTGGAGTGGATACCAATGATGCGGGCTTTAAATTTTTTAAAGAGGGTAGTTATAGATAAAAATAAGGTTGTCAAGAAAGATGATGACGATGCAAAAGAGTTCAAAGAAGATTTGGTCAGACATATCATTAATAGGTTTGAGTCAAATAGGCATATAGCCATTTGTGTTTCTGAACTATACAGAACCAGGAATCTTTTTTTTCTACAGCCGGATGCTGTTTACAATTATTCTCATAGTTTATATAGGCTATCTTTGCCAGATTCGTTTTTAAAAATCAGACCTTTGCACCAGCAGTTCTATAAGCATATGAAAACTAATTATGGTTATATTGACCTTACAGATCTTTTTGAGTTGTGGGGAAACAACAGAAAAGCAATTGTCGATGATGTGCACTATAGTCCAGCGTTCAATCGTTTTTTAGCTCAGCATGTTGCAGACCATATAGATATAATATCTTTAGTAAAAGGTTTAAAGTTTGATGTGTCAATAAGTACTGAGGTTACAGGAATTACAGGTGCGCCGAGGCATGACTTCATGAATTCTCTCAGCAATAGCCCCTTATTTTGACATTATCATAAATTAAGAAGAATATGGAACTACTTAAGATAAAAAGTTACTTATCGGAAAAAGAGAAAAAAGAAAGACTCTTGAAAGAGCAGGAAATGGATGCAATTATTGTAAAACTCGTCGGGTTGGAGTCTGTATGGGAAAAATATATTTGTACGGTTCTTTTGTTGATTTAACTTTTTGTAAGTATTCGGATATTGACCTGGCTGTAGAATCAGAGATGGGGTATGATGTCTTTCTGAAACTTTTTTCTGATCACTTATCAACCTGTCCCAATTTGTGGGGCTACTTCTTCTAACATATTAAAAGAGCCGTTCTCAAAATGAAATTCGGTAAAAGTATTATTAAAAGCACGTTCAGAAAATTTGGGCTAGATATTATCAGGTTAAATAAAAATTCAGAGCATTTGCTTTTGGGAATGAGAAATTTACCAATCAGAACGATAACTGATGTGGGGGCAAACAAGGGGCAGTTTGCAAGTATAATTCAGAAGGTTTTTCCAGAGGCGAATATTTATTGCTTTGAGCCAGTGGGTGATGCTTTTAAAGAGTTAGACAGGTGGGCAAGGAGTAGAAATGGCAAAGTGGAAGCATTCAATTTCGCCCTTGGAGATTTTGAGGGAGAGATTGAAATATTCTATCACTCTGAACATAGCCCCTCTTCATCCATTTTAAAAACTACACAAGTTTGTGAGTCTCTTTATCCAGTTACAAAAAATCAGCGCTCTATTAAGGTGCAACAAACAACACTGGATAAAGCTGTTGATAATTTCAATATTCCTTTGACTCCAGAAATCCTTATAAAACTTGATGTTCAGGGATATGAGGATAGGGTAATAAGAGGTGGGAAGAAAATATTTGATAAAGCAAAGGCATGCATTCTTGAGGTATGCTTAGACCAGTTATACAATGGGCAAGCGACATTTAAAGAGATTACAGAATTACTTTACAATATCGGCTTCAGATATACTGGAAACTTAGATCAATCTTATGCTGACGATGGGCATGTGATATTCATTGATGCTGTGTTTGTAAAAAGTTGAGCATAGGGCTATGAAGTGAGGGATTTAAAAAAGAAATTTTTTGTTTTAATTATTTTCTTCATAGTGAAGTTTATTCATCTAATTTCAGCGCCTTTTAGGAGATATTTAAGTTCTTTATGCTGGGTTGTTCACTATGCTGTATGGAAAGTTAAATAATACCATAAATCTTTGTGTCTTGGTGGCTTTGTGTGAGGAAACAGAAGGACTTTCTTTTTCGACTCGTTCGGGTTAAGTATGGGAGCTCCAATAATAGAGGTAAAAGGCATTTCCAAAAAATATCGCATTGGGCACCGAGAGAAGTACCTATCTCTTCGTGATTCTTTGGTCAATATCATTAAAAAGCCATTGAATTTATTAAAGGGATCATCAGACACAGATGCATCTAGTGATGAATTTTGGGCATTGAAAGATGTCTCATTCAATGTTGAACAAGGTGAGGTCATAGGCATTATCGGAAGAAACGGCGCCGGTAAGACGACAATGCTTAAAATACTCTCCCGTATCACTTATCCAACAAAGGGAGAGATTTATGTAAGAGGACGGATTGCAAGTCTCTTAGAGGTAGGTACTGGCTTTCATCCCGAACTTACCGGCAGAGAAAACATCTATTTTAATGGCTCAATACTTGGGATGAAGAAAAGAGAGATTGATAAGAAATTCGATGAGATAGTCGCCTTTTCAGAAATAGAGAAATTTATAGATACCCCGGCAAAGAGATACTCCTCTGGTATGTATTTAAGATTGGCATTTGCCGTGGCAGCTTACCTTGAGCCTGAGATATTAGTCATTGATGAAGTGTTGGCAGTAGGTGATGCGGCTTTTCAAAAGAGATGCCTTGGTAAAATGGAGGAAGTATCAAAAGAGGGGAGGACTGTATTTTTTGTGAGCCATAATATGGCAGCGATTCGACAGCTCTGCCCAAAAGCTATCCTTTTGACATCTGGGATAATTGCCGCAGAGGGAGCGAGTGCTTCTGTAATAGATTCATATCTTTCCGGCACAAGGGCGACCGAAGTCGAGAATATTGATAGATTGATTTCTGAGTTGGTGACAGATCCCTCATTCAGGTTAACTCAAATTCATCTTGCTCAAAATGGCTGCAAGATTAAGAATTTCGTGGAAAACGGCAAGCCTCTTGAAATCATCATTGAATATCAGGTAATGCAGACAACCGCTGGCTTGAGAGTATACTTTGACTTATTAGATGATCAAGAAACTCTCTTGCTGAGGAGTTTTCATGACGAAGATAATGATAATATTCCAACGATGCAGCCGGGGCATTACAAAACGACAGCTTTCATCCCTTCTAATTTTCTCGGCCCAATCGATTACATAATAGCAGTGAAAGCTGGAATACATAACCAACGATATTGCCTGCCTATTCCCGGAATTCGAATTCCTATCAAGGTAGAGATCACCGGCGGGTATAACCGAGCATATGCCAGCGATCACTTTCAAGGGAAGCTCGCAATGAATCTTCAGTGGAAAACAGCAAAGTATGGGTGAGAGCAAATTGCTTACAGCTTTAAAGAGACTGACGCCTATTCGACTACTGCGTGGTGTCGGCGAAAGAATGATACGCCTTTCTGATTGGCTGCAATACAGATACAAAAAATCAAGACTGCTCAAGAAGGGAGTTGATCGGGACTTATATCAGACCGCTTCCAATATGCTTTTTTGGTTAAATACTTCGGGATATGTTGACAAGTGCATTCTTGAAAGGGGTATTTTTGAACCGGCATCAACGCAAATAGTGAAGCAATACGTAAAAAAAGGTGATGTCGTCCTCGATGTTGGCGCCAACATTGGTTATTACACTGTCATGCTCTCCAAGTTAGTTGGTAACGAGGGAAGGGTTATAGCTTTCGAACCAACTCGCCATTTTGGAAATGTTTTGAAAGCAAACATAGAAGCGAATCAATTGACTAATATCAGTATTATCGATTATGGACTCTCCAACAGGAACTGCGACGTAGATATAGACATTGGCAGATCGTCTGCAACCATTCATTCATCAAATTATTTCGACCCTATTATTAATCATGAACGAATCTCAATGAAAACTTTAGACAACTTTGTTTCGGAATACAACGTATCCAGAATTGATTTTATAAAAATTGATGTTGATGGCCATGAACCATATGTCTTTGATGGAGCTTGGGCAGTACTAGAGACGTTTGACCCACTAATATTATTTGAGGTGAGTCACTTACACTACATGAAGGCAGGCATTAATGTGTGCGAGTTTTACAAAAAGCTTAAGGAGGAAGGATATAGAATATATTATGAGCAAGGCTTGGAGGAAATCACAGAGTTAGATACATTCTTAATCAAATGCTGCAATTTTGAGCGTGGTTCAAATATTCTTATCTGCAAGAAAAACTTGGTCGACCTACAGAGGGCTACTGTATGATGAGAAGCATCACGCGGGCAATTGGAAGGCGATTTGTTCCCCCAGCTTCTCTATGGCGCTATCGAGGCCTTTATGATGCGAGCCTGTTTTGCTTCAAATCCTTAGCCGGACGAGTTCACAGGCTTTTTTATCGACCAGCGCTACCGCAGAATGAGAGCAATGCAGTCTTTCTGCACCTTGGCTGCGGGCAGATCAATCACCCAAAATTTATCAATATTGATGTGATACCATCAAGACATATTCATTACGTCAGACGTATTGATAATCTGTCAATTTTTAAGGATTGCAGCGTAGATCTCATATATGCCTCTCATTGTCTTGAGCATTTCCCCTTTTCTGCTGTGCCAATTATTCTGAAGGAATGGTATCGTGTAATTAAACCAAAAGGAATTCTAAGATTATCAGTTCCTGATTTCGACTTGCTGCTCAATATATATAATGAAACGGGACACAATATTCAAAATATTATTCAGCCTCTTATGGGTGGACAAGTTTCAAAATACGATTTCCACTATTCTGTTTTCAATTTTAAGAGCATAGAAACAGAGCTTTATGCAGTTGGATTTACTGAGGTAAGACGTTGGGATACGACTGTTACTGATATTCGGATGAATGATTGGGCATCTCGACAATTGGAAATAAATGGGAAGAGGTTTCCTGTCAGTCTTAATGTTGAGGCAATAAAATAAAATACCTATGGCTTAGATTGAAAAAGATCATACATACTAAATTATGAAACATCCCAAAATATCTATAGTTACTCCTTCATTTAATCAAGGTAGTTATTTGGAATCAACGATACTATCAGTTATTGGACAGTTATATCCAAATCTCGAATACATAATTATGGATGGCGGCTCAACTGATAATTCGATAGATATCATTCGTAAATATGAAAAACATTTTGCATTTTGGGAAAGCGTTCCAGACAAAGGACAATCTGACGCAATAAACAAAGGGTTTCAAATTGCTACAGGCGATATATTCGCTTGGATAAATTCAGATGACATGTATCTTCCTCATACATTTAGATTTATTTCAGAATATTTTAGCAGTAATTGCGACGACAAGATTGTTTTTGGTAATTGTCTGAAATTCAATCAGGAGACTAAAAAGGTTTATGGAAGTGATGTGGAATCGTCTCATAAAAAACTTGACATCTCTTTGTGTGATTATATTATTCAACCATCTTGTTTCTGGTCAAGGCAAATATGGGAAAAGGTTGGACCTCTGAATCTTGATTTAGCTTTTAGTTTGGATTGGGATTGGTTTATAAGAGCCCAAAAATTAAATTTAAAATTTGAACCCATTAGTGAATTCTTATCCATATACAGAATACATGCTCAGCATAAAACTGGCACAGGTGGGCAGGATAGGATTTATGAACTTGCAAAGATTTACGAGAAGTATCACTCAAGTATGATTTCCCGATGTTATCTTAAGAGTCGTATGGATCAAAAGGTGGCATTTGCAAGATCACTTATCCAGAAATTTCGGCTTTACAGAGTTTTAGATCCCTCGTGGCTAATGCGTATATTATTTTTTCGGGAACTAACTCGCAAACAGATTGATAATATTTTATGTATGTAAGAGTGTCAAAAGGCTATATATGGTTGTTGCGAAACATATGAGGAAATCAAATCTGATTTTCATAGCACTTGGTGAAGATGCTCCGGCTGAAACAATAGGGAATTGCGAATAGGTTTTGATATGAAATTTTTGATTGTTAATACCGATTATTCAAGGTACATAAAATTTTTTATGCCCAGCATCCAGGGCTGGAGAAGATGAGGATAGAAACTTTATTGGTTATGCTGTTTAAAAAGAGTGGCTGCGGATGGTAAAATGGAATAGAATGAGAAGGAAGGAGGTCGAGAAAGTTATGCAGATACTAAAAGAACTTGTTGATCAATTGTCCCCAGACCTCCAGCAGGAGGTGCGGGATTTTGTGGAGTTCCTGCTGGAAAGACGGGCAAAAAAAAGGGGAGAAAACTCTGCCAGGATTGGGCAGGCGCACTTAGGGACTACCGTGACCAATATACCTCGTTGGAACTCCAGAAAAAGGCTTTAGAGTGGCGAGGCGATTGATCATGTATCTGGTGGATACCAATGTGTGGCTTGAGCGACTACTGGATCAGGCAAGGTCTGAAGAGGTTGGCCATTTCTTCGCCCGTATACCCTCTGAGCGTCTTTTTCTCACCGATTTCTCCTTTCATTCCATTGGGGTGGTACTCGGCAGGCTGAATCGGAGTTAGGAATGTACAAAAACGTTTTATACTGGAACGTCAAACAAAGCTATATTTAGATTGGTACCAGCAAATCTTAGAGGAATTTGAATGCAAATGAATATTACTGAGAAATACTATATAGTCTCTGCAATTGTGTCTGTATATAACTGCGAGCGATTTATTAGAGGTTGTCTTGAAGATCTTGAGGCTCAGACGATTGCTGACCGGGTTGAAATTATCTGTGTAAACAGCGGCTCTCAACAGAATGAAGAAGCAATTATAAAGGAATTTCAAGAAAAATATGACAATATTGTATATATAAAAACGACTGAACGTGAGACTTTATATAGGGCTTGGAATCGAGGAATTAAAATAGCTAGAGGAAAATATATAACTAATGCTAATTCCGATGACAGACATAGAAAAGATGCTTTTGAAATAATGGCAGTTGAATTAGATAAGAATAGTGACGTTGGGCTGGTATATGCTGACACTATTTATACCCAAAATAAAAATGAAAGGTTTGGTAATCATACAGTTGATAGGTATGTTAAATGGCCGGAGCCAGATCCGTATGTTTTTTTAGCTCGATGTGGCGTTGGTCCTCAGCCCATGTGGCGGAAAAGCATGCATGATAAAATTGGATATTTTGATGAAAATTTTGTTGTGGCTGGTGATTATGAATGGTGGTTGAGGGCATTGGGAGTTTATAAATTTAAGCATATTAATGAATACTTAGGCTTGTTTTTAAATCATAGCGAAAGTATTGAAGCCACTAATTTCCATGTAGGTGTTATGGAGATGTTTAATATTGTTAATAAATATATAATTTTGGTTCCTATACGTAAAAGATTTTTTATCAAATGCAGTCAAAATAAAAGATTAAACAATTTAGGTAATTACTATCTAAATAAGAAAATGTTCGATATTGCTAAAACAATATTCTTTATGTCTATTACTTATAATAGGTTTTATTTAAAAAATTACTTTTGGTATGCAAAATATTATTTGCTTTATCGTAAATTAAATAGGCAAAGTATAAAAAAACAAATAAATCGAGTTACATGAGGATTTTTAATGGCGATTTATTTTGAACAAGATAAAGAGAAACTCGAGGTAGCAGTTTGTATCTTATTTTTTGAAAAACTGGCGCAAACCATTGAATGTATTGAAAGTTTTTTGCCATCTGGCGTGAATATATATGTGCTGAATAATGGGTCATCATTAGCGTCAAGGGAATCGTTAGGGAGATTTTGCAAGCCATACAAACAGGTCAAGATTATTTATTCAAACGTTAACTTAGGACCTGCTGGAGGCAGAAACTATTTAATAAATCATACCCATGAAGATTGGTTGCTTTTTGTTGATAATGATGTTTCCCTAAAGAATAAATCCCATGACATCATGAAAATATTACAAAATCATGTTTTATCAAACAAAGATATAGAAGTATTTATGCCTGATATGTATGTTGCACATACAAACAGTTATGCAAAACCGTATTCTTATAGAATAGAAGGTGATTTTGCTTTTCTGGACGAATTAATATTCAATAATACTGTAAATACCTTCCGGGGAGGGGCGTCTTTTATAAACAGAAAACTTTTTGATAGAGTGGGGCTTTATGACGATAGATTGTTTGCATTAGAAGAGTTTGACTTAACTTTAAGGGCAATATTTTTAGGTGTGCCAATAAGAGTAAAATTGATACATGATATTGAATTAATGCATGATCACAGAGGAGCTATAAAGGAAGTTGATAAAAAAGCGGCTGAAGTTAGATATAATTTGGATACTCTTAATAAATGTTATTCTTTAATTAAGTCAAAATATGGTATTCAGTTGTTAGATTCCGCTAAAATTGGAACTGTTTATAATCTTGAGCATATGGTGAACAGTTATAATATTTTTTCAATCTATTTCTGGAAACAGCTTGTACCCAAACAGATAAAAAAGTTCTTAAAAGAACTTTATATTTCAAAAATACAGAAACGGGCAGAACCAAGATCAGCTTCACTTTATTTAACTGACAGGTGTAATTTTAACTGTAGCGGCTGCCGCAGGCAACACATTGGTATTGATAAATCTAAAGATATGTCCCTGTCTACTGTTCAGAGACTGTTGTCATTATATCCGACTGTTGAACGTTTTTGTATAGCAGGACAGGGAGAACCGACATTATGCACGGCATTTGTGGAAATTGTTGATTATTTAAAGAAAATAGGCAAATTTGTAACTATAGTGACAAATGGAACAAACCCATCTAAGATTCTTGCTCTGAGTTGTGAGCCTGATTGCATATCAATTAGTCTCTATGGCTTTAATAAACAGCAATATATATCCTATACAGGCGCTGATCTTTTTGAAAATGTGATAGATTCTTTTAAGAAATTAAGAAATAGATTTAATAATGTTGGCATATCATTTATAGTGAACAAGTCTAATTATAAGGAATTAGATGGTATTTTGTCTTTATGTGATCAGATTAAACCTAGTTTTGTTGGTTTGCATAATTATCTTGCATATAATCCTGATAGTCAGACGGAAATATCTAAAATAATAAAAACTCAAGATATTGAAATAATTGATTATATTAATTCTGTTTGTAATGGCAGAAGTTATCTAATAAATAAGCCGATCTATATAAACCTTGAGAAATCAAAACTTTTATGCAGGTCATATAATTATGTTATCAATCTTGACGGTTCTGGCAACATAGGCGGATGCCAAAGGCATATAACCCCGAAACCAGAGTTTGGGAATATATTTAATGATGTTGATCCCTATAATTCAGCGGCAATGACTGGACTACGCAAAAAAAGGTTTAAAAAACAGTTAATCCATGAGGAGTGTGCGTTTTGTTTTGGGAATTGGTGGGATGAATAATCAAATGTTGAACAGAGAGAGACTTAAGGTCTTATTTTCATCTAACAGAAATCCAAATTTTGAGACCTTTACAGACTATATTGAAAAGGCTTTTAAAGAAGTTGGGTGTGAGACTGTATTCTTTGAAAACAGGGATTTTACTATTCCGGGAAGGATAAGGGATAGATTTAATTTTTTACATAAATTTGACCTTAAGATACTGAATAAGAGACTTTTCAATATAGCTAAAACCTTTAAACCAGATTTGTTTCTGGAGGATGGCGGGTGGAATATCCTGCCTGAGCCGATTCAGACAATGAAAAAAATGGGGGTAAAAACAGCGTTATGGACAAATGACCCACCGCGTTCACAGGTTTATGAGTTTAAATCTATTCGTCTTTCTGCTCCATATTATAATTTTGTTTTTGCTACAGGAACAGAGGGAATTGATGGCTTTAAAGGCTTAGAAATTGAAAACCTTAGTCTATTGCCGTTTGCTTGTGATTCTGATTTCCATAAGCCAGTTGCAATAACAGCAGAAGAAAGGCAGATATATGGTTTTGATGTCTGCTTTGCCGGTTCAGGCGACAAGAGCGTTTATCCTATGAGAATAAAATTTTTGGAAAGTCTTGTTGATTTTAGATTAGGCGTATGGGGGCCGGGATGGGAGACATTGCCACTTGAGTCTCCTCTTAGGCAGTTTATAAAGGGTGGAGCATTAAGACCATCTAAATGGATTAAATTATTCAGTGCATCAAAGATAGTGTTTCACTCTCATTATCGCGACCCTTTAGACAATTTCCCTAATTATCAGGCGAATCCAAGGGTCTTTGAGGCACTTGCGTGTGGCTCATTTCTTCTTGTTGATGACCAGAGAGACGTTCAGGCATTATTCAAAGACGGTGATCACCTTGTTATTTATAAAGATATAGAGGATTTAAGGGCAAAGGTATCTTATTATCTGAAAAATGATGATGAGAGAAAAAGAATAGCCGAGAATGGAAGACGAGAAGTCCTTGAAAAGCATACATATAGGCATAGAGTTAAGGCGATTTTGGATATTGTAGGATTAGGTGAGAGGCAGTAAAAAAGTAGGTTTTGTAATAATCATGAATAAAAGGATGTCTCCGGAAATATGGAACCCTGCTTCTATCTCAAAAGCAATGATGGATCAAAAAATAAAGAATTGTACCACCAATTTTTTGTCGTGGCATCATATCGCTCGACTTGTTCTGGAAAGAGGAATTCCATTGAAAGAATTAAAGATTGCAGAGGTCGGCAGTGGAACTGGGACATTATCACTTGCCTTTGCCTTATTGGGCGCTGATGTTTGCTTAATAGATTATAACGAGAAAGTTCTAAAATCATCTGCTGATATATATCAGATGTATGGATGTAATGTAAAAACTGTTGTGGCTGATTGTATGGAACCGCCTGATTCAGATTTAAGAGAGCGGTTTGATGTGGTTATTTCATGTGGACTTGCCGAGCATTTTGTTGGTACAGATAGGGAAAGGTGTATTGCATACCATAAGCATCTTTTAAAGAACAACGGATTTGTCTGTATAGGAGTTCCAAATAAGTTAAGCCCCTTCTATCAGTGGATAAAATCTTTTAGGAAAATGACTGGTACATGGGATTTGGAAATTGAAATCCCATATTCACCAAGAGAATTAATTTTTCTTGCCTCGGAAGTTGGCTTAAAGAAGTTATATGTTATAGGAAATATGCCTCTCAAAAGAGATTTTATTGTTTACTCTTTAGGTTTTCTCTCTGCTGTGAAAGACTTAATGCCCACTGGTTTTCAAAAAAGATTAAAAGTTTGGAAGACGGTTAAAAAAGTTGGATCTTCCGCTGATTTGTTTAATATTAATAGGCATTGCAATAGTATTATAGCTTTGGTAGACAAGGATTTGATAAAGAAACCATCCTCTTGGTTAACCAATAACTTTAGCGCTGGGATTTATCTGTTTGCGTTTAATGTGAAATGACATGGATACAGACTGATTTTTTGTGAAGTAGAATGCAGTCGTTTTTAAATAATATTTAGAAAAATAAAGCAGTGGATAGCGATCTAAAGAACAGGCTTAATTCAATTAAAATTCTTGTTTTTTTTAAGCATTTTTACAAGAAATGTTTGTGTTATATGAAAGGCATGCGCCGATGTGGCGAAAATGTGTATATTTCTCCGCGAGCCAGAATTACCGGCGCCAATAGGATACGGATAGGTAAAGATTCAGGCGTGCAGGAATATGCTGAATTGATAGTAGAATTGCCTACCGGCTGGATTGAAATTGGCAAGGGATCTTATATATTCCCTTATAGTCAATTGAGGACATTTGAAGGGTGGATAAGAATTGGGGATAATTGTACAGTTAACAGATTATCAATTTTATACGGCAATGGCGGACTTGAAATAGGCAGTCATGTTAGGATATCGCCAAACGTTACTGTCCTGGCACAGAATCATGTCTTTGGTGACCCTAATATATTGATTCATGAGCAGGGGATGTCAGGATTTGGTATAAAGATTGGGGATGATGTGTGGATTGGAGCGGGCGCAATTATATTGGATGGTGTTACGATTGGAAAGGGGTCAGTTATTGGCGCTGGCGCTGTAGTAACCAAGGATATTCCACCGTATTCTGTTGCAGTTGGTATCCCGGCAAGAGTTATAAAAAAAAGAGAGTAGGGTAGATAGGATTTTTTGATATGACAATTACTATGTCAGAAAAATTAAAAATAGGAGTCCTGATAGTGACATTCAATAATGCTGAAATGTTACGTTCGGTTATTGGTGCGGTTGTATCTCAGACGAGGATGCCTGATGAAATTGTGGTTATAGATAATGCCAGCCCTGACAACACTCGTGAGGTAGTTAAAGAATTTCAGGATGTCAGATATATTCGTCTTGATGAAAATACTGGCAGTGCAGGTGGATTTCATGAAGGGATAAAAACTGCTGTTGAAAACAATGATTTTGTTATGATACTGGATGATGATATTGGCCTTGAATCTAACGCTATTGAAATCATGGAGAGATATCTCAAAACTTTATCAAAAGAATATAAGTTGGGTGCGGTAAGGTGCCGGTATGTGGGACAAAACAGGGTTGAGGAGGTTAGAAAGATAACTGGTTTTGCATTTAGAGGAACGATTATTAGTAAAGTGGCAATAATGGATGTAGGTTTGCCTAAAAAGGAATATTTTTTATATGCGGAGGATGCTGATTATGCTTATAGAATCAATCAAAAGGGATGGGATGTGTTTATTGTCCCGGAACATCTGATTGTAGATAAAAGGGAAAAAGCCAAATTAAAAGTTACAGTGTTTGGACAGGACAGCTTATTATATAAAGAGAGATTCAGATTTTATTATGCGTTTAGAAATCAAATAGACATGTATCTTAAATATAAAATGTGGGTGAAGTTGACAGAGTCGTTGGTGTATGCGCTAAAAATTATTGTTTTATTTGTAGTGTTGAAAAGAACGAAAAGCTTCGGTTTCATTAAAGCCATAATTGATGGGATTTGGGACGGTTTTAGGTCAAAACTGGGAAAGAATCCTAAGTATCTGCCAGGTGGCCATGCTGATTGAAAGCAGCGCTTTCAAATTGACATTATGAAAATTGTCTATGTCAGGAGCTATTTCCCCGGGTTTAAGACGCTTTATGATTATCTTGATTGTATAGGAATTTTCATTTTATTTATGCGGGCTTCAGGGTGGTATGGATTATTCCCCTCTTGGGAGGGGTTAGGGGTGGGTTCCTTTCCTCGTTCCCCGTTTTCACGAGGACAAGTTTTGTAAGTTTTTGTTAATTAAAAGAGGCGTTCAGGAGTGCCGGACATGAAGTTCATCCTTTTGATTTTTGTTCTTACGGCATCCCTTACAGGATAAGGAAGTATCATAAGCTTTTTGATAATGCAGGGATAAAGAGTAGATAATTATGGGGGTAATTTGTTATGACATCAATTAAAATATTAGGTATATCTGCATTTTATCACGATAGTGCAGCAGCGTTAATAAAGGATGGCAACATAGTTGCGGCTGCGCATGAGGAGAGATTTACAAGGAAAAAACACGACCCTTCATTTCCACACAACGCAGTTAAATTTTGCCTTGATTATGATGATATTTCTATCAATGACCTTTCAGCCGTAGTGTTTTACGATAAGCCTTTACTGAAATTTGAAAGACTGCTTGAGACTTACTATGTCTTTGCTCCCAAAGGTTTGAAGCAATTTCTTTCTTCCATTCCTGTATGGATAAAAGAAAAGGTGTTTCTTAAGAAACTGTTATTTAATGAGTTTAAAAAAATAGGACTGATTGATAAAAAAAACCTAACCCTTCTATTCACAGAGCACCACTTGTCACACGCAGCCAGCGCATTTTATCCATCACCGTTTAAGGATTCTGCCATATTGACCATTGATGGCGTGGGTGAATGGGCAACGGCATCAATTGCCCACGGCAAAGATAAGGAAATAACAATTCTAAAGGAACTTCACTTCCCTCACTCATTAGGGCTTTTGTACTCTGCCTTTACTTACTACACCGGCTTTAAGGTTAATTCCGGGGAATACAAGTTGATGGGGCTTGCCCCTTATGGAGATCCAACATCAGAAAAGGTATCCGAATTTATAAAACTAATCTACGGCTATCTTATAGATGTGAAGGACGATGGCTCAATATGGCTTAATCAGAAATATTTCAACTATTGCACAGGGTTTAAGATGGTAAATGAAAAGAAGTGGCAAAGACTTTTTGGATTTCCCAGTAGAAAACCTGAAGGTGAGATAAGTCAAGAATATTGCGATATGGCGCTCGCAATTCAAAGGATTACTGAAGAGGTGGTTCTAAAGATGGCTAAAGAGGCGAAGAGGCTGACAGGCTCAAATAACCTGTGCATGGCGGGAGGAGTTGCTTTAAATTGTGTAGCAAATGGCCTGCTTTTGAGAGAAGGCATCTTTAGTAATCTCTGGATACAACCTGCTGCCGGTGATGCAGGGGGTGCGTTGGGAACTGCTCTTTCCGCTTATCACATATATTTTGATAAACCACGCATAATGCATGAAAATATTCACCCTCCCCTTAATCCCCTCCCATCAACCCCGTTAGAGAGGTGTTCTCTAACGGGGTCAAGGGAGGGGAAAGAGAAAGAATGCAGTCTCTCAAGAGAGGGAAAAGAAACAGATACCTCTCCCCTTGTGGGAGAGGGTAAGAGCCTGCCCCTGCAGTCTCAAGCAGGGGGTGAGGGGGCTTTCCCTGGTCAAATGGACAATATGCATGGGGCGTATTTAGGACCTGAATATACAGGGCTTGATATAGAGGTTATGGCGGTTAAACATAAGGCAGTTTATGAGCGATATGATGGTGATGACCTATATGAAAAGGCCGCTGAATTGCTTGATGAAGGCAATGTCATAGGCTGGTTTCAGGGCAGGATGGAATGGGGGCCGAGGGCATTAGGCAACCGCAGTATTATAGCTGATGCACGAAGCCCTGAGATGCAGAAGAAGCTGAATCTCAAGATCAAATACAGAGAAGGCTTCAGACCGTTTGCGCCGTCAGTTCTTGCTGAAGATGCAGGCGAATACTTTGAGAATGGATTTATCTCATCTTATATGCTTCTAATTGATTATGTGCATCCAAAGAGAAGAATTCCTCTGCCTGATGGTTATCATTCAATGCCGCTAAAAGATAAGCTTTATTTTTTACGCTCTGATATCCCTTCAATAACCCATCTTGACTATACGGCAAGGGTGCAGACCGTCCATCAGGAGACCAATCCTGCATATCATAAACTTATCAGCGAATTTAAAAAAAGAACAGGCTACGGTGTGATTGTTAATACGAGTTTCAATGTAAGGGGCGAGCCTATAGTATGCACGCCCGAGGATGCGTACAAATGTTTTATGCGGACAGAGATGGATTATCTGGTTGTAGGTAATTATATATTTGAGAAGAAGGCCCAGCCCAAATGGCATGAGGAAAGGGACTGGAGGGATGAGTATGGGCTTGATTAGAGGAGTAAGATCAAAGCCTTTCAATAAGAAAGTAGGAGTAGTCTTTAACAGGTTTCTTTTATTATTTTTCGTTTTGTTTTCAATAATTTTATCAGAGGTCTTATTGAGATTTTTTTATCCTCAACCGTTGATGTCCTTTGGCAAGTATACATTTAAACATTCACCCGATTTTGGATTTATATTTGAGCCAAAAAGAAAATCAATTCATTCTCAGCCGGAATATACTTATGAAATTGTATCTAACTCCTTTGGATTTAGGGGTAAAGAGCCTAATTTTAAGGCATTGAATCGTATTTTAATTTTAGGAGATTCATTTGCCATGGGGCAAGGGGCCAGTGAAGGTAAATATGCGAGTGCATTATCAGAATCCTATTTTGCCCAAAATGGTTTGTCTGTAGATATTTTTAATACGGCTATTTCAGGGTATGCCGGTATAAATCAATTGCCGATACTAAAAAAATTTGCACCCCTGTACAAGCCTCAATTGGTCGTCTTGTTTTTTTCTTGGAACGATGTTGGGGTACTAGAATCGTTAACAGTCCTAGATGGATACTTGTTTTTAGGAGAAGCAAAGAAGTTAGGATATATACGGGAATGGTTGAATAATAATTCACATTTATTTGCTTTGATTAAAAGGTTTTATTATTTAAATTTAAAAAAATCGCAGGGTGTCAAGAATGCTGGAGAAAAATCGCAATGGATATATAGCGAATCAGATATTGATATAGCTATGAGTTATATCAGACAAATGAAACATATATCTGATAAAAACGGATCATTATTTGTAGTGTTTATTGTGCCATTACCGTTTAAAGGAGATAAAGCAACAGTAAAAGGTGAAGATTCCTTTATAAATAGTTTAAAACTGGATGCTATTGTTTACTATGATATTTCATCTATGCTTCCTACTGAAAAAAACCTGCGAGACAATCTTTATTTTACTCATGATGGGCATTGGACTGAGTATGGCAATTATTATATTAGCCAACATTTAAATAAACTGATAGAAAATAATATCTACAAGTAAAAATAAATCAAAATGGAGACATATATGTTTGACCTTTTAAAAGACTTGTGGGGATTTCTTAAGGAGAGGAAGAAATTCTGGCTTTTACCGATAATTATTATAATCCTGCTTGTTGGGTTGCTAATAGTATTCTCAAGCGGGTCGGCGATAGCGCCTTTTATTTATACGTTGTTTTAGGAGATGCAGGTGGTGTGCTTGGGGCGGCGCTTTACGCTTATCACATGTTTTATGAGGACAGAGATGGATTATTTGGTTGTAGGCAATTACATATTTGAGAAGAAGGAGCAGCCCAAATGGCGTGAAGAAAAATACTGGAGGGATGAGTATGGGCTTGATTAGAAAATATTTAATAAACGCAGGATTGTTGGCCATAAGCCTGCTTGCAGCTATTGTCATTGCTGAGATATTGTTGAGATTTACTCCTTACAAAAAAAATTCAAATATGTCTCACGAGAGATATTATTATATGGCGGATAGTTTGTCAGGATATGATATTGCTGACTCATTTCCTATAAGATCATTTAAAATTATAGATCAGACAACAACGGATATGGAGATATGGACAAATGAGCTTGGGTGTTTTGATAAGCCATATAAAGGAGAAAAGAAAACTGTTCTACTTGTGGGTGACAGCTTTACTTGGGGACATGTTCCTTTTGAGAGAACATGGGGAAGTGTTATGGAAGGATTGATAGATAGCAGGATTTTAAAATGTGGAGTTGGTGGTTATGGGACCAAGGCAGAAGGAAATAAAATTAAGAAAGTTATTGCAAAAGCTAATGTTTATCCCGAGTTAATTATTTTAGGATATTTTGTTGGGAATGATTTAACAGATGATTGTACTTTTCCAAATACATTAATTATGGATGGATATAGAGTAACCAGGAAAAATGTGGATTACGAAACAGGTAAAATAACTGATGTGCCTGAGAGTGAACTGAGAACTAAAATGAATGCATATCTTAAAAAACAGGCCATTAAGGAGTGGATCGTTGGGCATTCCATTATTTACAATTTGCTTAGAGAAATAACTGTAATAAGAAAAATTGCAGCTAAATTTGGACTAACTGAAGCTGATGAAATCAAGTCTTTTAATAGGGCGCCTCTTTATAGTGTTTTACCTGAGAGGTTGCCCTGGCTAAAAAATGCATGGCAAGAACATCTTGATAATCTTGAAAAAATTAAATCAATTGCGGATTCATATGAGTCAAAATTATTAGTTGTCATAATTCCATCCAAAGAGCAGGTTTACAGTTTTCTTAGCCCTTCATTTGAGAATGCTGATTGGGAATATACAAATAAACGATTGGCTGATTTTTTTAGTTGTAAAAAAATTGAGTATCTTGATTTGCTGCCTTTATTTAGGGAATATGCGGACCAAACTACTCGTAAACTTATTGATGTCAACAAAGATTTGTACTGGCGTTATGATCCTCATTGGAATATCAAAGGGAATTATCTTGCCGGTCTTTTAGTAGTAAAACATATCATAGAGAAAGGGATGATTGATGTAAATGATAGAGAAGGAAGACTGTCTGAAATAAATAGAGAATTAAAAGCATTTAAGTAGTATCTACAGTGAAATAATCTCAACGTCATTGGAGGCAAAAAATGTTAGACCTATTAAAAGACCTATGGGGATTTCTTAAGGAGAGGAAGAAGTTTTGGCTTTTACCTGTAATAATTATTATCCTGCTTGTTGGGTTGCTAATAGTATTCTCAAGCGGGTCGGCGGTAGCGCCTTTTATTTATACGTTGTTTTAGGAGATGCTATGGAGAATAAAACTAATACAAAAACACATGGCAGAGAAAAAGAGTTAGAGACCTTAATTGTTCTGGCATTGGCGGGGCTTGTTTTATTTTTTATATTTACGCAGGAGATTTTTCTTCTTATATCTCTTGTTTTCCTGTGCGTAAGTTTGTTGTCTAAGAAGTTGACATCTATGATATCTAGATTATGGCTAGGTTTTTCGTATTATGTCGGCACAGTCAATTCAAAGATAATCCTTACGCTCATCTTTTACTTTTTTCTTACACCGATAGCATTTATTTTCAGGTTATGCACAAAAAACCCGTTGCTTTTGAAAATGGATAAATCTCTGGAAAGTTATTATAGTAATCGAAACTATACTCCAAGTAAAAAAGGTTTTGAGAAAATCTGGTAGTTAAAAAAACAAACATTCATTAAAATGTCAAAAAATAAAGTACATAACTATGAAAGCGAACTTGCGTCATCATTCGACGTTGTATTAGATGAGGCAGATCAATTGTACGAGGGACATGGAAGGCTAAAAAGAACTTACGAACGTCTTGCAAAACGTCTGGACGAGTTAAACGTATCATACAGCCTCGTTGGAGGGTATGCCCTCATCCTGCATGGAGTGAGACGTTTCACCGAAGACATCGACCTTTTGGTATCAAATGAGAGTTTAGCTAAGCTGCACGAAAAGTTGATAGGACGTGGCTATGTTCAAGTATCTCCTGGAAGTAGAAACCTGCGTGACGCAGAGACAGGCGTGCGGATAGAATTTGTAGTCACTGGTGAATTTCCCGGAGATGGAAATCAAAAGCCGATTGTATTCCCAGATCCGCAAACAGTAGTAGAAAAGATCGAGGGAATCAAGGTCGTCAACCTGAAATCACTCATTGAGTTAAAGATTTCCTCTGGTATGACTGCAAAGGATAGGTTGCAGGATCTGGCAGACGTACAAAGGTTAATTAAGCAGCATCACTTAACGTCTGATTTTGCCAACCAACTTCATCCGTACGTACGGAGTAAGTTTTTGGAGCTTTTATAAATGGCTAGGAATCAATAAGTGTCTATAGTATTGGTACGAAAATCAGATATCGTAACAATTCACCTGGTGTAAACCATTAGACAGGATAACAGGATAGACAAGATGAATAATTATCCTGTCTATCTTGTTTATCCTGTCAAAAGATTATATGTCCGTTTTCTTAATTCGGAGGAAGATATGAAGATAGTCTATGTGAGAAGTTATTTCTCAGCTTTTAAGACCCTTTATGATTATCTTGAAGATGCGTTCAGGAGGGCGGGGCATGAGGTTTTCCCATTTGATTTTCGCTCTTACGGTATCCCTTACAGGATAAGGAAGTACAATAAATTTCTTGATAATGTAGGCATATATAAGATCAACAGGGAGCTTAGCAGGCTTGTGGAAAATGTAAAACCAGACATGTTGTTCATGCTGCATGGTTTTACAATACATGAGCATGTATTAAAAGACCTCAAAGAAAGATTCAAATTCATTTCTGTAAACTGGCTCTGCGATTACCCAAAGGAATATGAACTCGCCTGTAGATATGCCCCTCTTTTTGATCATTTCTTTGTCTCAGGAACAGACGCATTAAAGAGGCTGAGGCTGTCAGGTCATAAAAATGTGAACCTCCTGATGTTTGCATGTGAGCCGGGGCATCATAAGCCTGTGGAATTATCTCATGAGGAAAGGGAGAAATACGCATCGGATATATGTTTTATCGGCTCAATGTATCCGGGCAGGCTGAGAATGCTGGAGAAGATATCTGATTTTGACATAGCAATATGGGGTCCGAGATGGAATGATATACCGCACGGTTCCTCCTTGATGTCGCTGGTAAGAGGCGGCAGCCTTGATATGGAAGAGTGGGTTAAGGCGTATGCAGCAACAAAGATAGTCTTGAACAATATAAGTTCCTTTGCACCTTATGTTGACAATATGATGAACACAAGGACGTTTGAGATACTTGCCTGCAGGAAATTCCAGTTGGTAGATACGAGGGATGATGTGTTAATGCATTTTACGTCTGGCTCTGAACTTGTCTGCTACAGCAGTATTGAGGAACTGAGACATCTTTTCGTATATTATCTGGAGCATACTGACGAGGCTATGAATATAGCGGATAAGGGCTATAGGAAGGCGCTGCAGTTTCATACCTATGATCACAGGGTGAAGGAAATCATGGATGTTATTAATGGTTAGGATTTGATGCTGGCTGACTTCAAGGATATAAAAAAGATACTCATATTTACGGGCGGAGGCATAGGCGATGTGGTTATGTCGCTGCCAGCCCTGCGGTCTATCGGCGAATGCTTCAAGGGCAAGGAGATAGACATCGCCATATCCTCAAGGGTCAGGGATATAGTTGATAATGTAATAAAATGGAATGATGTAATCGTCTGGGATAAGGGGCTGGTTAAAAAGACGATCACGAGGTCTTTGATATCAAATTATGAGATTTATTTTAATCTCAGAAAAAGAAAATATGATCTTCTCGTTGATATAGAGGCTATAGAATCATGGCAGTCGGCTATTAAAAGATTCTTATTTTATAAGTTAATTAGTCCAGGAAAGATAGCAGGTCGCAATACTGACGGGCACGGTTTTTTTTTGGATTACGGAGTGTACGATAGTTTATACAGTGGTGAGCATGAAGTAAATAGAAGATTGTCATTGGTTGAGACATTGGGCTGCAAGACGATGTCTATTGATACTAGCATAAATATAGATGAGTCTTATCGAAAATATGCTGATAAGCTTTTGATTGATAAAGGGATTGCTGAAAGTGATTTTGTCGTTGGTATTAATCCGAACGCATTCAAACAGGCATGTCAATGGGGTGTGGACAGATTCATCAGTCTATCAAAAAAAATTCTTGAAATTTACAATGCGAAAATTATTGTTATTGGAAGCGAAGGGGACAGGACTTTGGTGGAAAAGGTTGTTAAAGAAATAAAAAGTGATAATTGTATTGCACTTACAGGATTAGGATTGATGCAACTCAGCGCAGTGATTTCAAAGTTTCATATTTTTATAACGAATGATACAGGTCCTATGCATCTGGCAGCCGCTGTAAATACACCCGTGGTCGCAATGATAGGACAGGACCCTAAAAGATATGCCCCTTATTTACCGGATGATAGGAGAAGTATTTTGTGTATTGATAATCTTGTCTGTCGACCATGTAATAAGTTTGATTGTGGGGATAAATTATGTCTCGATCCTATATCTGTTGATATGGTTTGGGAGAAATTTAGTTCATTAGCCGCCAATGTTTTGAAGATGAGATGAGAAATGGTAGCAAAAACTAAGAATAACAGGAATTGGTTGCTAAAGATTTTATCTTGGGCATTCAAGAGATTCCGCGGGGCGTCCAAGGACGGGGGCGGGACGAGAGAGACTTCTTCTGGATTTCTTTCTGACGCCGTACGAAATAGTGTCTTGGTTGAATCAAGACTGCATAGAGGAGATATTCTTGAAATAGGCTGCGGAGAGGGGATTTTTTTGAAGGGCGTAATTAATAAATCTGAGCGCAATAAAACAGTAGGTTTAGATATTCGTACAAAAATGATTAGCAGGGTTAAAAATATTATAGGTGAAGATTTCAATTTGGTTAATTTAGTTTTAGGTAGTGGAGAAAAAAGTCCTTTTAAAGATATGTCATTTGATAGAGCAGTATGTGTAAATATTTTCTATAATCTGCATGGAATTGGGATAATAGAGAATATTATAAAAGAGGTCAGTCGAGTATTGAGAAAGGATGGGGTATTTATTTTTGAGTTTAGAAATAAGTACAATCCACTCATGCATATGCTATATAAAAAGGTGAATGCATATGATCCGTCTCTTGGAGAACTCCCTTTGAATACATATTATCTTCATGAAATAAAAAAAGTGTTGAAGATGAATAATCTTAAAATTATAAAAAAGAAGGGTATTATTTTGCCTCTTTGGTACTTATCACCGATTTTTATAATTGTTGCAAAAAAGGAGACAAATTAATGAGAAAAATACCAACAACATCAGTGCCTTTGAGGATGACTGATATTATTCGAGGCCTAAGTTCTCTCGTAGGCAGAGCCTGCATAGAAGATTTTGAAAAATCTTTTGCAGATTATATAGGAGTTAAAAATTGTATTGCTACTAATAAGGCATTAACAGCGCTTTATATTATGTTAATGGCGATGAGAAAATTATCCGGCAAGAATGAGATTATATTACCAGCTTATACTGTTCCAGCAATAAATCTTGCGATCAGAAAGGCCGGATTTAAAACAAGACTATGTGATATTTCGCTTGATACGTTTAACATGGATATGTCGTCGTTAAAAAATAATGTTTCTGACAATACGATAGGCATTATTCCGGTGCATATGTTCGGATTCCCATGTCAATTGCAAGATGTTATTGAAATATGCAGACAAATAAGTGCATTTATGATTGAAGATCCTGCTCAGGCGATGGGCGCAGAACTAAATGGCAGGAAGTTGGGATCTTTTGGTGACACGGCTATTTTCAGTCTTTGTAAGGGCAAAATTCTGTCTACCTTTAATGGTGGATTTGCTGTAACAGGCAATGATGAATTGGCTTCCCTTATGAGGATTGAAAGAGAGAAGCTTTCTATGCCTCAGAGGAGATTTCTTATGCCAGCTATTTTAGTCGCATATTCATTAGCAATGAGACCGTCAGTTTATGGGACATTTTTCCCGATAATTGAAAAATTTAAGTCAACAGAGTTGCATCCTGATTTCCCGGCAGAAAAGTACACTGACTTTCAAGCTTCTGTTGCGATTCGTCTCCTCAGTAAAATAGAGGATATCATCCAAAAAAGAATCAGGATAGGCATGGCTATGTATAACGAGCTTAAGGGTTGTGATTGGCTGAGGCTGCCCAAAATCATTCCCGGCAGCAGGCCTGTCTTTAATCACTTCCCTGTGCTTTTTGATGATGTTAAGAGACTGGAGAAGATCGAGAAATCCCTGTGGGAAAAGGGTATTGATACCGCCCGTTTCTATATGCGTCCGATACACCATATTTATGACCTTGGGTATGGCCATAATCCTGATCCATTTCCTAATGCGACTTATTTGGCAGAGCGTCTGCTCGTGCTTCCTTCGCATCCTTATATGAATGAATCCGATGCGGGCAGGATAGTTGAGGCCTTTAAAAATGTATAAAATTATCAAAAATATCCAGGCATACGCAATATTTTTGGCATGTATCCTTCCGTATTGTCCATCAGTTTTGGGAGAGGATATGGTTCTTGTCCCATCCGCTGTTAACCTTGACAGCGAACTAGGCGGTGGGGCGCTTTCACCTGAGGAGATAATACAAAAAGTCAGAGATGCAGAGTTAAAGGTTGCGATTTTTGCAGATAAGGACAACAACAGGGTTGAATATGGAATTCCTCCTCTTAGAAACCTGATAAAGAAAACCGAAGAAAGAGAGTCAGTAAATCATTACGGGGCAAAACGATATATGGAAAGGATAGAGGCAATTGCATCTAATTATCCTGATATGGTTATCCTCCCCGGTGTTGAGACAATACCTTTCTATTATTGGGACGGGACAATCTCTTCAGGACTTAAGGCCAGGAATTTTCATAAAAACATCCTCGTCTTCGGCCTTAATAGCGCCGAAGATTATAAAAATCTCCCCTCAGTCAGCAATAAAAAGCCGGGGGATTTCAGCGTGTGGTGTATTTTAAATCTTTGGCCTGCGGCGCTAATCGGGGCCGGGGTATTTCTGGTGTTTTATAAAAAAAGATACGCTTATTTTATCGGAAGCTCTGATTTCAAAGGCGGCAAGGCCGGATTCAGGAAGTCGGGTATTTTTCTGGCATCCATAGGCGTTTTGTTCTTTATCAATAACTTCCCGTTTTGCGATCCGAGGTATGACCAGTATCACGGCAATATGGGCTCGGCGCCATATCAGTACCTTATAGACTATGTTAATTCAAAGGGTGGACTTACATTCTGGTCTTCACCTGACGTGAACACGGCAAATTATAAAATGGGCCCCGTAACCTTTGAAACGTCGCCATATTACCATGAGCTTCTCAATACAAGGGATTATACAGGCTTTGCAGTCTTTGCGGAGGGCATGAAAAATTCGGGCATTCCCGGAGGGGTATGGGATCAGGTATTAATAGAGTATATAAATGGCGAAAGGAAAAAGCCCGTTTGGGCAATCGGCGAGCTTGACTATGAGGAAGGAGACTGGATGGGCGAGACGCAGACAGTCTTTCTCTTAAAAAAGCTCACAAAAGAGGATGTCCTTGCTGCGCTCAAGGAGGGGAGGGTGTATTCAGTCATCGGCAATGCCAAGACGCCTAAGCCAGCGCTTGAACGCTTCCAGATATGGGATGATTCCTTGCAGAAATGGGTAGAGGTGGGGCAGACGGCAAATGTTAAGAAAAATACAAAGATGCGGATTAAGCTGTCTCTGCCGGCAGGTCAGAACCAGACCGGCGAATTAAAGATTATAAGGGAAGGGGAGGTTGTTGAGGCTGTAAATGTCGCAAGTTCGTATGAGAGCATTGTGGAGTTTGATTATCGCAAGCCAAATGGCAAGACATACTACAGGGTTGATTATAACGGCACGCTCATATCAAATCCGATATTCTGCAGCTTTTAGGCTGAACTTGATTGTATAGGAATTTTCATTTTATTTATGCCTGCCTGTGCGTCCCCGCACGCAGACAGGCGGGTTACAGGGTGGCATGGATTATTCCCCTCTTGGGAGGAGACTCCACAACTCCCTGTTGTCGCTTGCTACAGGGTTTCCATGTGAGTCCCTGCCCTTGCAGGGCTTATCTTTACCCACATCTTTTTCAGTCCTTTAAGGGTAAAACAACGTAACTACTCAGCATATTGAGTAACTTAATTCCAATGAATAACACTAAACACTAAACAAAAAATGAAACTTGTCCTCATGAAAATGGGGAAATGTTTAAGTTTTTTTGACGAATTTATCGGCTGGCTATTGGCTGCCGGCTGCTGGCTACGTCAATAATCAGAAGCGCGAACTGAATCAGCCGCTCTTCCAAATCATATTTTTTATTGCTTTAATTCATCCTTTCCCCGTTTTCATGAGGACAAGTTTCACTTTTTCATTATTCATTTTTTGTTATATGTTTTTCATTCCTGCCTGCCTGTCTGCCAGCCTGCCGGCAGACTTACTGTTGGACAATTTTTTGCTGGACAAAATGACTTTGGAATGTTGTCCATGTTGAAACTGGAACATGTAATTCCTGCCCCTGCATCCAGGTTGTTGGGTTGCGCAGAGCAGACTGGGTCAAATGAGCGATTTTGCCCTCTTTCAAGATATTTTTCCCCACTTTAATGGCTAAAATAGCTCA
>Ga0209619_10000151_pt1 | contig 42710 bp, 37 predicted proteins | sample Rifsed16ft3_FD_184011 | JGI IMG/M metagenome (GOLD analysis project Ga0209619, IMG submission 184011) | Soil microbial communities from Rifle, Colorado, USA - sediment 16ft 3 (version 2) | ecosystem: Environmental > Terrestrial > Deep subsurface > Rock core/Sediment | place: Rifle, Colorado... | reverse complement strand
AACACCCGGCCGGGAGCTTCCGGGGTCATCGAGATCCGGGACCTCGAGTTGTGCGCCTCCACTCCCTAGGTTCTTACGGTGAAGAGGCCGTAGAGCGCCGCGACTCCAAAGAGAACGTTGGGGGCCCAGGCGGCCATGAGCGGAGGCAGGATCGCCGAGTCCCCCATGAATGCGAATACGCGGGTAGTGATGTAGTAAGTCAAGCCGACAACGATAGCGATGCCGATGCCGTAAAGAGCTCCCTTCTTCCCGGGCGTGAAGGAGAAAGGAACTCCGATCAGCAACGTCACCAGAGCCGCCAGTGGGAACGAGACCTTGCTGTGCAGCGCGACTCTCAGGCGGATGACGTCGAAACCGGCTTGGCTCAGCTCATCGATGTACTCGGTGAGCTCCAAATAGGTCATTTGGCTCGACTCCCGGAGCTCCTTGGTGAAGTAGTCGGGCGGCTCCATGGACCGCATGCTGAGCTCATGGAAGCGCTCGATACCCGCAGATTCGGTGAAGTGCCGGAGCCAGCCGTCGCGTAAGATCCAGCTGGCGGACGCGGGATCCCATGCCGCCGTTCTTGCGTAGAACCGTCCGGTGAGGGAGAAACGGTCGCTATCGAACTCGTAGACGGCCAGCCCGCTGAACAGCCGCTGTGGGGGGTCGTAGTAGGCATAGTTGTAGATACGCCCGCCTTGTCCTAGCATCCAGCGCCGGTTGAGCAGATTGTGCGTTTGCACTGGACGGGCCTTGAGCTCATCCCGCAGCTCCGCCGCCCGGCGGTTGGTGTAGGGAAGAACGTATTCTTGGATTCCAAAACAGCAGAGGCTCACCAGGAATCCGATGAGGACGATGGGAATGGAAACGCGGTACATGCTGATTCCGCCAGCCTTGGCGGCGGTGAGCTCACTGGTTTTGGAGAGTAGAGCGAAATTGATGAGCGTGGCCATCAGCGTTGCCAAGGGCAGCATGTGAAACAAGACTTGCGGCAGCTCGTTGCCGACGTAGTCGACCACCAGTTTTCCCTTGACTCTGTTCTCGATGGCGGCCGGAATGACGTCCACCAGCAGTCCCAGGACGTAGACGACCACCAGGGCCCCCAGCACCAGAAGGAAATAGCGAAAGAACTCGCGGGAAATGTAGCGATCGAGCGTATTCGGGAACCGAACTACCATCCGGGGAATGCGGATCCTGACCACCGGTCGCGAACCGAGGCGAACGGGCCTGTCCTGGGAGGCCACAGCGGGTCGGTGCCGCCCCACCATCGCTCGGAGTCTCGCCATGAGCGCTCTGGCACTTCGGGCGAAGAGCGGGATGGCCGGAGAGGCTTCACGGGCGTTGCGGATCAAGAGGGCCAAGCCAACGATGCCCAACACCACGTTGGGTACCCACATCGCCAGCGACGGCGCCAGGTTGCCCTGCGTGGCCATACCGTCCCCTAATTGGATGAGGACGTAGTACACGAAAATCACCGCGATGCTCACCACGAAACCCCAGGAGCGCCCCTCTCGACGGTTGCGAATCCCCAGCGCCAGGCCGAGCACGGCGAAGACGAAGCAGGCAAAAGGGATCGAGAACTTCTTGTGAATCTCCACCAAATAGACGGGGAGCTTCGACTCTTGATAGGACTGATAGAGCTGCCGCATTCCCATTTCCCTCGCCCCGCGAGGCACGTCGGTGTCCTCGGGCGGGAAGAAGGTTTCGTTCGCCAACGGGAGGACGGTCTCGGAAAAGGTCTGTAGGTCGTACTCGCCGGGGTGGTTGTAGGTCACCTGGTGACTTTCTCCGTCCCTCAGATAGAAGTTGACGGTTCGCTGATCGGAGTCGACCACCAGTTGCCCGGCTCGGGCGAGCGTGATTCGGGGAGCGCTGGCAGACGTGACGTCGGCAAGGAAAACGTTGTGCCAGTCACTCTCCCCGGAGGGAGTGTCCATCACTAGGAACATGAAGTTCGGAAAGAGCGTGTCGTAGAAGACGCGTGGACGAATGTCCGTCCGAGCTTTGGAGGCGATGACCTGAAACAGAAGCGTTCGAACCGCTTGGTTCGAGTCCGGAAGAACGTTGATGATCAGGTAGGACGTCGCCATCCAACCGAGGAGAGCCGCGGTAAGTATGGGACGAAGCAGGCGATAGAGGCTCACGCCGCTCGCCCGGAGCGCGGTGATCTCGCTGTCGGCGGCCAGCCGACCGAGCGCGATGAGGATTCCCAAGAGCACTCCCATGGGAATCGTCAGACACAGAACGCTCGGCAACAGGTTGCCCAGGATGCCCATGACGTGGCGAAAACTGGCTCCCTGGGTGATCAAGATTTGGGCGTAGCGGAGGATCTCGTTCAAGAGGAAAACGAACGTGAAGACTCCCAGCCCCAGGGCGAACGTCGGGCCGATCTCACGCAGGGTATAGCGATCGAGGATACGCAGCATGGGCCGGCGAGGACGCGGAAGCGATGCTCCTTCGAAGGGCTGCCCCAAATTAACACATGCCCTCCGCCAGGGCCAATGGCGGAGCCCGGGCTATAGCACTGGCCAGAGATAGATGTAGTGGGCGCAGAGCCCCTTTCCACCACATCTAGCGCCTTCCTCGTTGAACGCCCATCTCCAGCTGTGCTAAACTCCCCTCCTCACAAGCCAAAATGAGGCTAGAGCGGGTCGACATCATCGGTTTCAAGAGCTTCGGTGAGCGCACCGAACTTTCCTTCCACGAAGGGGTTACCGCCATCGTGGGGCCCAACGGGTGTGGAAAGAGCAACATCTCCGACGCCATCGGCTGGGCACTTGGGGAACAAAGTGCCAAGAGCCTGAGGGGCCAGACGATGGAGGACCTCATCTTCAATGGCAGCGAGCGCCGCGCTCCGGTGGGCTTCGCCGAGGTCAACCTCCGTCTCTCCCACATCAACGGAAACGGGTCGGATCTCCGCGAGGCGGTGGTCACGCGAAGGCTCTACCGGTCCGGCGAGAGCGAGTACCTGCTGGACGGGAGCCCTTGCCGACTGCGGGACATCGTGGAGCTCTTCATGGATACCGGAATGGGAACCAAGGCCTATTCCATCATGGAGCAGGGGAAGATCGGACTCATTCTCTCCAGCAAGCCGTCCGACCGCCGCGGCGTGATCGAGGAGGCGGCAGGGATCACGAAGTACAAGGCGCGTCGCCGCTCCGCGGAAGTGAAGCTGCAGGCCGCTCAGCAAAATCTTCTGCGCGTGAACGACATTGTCTATGAAGTCGAACGGCAAATGAGCGCGCTCAAGCGCCAGGCCGGGAAGGCACGGCGGTATAAACGGCTCAGAGCTTCCATGAGTCACTTGGAGAAGATCGCCGGGGTGAGAAGGAGCCGGGAGCTCGAAGGCCGGCTCGAACGGCTGCGCCGCGAGCTCAGAACCGTATCGGATGAGGAGCTTCGCCGCTCCACCAGCCTGGTGACCGCGGAGAACTACCTGGAGCGTTTACGGCTGCGACAGGTCGAGCAGGAGTCCGGCCTGGAGGAGACTCGAGAAAAGCTTCACCGCTTGGAGATCGGAATCGAGAGGCTGGACCATGAGATCGCTCGTGACCGACAACAACTGAAGGACTTCGATGCCCGACAGAGCCATCTCGATCAGGAGCTCCGCGACCTCGAAGAGCGCTTGGGTCCCGCCGCGCAGCGGCTCGAGCTGCGGCGACACGAAGCGGAGGAGGCGACCGAGAGCCTCAAGTCTCTGGAAGGGAATGCCGTCCAAACTCGCCAGGAGCTCGCAAGCGCTACCGCCTCGCTGGCCGAGATCGAGCGTGAGATCGAGGAGGCGCGAGCCGAGCTGCTCCATCGCATCAGCAAGATCGCGACCCTCAACAATTTTCTGCAGGGCGTTCTGGCGAACGCAGAGAAAGTCTCCTCGGAGTCCTTGAAGCTTCAAGAAGAGATGCGAGAGATCGAGGCAGAGAGAGCGCGCGTCGAGCGTGAGCGGCGACTGCTCGATGACGAGCTAACGGATCGGCGAAACCAAGCCGTGGCTCTCACCGCCACCCGAGAGACCACCGAGCGGGAGCTGGCCGAGCTGCAAACCGAGCGAGATCAAATCGAGCGCGACTTGGTCCGGGGTCGGGAGAAAGCCTCCTCCCTCTCTGGTAGGCTGGCCTCGCTCGAGGAGCTGGTCACCGCCCGGACCCACTTCGGAGCGGGCGCCCGCGCCTTGTTAACCGCCGGGCCGGAGCTCGGAGTAAAGCTCGGGGGTGTGATGGCGGACTCGCTGGAAGTGGAGCCGAAGTTCGAGCACGCCGCCGAAAGGTTCTACGGGGAAGCGCTGCAGCGCATCCTGGTGGAGAATGAGGAAGATGCCCTGGCCGCGCAACGGTGGCTAGAGAGGGAGAACGCGGGCCGCTGTGAGTTTCTCATCGCCTCGCTGGCGAAGGCCGCGCCACCTTCCGGGGTTCAGGAGGCTCTGGCGTCTCTTAAACGCCAGCAGGCAAGCGGTGTGGTGGGGTCTCTCAGTGAGGCCGTGCGTTGGACGAATGGCAACGCCGAGCTCTTGGCGCGAGTGCTTCCCGACGCCATCGTGGTCGAGGACGTGGAGGCCGCCCTGAGAGCCTTCCGTCTCGAACCGGCGGTCGCCTACCTGAGTCTGCAGGGTGGGGAAGTCCTAGCGCCGCCCGGAGTTCTAAGGGCCGGTCCGGGGGGGCCAAGCGAGGGTCTGCTCAGTAGCCGGCGCGAGATCCGTCAGCTCCGCGAGACACTGTCGGAGAACGCGTCGGACCTGGCGCGGCTCGAGGCTCGGCAACGCGAGGTCCAGGCCGATTTCGAGAAGCGCGAGGCAGACTTGGCGTCTGTCTCCCAGGAGCAGCACTCGCTGGATAAGCTCTTGGTCGGCCTGGAGCATCGTTCTCGCCAACTGGACGGGGATTGGAAGCAGTTAGAGCGAAAGACCCAAGTGCTGGCGAGCGAGCAGGCCCGTGCCGATTCGGAGCGAAGCTCCCTACGCGACAAACGCGAAGAGATGGAAGCCTCGCTTTCCGCCGAGGATGAGGCCAAGGCACGCATGGAGGCACGGCTCGAGGAGGCACGGTCGAGTCTTGCCGAGCGTCGGGCCGCGGTGGATCGCTTCCAAGGGAGGGCGGCGGAAGAAGCTTCCCGGGTGGCCGCTCTGCGGGAACGCGTGCAAGCGGTCCGAGTGGATGTGGAGCGACTGCAAGAAGGGGTCAGCGAGCTCCGCTTTCGCGTGGAAGCTGGACAGAAGGAGCAGGTGGCGCTGGTGGTCCGTCGATCCGTTGTAAGGGAGGAGCTTGCAGCGTCGGAGATGGAGCTCGGTCAGTCGTTTGTCCAGAGAGACTCGTTGCGGGAGGTTCTGGCGGAGCTGGAAGCGGCCACCGGCCGCCTTCGCGAACGGATTGAAGCTACCGGAAGCGCGCTGAAGCTCCGTCGCAAGGAACTGGAGTCCACGCGTGAGACGCGCTCTGCCCAGGAGATCGCGCTGGTCCGGGAAGAGTCGGAGATGAGCCATCTCCGAAAAAGCTTCTGGGACGCGCACCAAATTTCCCTGGCGGACGCCGCCGCCGTAGTGAGCCCGGCCGATCTCGCCCGGGACGAGGAGGCACTGGGCGAGGAGCTGTCCGAGCTGAAGGGCAAGTTGGACTCCATGGGTCCGGTGAATCCGATGGCGGACGAGGAGTTTCACGAGCTCGAAACCCGGCATGAGTTCCTATCTACCCAACGACAGGACTTGTTGGACTCTATCGCTTCCACCGAGAAAGCGATACATCGAATCGATGCGACGTCGCGCCAGAGGTTCCTAGAGGCACTGGAAGGGATCAATCGGCATTTCCAGGACACCTTCAAGCAGCTCTTCCGCGGTGGTCGAGCGGGGATTCGACTCATCGACGAGCAGGACGTGTTGGAGAGTGGCATCGATATCATTGCCCAGCCTCCCGGCAAGAAGCTGCAGAACGTCTTGCTCCTTTCCGGCGGGGAGAAGGCCCTCACCGCCATTGCCATCATGTTTGCCATTTTTCGGTACAAGCCCTCTCCGTTCTGCTTGTTGGATGAGGTGGATGCGCCGCTCGATGAGGCCAATGTGGGGCGGTTCCTGACCATGCTGGGCGAGCTCCGCAAGACCACCCAGTTCATCGTCATCACCCACAACGTCAAGACGATGGAGCACGCCGATCAGATGTACGGTGTCACCATGGAGGAGCCCGGGGTCTCCAAGCTGGTATCGGTGAGGCTCGAGGAGGGCGCGCCGGTCACGACCGCGTCACCTGTAAGCTAGTTTGGCAATCAGCGTCGAGCGAGAAGTCAAGCTGCGGATTTCGTCTTGGCTGGAAGGCGAGGCCTGGCTGGCGTCGGCCGGGCTTCGCGAGAAGCGTTACCTAGAGATCAACTCACTGTTCGACTTTGGGGACGGCACACTCCGCGAAAGAGGCCAGGCGCTTCGCATCCGCCGTGCCCGCGGCTCCGCCTGGCTCACCTTCAAGGAGTCGGCGCGGATTAGCGGGCACGTCAAGCACCGCAATGAGTACGAGACGACCGTCGCCGACCCCGACGCGGTCGAGCGGACCCTGCAAGCGATCGGCCTGCGGGAGCAGTTTCGGTATGAGAAGTACCGCCAAGTCTACGTCCTGGGAGATCTGGAAGCTAGCCTGGATGAGACTCCCATCGGGCTCTTCATCGAGCTGGAAGGACCGACCGAGTCCATCCAGGCGGCGGTGGAAAGCTGGGGGCTCACCATGAACCAGGCGGTGGTGTTGTCTTACCCGGAGCTCTACCAGGAACACCGTCGGAAGTTCCCGGCCGCGCCTCGGTTCATGATTTTCCCCGATCGCGAGTCATCTCGATGACGACGTCATCGCCGATCAAGGCTATGGTGCTGGCGGCAGGGGAGGGAAGACGACTCCGCCCCCTCACCGTCTTTTGGGCGAAACCGGCCATACCGCTTCTGGGAGGATCTCCCATCGAGTATGCCGTCGAGCTCCTTCGCCGGGCGGGGGTTCGGGAAGTAGTCGTGAACTTGCATCACAAGCCCCAGAGCATCGTGGACGCGCTTTCGGGATCCGACGGGGGCAAGGACTTAGTCATTCACTATTCGCGCGAGACCGAGATTCTCGGCACGGCGGGCGGTTTGAAACAGGCGGAAGAGTGGCTTTCCGATGGGAGTTTCGTCCTCCTCAACGGAGACACGGTGGTGGATACCGATCTGGGGACCTTGATCGACTGGCATAAGAGGAAAGAGGCTCGGGCCACTCTGTTGTTACGATCCAAACCGGAGGGTAGCAGTTACACCGAGCTCCACTTGGCCGATGACGGTCACATTGTCTCCATCGGAAAGAAGAGTGAGTCTTCCAGCCCTCTCATGTTTGCCGGTCTTTGGGTCTTGGAGCCCACCGTCTTCGAGTACTTGGCTGCCGGACGTTTCGGTCGGCTGGAGGTGGATCTGCTGCCCAAGCTCTTGATGGAGGGGAGCGCCTTCGGTTACGTGTCGGACAGTCCTTGGTTCGACATCGGCACGCCGGAGAACTACCTCCGTGCCTGCCAGGAGCTAGCTCATGGAGGGATTTTCCGGAGCCGGTGGCGAGCCCAGGTGGTGGAGCCTCCGCCCAGCTGGCCGCCCGGGACCCTAGTGGTGGCCGGGCCAGGCACATCCATCGATCGCGAGGCGCTGTTCTCCGGTACGTCGATACTCGGGGCTGATTGCCGTGTGGATCGCGGGGCGAGAGTTCACGGGGCCGTCCTGTGGGACCGGGTGACGGTAGGGGAAGCGGCGCTCCTCCGGGACTCGGTGATAGCGAGCGACGTTGCCCTGCCGCCCGCCGGTCGTACGGTGCGGAAAGTGATGGCGCGACTCGGACGGAATCAGACCCTCCTGCGCGAGCGGGAGGTCTCCGGCGACTGCGTGGTGGTCTCCATCAAGAGATGACGGTGAAAACGCTCGACAAGGATCACCTCGACCCTCGCATCCTCCACTACTTGACGCGCAGGTCGGAAGACGGGCTGCGCGTGCAATCGGTAGAGGCGTTGGCCGGCGATGCTTCCACCCGCAGCTACTACCGCCTGACCCTTTCCGAGACCGGAGAGGAGGTGCGCCGGGTGCTGGCGCTGATGCCCGATCCGTTCGAGCCCGAGCAAGAGTCTTTCCTGAACGTGGCGCGTCTGTTCGAGGGAATCCCGGTTCGCATTCCGATCATTCACGACGTGTCCGGTGCGGACGGTATTCTGTTGTTGGAGGATTGTGGAGATGAGCTCCTGCAGGGTTTGGTGGAACGGGCCGACCGGGAAGCGAGGAGGGGCCTGTACTCTCAGGCAATCGGGATCCTGGCGCGGATTCAAACCCGGGGAGCGGAGCTCACCAGCACGAACTACTTCCCCTACCGCATCGCCTTCGACGAGCAGAAGCTCGGCGGGGAGTTGACTTACTTCCGGCGCCATTTCCTGGAAGGATTCCGGAGAGCCTCGCTCACCGCCGCCGAAACGGAGTCGCTGGAAGAGTCTTTCGCCCGCCTGGGCAAGGAGATCGCCGTCCGTCCCCGCGTGCTCTGTCATCGGGACTACCATTCCCGCAACCTCATGGCGGTGAGAGGCGAGTTGGTGGTGCTGGATTTCCAGGACGCGCGCATGGGTCCGGCAAGTTATGATCTGGTCTCGCTGCTCCGCGATTCCTACGTAGATCTGGAGGTCGATTTGGTCGAGGAGATGAAGGAATTGTTTTGTGCGTCGGTGGAACGCCCGGGCCTCGCGCAACTCGAGGAGGAGTTCGATCTGGTCGCGCTGCAGCGCAATTTGAAGGCCCTAGGGACATTCGGCTACCAGCTGTCGGTGCGAGGAAAATCCTTTTACAAGCGGTATGTGCCCGGCACTCTGGAGCTGGTGCGGAGGAACTTGGCGCGGAATCCCCGCTGGGACGGTTTGAGAAGGGTGCTTTCCGCCCACCTGCCGGAACTGGCGTGAAGGAGCGAACTCGATGAGTGCCAGCCACGTCTACATCGCCGATATCGCCAGTCATGACGGGGAAGAGGTCACCATCAAGGGCTGGCTGGTGAAGCGTCGATCCAGCGGGAAGATCCAGTTCTTGGTCCTTCGCGACGGCTCGGGCTTCATCCAGGCGATCCTTTCCAAGCAGGACGTCTCCGAGGAGCAGTGGGAGCGGGCGACACAGCTGACCACCGAGAGCTCGCTCGTTGTCCGAGGACGGGTGCGGAGAGACGAGCGCGCTCCGGGAGGCTACGAGCTGGAGCTCCGTGACTTACAGGTCGTCCAACTGGCAGAAGAATATCCCATCAGCCCCAAGGAGCATGGCGTCGCTTTTCTGCAGGATCACCGCCACCTGTGGCTTCGCTCTCGCCGGCAGCATGCCATCCTCAGGGTTCGGCATGAGATCATCTCCGCCTGCCACCGATTCTTCGACGAGAAGGGGTTCGTCCTGGCCGACACGCCTATATTCACTCCCAACGCCTGTGAAGGCACGACCACGCTTTTCGAGACCGAATACTTCGGTGAGAAGGCCTATCTGACCCAAAGCGGTCAGCTCTACAACGAGGCGGTGGCGATGTCGGTGGGTCGTACCTATTGCTTCGGCCCGACGTTCCGGGCCGAGAAATCAAAGACCCGACGCCATCTCATCGAGTTCTGGATGGTCGAACCCGAGGTGGCCTTTGCGTTGCTAGAGGACATCATCGTCCTGGCGGAAGATCTCCTGTGCTTCGTGGTTCAAACGATCCTGGAAAACCGTCGGCCGGAGCTCGAGGTTCTGGAGAGGGATGTCGCTCCGCTCGAGCAAGTGAGGAAACCGTTTCCCCGAATGACCTACGACCAGGCCGTCGAACTACTCAAGAAAAACGGCCAAGCTGTCGAGTGGGGAGGGGATTTCGGTGCTCAGGACGAGGAGATGCTGTCGAAAGCCTACCAGCGCCCGGTCGCCATAACCCACTATCCCACCGCGGTGAAGGCGTTCTATATGCAACCGGATGCCGATCGGCCGGAAACGGCTCTCTGTGTGGACGTTCTCGCCCCGGAAGGCTACGGGGAGATCATCGGCGGCGGGCAGCGCATTCACGAACTGGAGCTCCTGCGGAAGCGAATCGCGGAGCACCAGTTGCCCGAACAGGCGTTCTCCTGGTACCTCGATCTCCGTCGCTACGGAAGCGTGCCCCACGCCGGTTTCGGCATGGGCATCGAACGGGTGGTGGCCTGGATCTGCAAGCTGGATCATCTCCGAGAGAGCATCCCTTTTCCGCGCATGCTGTATCGACTTACGCCATAGGGTGCGGTTGCGACACCAGTGTTTTTTGGTTAGGCTGGACGTCGCTTATGAAAAAAATAGGGTTCGTGAGCTTGGGTTGTCCCAAGAACCTGGTGGATACGGAGGTTATGCTGGGACAGCTGACGCGAGCTGGATACGAGCCGACCGCCGAGCCGGCAGAGGCGGACGTGCTGGTGGTCAACACCTGTGGTTTCATCGACCGGGCCAAGCGGGAAAGCATCGATACGATTCTGGAGATGGCTCGATACAAGCGGGAAGGGCGCTGTCGGCGTTTGGTCGTGTCGGGATGCCTGGCGCAGCGCTACGCCGACGAGATCGCCCGGGAGATACCCGAGGTCGATGCGGTAATGGGTCTGGATCAGCTGGAGTCGATCGTGTCCGTCGCCGAGGCCGAGGACCGGAAGATCGCATCGCTGGTGGCGGACGGTTCGGTGGTCTATCTCTACGATCACCTCGTTCCGCGTGTCATCACCACGCCGCGCCCCTACGCCTATCTCAAGATCTCGGAAGGCTGTGACTATCCCTGCACCTTTTGCATCATCCCCAAGATTCGGGGTCATTACCGGAGCAGAGCTCCGGAGTCGATCCTCGCCGAAGCGGAATCCCTCGTGCAGCAGGGAGTGAAGGAGCTCATCCTCATCGCGCAAGACACCACCCGTTACGGCATGGAGATCAAAGACGGCCCCAGCTTGGCGCAGTTGTTGCGTGGTCTGGCCAGGGTGGATGGGGTGGAATGGGTGCGTTTCCTCTACGCCTATCCCACGACGGTGAACGAGAAGGTGCTGGAGGTCATGGCGAGCGAGCCGCGGGTCTGCCTCTATCTCGACATTCCCCTGCAGCACGCCAGCGATCGGATTCTGAAAGCGATGAAGCGTCCAGGTACTCGAGCCAGCAACGAGAGACTGATCGAGAAGATCCGCCAGGCGGTGCCGGGCGTATGGTTACGGAGCTCCTTCATCGTGGGGTTTCCTGGAGAAACAAGCGCGGACTTCGAAGAGCTCATGAGCTTCTGTCGAGAGATGGAGTTCGACCATCTGGGGGTCTTCACCTACTCGAACGAAGAGACGACCGACGCGTTCGTCGCGACCGAAGCCATCTCGGCTGTCGAGAAGCGGAGACGGAGGCACCTGTTGATGAGACAGCAGACCGCCGTCTCTCTGGAAAGGAACGGGCGCCGCGTGGGCAGCCTGCAGAGGGTGCTGGTCGAGGGCCTCTCGTCCGAGACCGACCTCCTCCTTCGAGGAAGGACGGAAGGCCAGGCGCCGGAGATCGACGGCGGCGTTCTCATCAACGAAGGCAACGCGGAGCCCGGGAGTTTCGTGACCGTCGAGGTGACGGAAGCGCACCCGTACGATCTGGTCGGACGTATCGTCGCGGAGCCAGTCGGGGCGGGGGCTTCCCGGGAGGCGTTACACGGTGCAACCGACTCAAACGACTCCACTAGCGGAACTGGGGCTTGATCTCTGCCGATGGCTTAGACTATAGTTGTCGACAGTCGAGAGTCCACAGAAGTGGGCATTTGCCCACTTTTTTTATGGATTTAGGCCGCTCGAAGGACCTTTCGAGCGGCTCCCGATGGAACAGCCAGAGGGATCGGGAGGCAAAAAAAGCGCTCGGACTATGCCGTAACGCCGGGTGGCGAGCGGTGGCGGCGCGAAGTGCGAGCTTGGAAGAACCGTGTACACCGAAAGCCTCCTGGCGAAGCTCAAGGAGCTGGCGCAACGAGCCGCCGAGCCGGTGGGCTGCGAGGTGGCTTGGGTCGAGCTCAAGCGGCGCGGTGGCTCCTGGTTATTTCGGGTTTTCATCGATGGCGAGGAAGGGGTGGGACTGAAGGACTGCGCGAGAGTGAGCGAACGCCTGGGGGTGCTCCTGGACGTGGAAGATCCCATCGAGTCGCGCTACACGCTCGAGGTGAGCTCGCCCGGGTTGGATCGGCCGCTCTGGAGTCTCAAGGACTACCAGCGTTTCACCGGCCGGCTGGCTCGCATCACTACCCGGGAGCATCTCGATGGCAAACGTCAATTTCGCGGACGGTTGGCCGGGGTGGAAGGGGATACGGTATTGCTGGAGCAGCGGGGCGAGCGAAGGAGCATTCCGTTCCCGGTCATCGAGAGTGCTCGGTTGGAGGTGGAGTTGTTCGCCCCTGGCGGAGGCCCTGCGAATAGAAGAAAGTCATGACGAGTCTTCTCTATCAGACGATCGAGCAGATTAGCCGGGAGAAGGGCATCGATCCGGAAGTCATCATCGGGGCGGTGGAGGATGCCATCGTAACCGCCACTAAAAAGTACTACCGGACCGACGAAGACCTTCGCGCTCGGTTGAACCGAGAAGCCGGAAACATAGAGGTGTACACCCTCAAGACGGTAGTCGACACGGTGATAACACCCGAGAGCGAGGTCTCGCTTCGCGAGGCCAGACGGTTGCAGCCGGCAGCACAATTGGGTCAGGAGGTGGAGGTGCACAAACCCACCGCCGCCCTCGGTCGGATCGCCGCCCAGACCGCCAAGCAGGTGATTTTCCAGAAGGTACGGGAGGCGGAGCGGGACAACATCTTCAGTGAGTTCGGGGATCGCATCGCACAGCTTCTCACCGGCATCGTGAAACGTGCTGAGAATGGCGACCTGGTAGTCGATTTGGGTCGCACCGAGGCAGTCCTTCCGCGGCGGGAACAGTCTCGGGCCGAGGTGTTCACTGCCGGGGATCGCATCCGGGTCGTTATCGTTCGGGTCATGCGGACCTCCCGGGGGCCACAGGTGGTCGTGTCCCGCACCGACCCGGCGTTGCTGGCCAGGTTGTTCGAAATGGAAGTCCCCGAGATCTATGAAGGAACGGTGATCGTCAAGAACGCGGTGCGAGAGCCGGGTGATCGTGCCAAGGTGGCCGTTTACTCGCGGGACAAAAATGTGGACCCGGTAGGGGCGTGCGTGGGTATCAAGGGATCGAGAGTCCAGAACATCATACGCGAGCTAAGAGGCGAGAAGATCGACATCGTCGAATGGAGCGAGGATCCGTGCACCTTCGCTATCAACGCACTCAACCCCGCAAAAGTCAGCCGCGTGTCCATCATTGATGAGAAGGAAAAGATCATGGAAGTCATCGTCGAGGACAAGCAGCTCTCCTTGGCGATCGGGAAAAAAGGTCAGAACGTTCGTCTAGGCGCCAGGCTCATCGGTTGGCGAATCGACATAAAGAGTGAGGAAGAGAAAAAGTTGGAAGTGCAGAGTCAGATGGATGCTCTGGCCACCTCGCAGACCCGGCTCGGCGCGTTGAGCGGTGTGAGTGAGAAGATGATACAGAAGCTCGAGGAGCATGGGTTCGTGTCCCTGGAGGAAATTGCTGGTCTCGAACCGGAGGCCTTGACGGAGATTCCCGGCATCGGCGCCAAAACGGCAGGGAAGATAGTCGCCTCGGCCCGCGCCTTGTTGGAGAGCATTCCTCAGCCGGTTCAAGGTGCCGAGGAAGGGGCGGCGTCCGGGGATGTCAACCTGCCGGAGGACGCGGATGAGGCGGAAGTCGCGGAAGTTGCCGAGGAGGCGCTTCCTGCTCAGCCGGCACCGGTGGGAGAGGTGGCTCACGATCGTCAGGCGGGCATCGGCGAGCCGGAGCCCGAGGGCTCGGGAGGTGAGCGCTGATGGATAAGATCCGGGTTTACGAGCTGGCCCGCGATATCGGCATCACCAGCCCGCAGACGATCCGGCTCCTCAAGGACAAGCTCCAGATTAGGGTCAAGTCGGCTTCCAGTACTATTGAAGAAGATATTGCCATCAAGCTGAAGAGGCTAATTCGCCTGGAAGGAGCGGGGTCGCTCCCGACCGAGGGGACCGGAGTCGAAAGGGAGGCGAGTCCCCCGGAAAGCAGGGATGAGCGGGCGAGGAATACCAACAAGGAGCGCGCCGAGCGAGCCCGCAAGGCCATCCTCGCCGAAATGGAGGAGGAAGAAAGGGCGACAGCGAGGCGAAAGGCGACGGAAGAGAGGGCCGCCAGACAACGGGAGGAAGTGGAGAGGCTGGCTGCCGAGCAAGCGGCGCGGGAAGAAGCAGCTCGGCTGGCAGCGGTTCTGGAAGAGCAGGAGGCTCTTCAGAAGGAAGTCGACCAGCAAGCGAGAGCCGACGCGAGCTTCGCCGCCGCCGCGGAAGTCACGGAAGGCGTAGAGAGAACCGAGGGAGCGTCGCTGGCCGGGCCGTCGGTAGCGGCTGCACCTGGGGGCGCCGCCGAAGGGCCTTGGGGCGAGCCGCCGGAAAGAGAGAGGCCGCGTCCCAGTCCGATTCCTGCCCGAGCCGCGTCAGCAGGTGCTGCTCCCGGCGCTCGCGGTGACCGGGCGCGTCTCGGTACTTCGCGACCCACTTTCGTTCCCGGACCCACTTCAACCGTCATCCGTCCCCGGCTGCCGGCCCCGTCCGCCGCCATGAAGCCGATTCCCGCGCCGCCGCGCCCGGCGGCACCGATAAGAACAGTGCCGTGGCGGCGTCCCGAGGCGAAGCCTCGACCCAAAGGGGTGGGTAGGAAGCCACGCCCCACCGCCGCCGAGGTGAAGGAACAGGCGATTCCCGAGCCCAAGATCGTGGAGGCTCAGAAGCCCGCGGTCCCCAAGGTATTCCGGAAGATCACTCTTACCGAGGGAGTGACGGTAAAAGAGCTTGCCGAAAAAATGGAGGTCAAGCACAAGGATCTCATCAAGGCGATGATGAGTCGAGGAGTGCTGGCCACCATCAATCAGACCTTGGGGGCAGACTTGGCGGTGGAGGTGGCGAGGGAGTTCGGTTGCGAGGCGGAGATACTCTCTTTCGAAGAGGACGTTATCCGGGATGAAACGTTCGAAGAGAAGCCAGAGGATCTGGTGTTGCGTGCACCGGTGGTCACCGTCATGGGACATGTGGATCATGGCAAGACCAGCCTGCTCGACGCGATCCGGGAAACCAAAGTAGTGGAGAAGGAAGCCGGCGGTATCACGCAACACATCGGCGCCTATAAGGTAGCGGTGAACGCTCGGAGTATCGTCTTCTTGGATACTCCGGGTCACGAGGCCTTTACCATGATGCGGGCCCGAGGTGCTCGCGTCACCGACCTGGTGATCCTGGTTGTTGCCGCGGATGACGGCGTCATGCCTCAAACGGTAGAAGCCATGGACCACGCCAAGGCGGCAGGCGTTCCGATCATGGTGGTGATCAACAAGATCGACAAGCCGGAAGCGAACAGCGAGCGCGTCAAGAAGCAATTGGCCGACCTCGGCTTGGTGCCGGAGGACTGGGGCGGCGGTACGGTCTTTTGCGAGGTGTCGGCCAAGCAGCGCAAGGGACTGGATCTGTTGCTGGAGATGGTCCTGCTGGTATCGGATCTCCGGGAACTGAAAGCGAACCCCCGGCGGGCGGGGATGGGGACGGTGCTGGAAGCGAAGATCGACAAGGGCAAGGGGCCGGTCGCGCACGTTCTGATGCAAAACGGGAGCGCCCAAGTGGGCGATTCCTTCATCGCCGGGGCGGTGCATGGGAAGATCCGAGCCATGATCGACGACCGGGGTCACAAAGTGAAAAAGGTCGAACCGTCGACGCCTGTCGAGATTCTAGGACTCACCTCGCTGCCGCAGGCGGGCGACCAGTTCCAGATCGTTCTCGATAGCAGCAAGGCCAGGCAGATCGGCGAGTTCAGACAGCAAAAGCTGAAAGAGCGTCAGCAGGGTCAGAGCTCCCGGCTCACTCTGGATCAGCTTCATCAACAGGTGCAGGAAGGCACCATCAAGGAACTACCCATCGTACTGAAGACCGACGTGCAGGGTTCGGTGGAGGTCTTGTCCGATACCTTGACCAAGTTGTCCAGCGACAGAGTGAAGGTCAAGATCATCCGCGCCGGAGCCGGTGCCGTCACCGATGCGGATGTCACCTTGGCCTCGGTCTCCAACGCCATCATTGTTTGTTTCAATGTGAGGCCGCAGAGAACTGCGGCGGAGCTGGCGGAAAAGGAAAACATCGACATCCGCCTCCACACCGTCATCTACAACGTGCAGGATGAGATCAAGAAGGCCTTGGCCGGACTGCTCGAACCCACTCTCAAGGAGACGACCCTCGGCCATGCTGAAATCCGCGAAATCTTCCGAGTACCGAAAGTCGGTGTGGTCGCGGGCTGCTACGTCACCGATGGAAAGGTCACACGTACCGGTGACGCCCGACTTCTTCGCGACAACGTGATCATCCACCAGGGGAAGGTGGGGAGCCTACGACGGTTCAAAGAAGACATAGGGGAGGTCAAGCAGGGCTTCGAATGTGGCATCGGTCTTGCCGGGTACAATGATCTAAAGAAAGGCGACGTGATCGAGGTCTTCTCGATCGAGAAAGTCATGGACACGTCGCTTCGGTAGACCCTTGTCTCGCCGGAACAGCGGAGGGGTCGACAGGGGGGAGCCGGTCATAGGACTCCTCACGGTTGAGCTCCACTTTCCCCACTCTCAATCCCTGAAGGAAAAGCGCATGGTGGTCAAGGCCATCAAGGACCGCCTGCGCTCGCGCTTCAACGCTTCGGTGGCGGAGATTGGCTACCAGGAACTGTGGCAAAGGGCTCAGCTGTCGGCAGTATCCGTCAGCTCGGAACGACGTGGGCTCCAGTCCCTACTGGAGGCCATGGCTCGCGAGGTGGAAGAACGTTACCCTTCCGAGCTGGTCGAAGTGGCCATCGAGTTCATCGACTGAATCCCAGCGGTAACCTATGATGAGCGGGGGAAGGGAGGAGGAACGTGCCGAGGAGTGGTCCGCGCGTCCGGCCGGAGCGAGTAGCCGAGCAGATTCGCATCGAGATTGCGGGAATCCTTCAGCGAGATCTCAAGGATCCGCGGGTGGGGTTGGCGACCTGCACCCGTGTTCAGATTTCCGGAGATCTGAAGATCGCCAAGATCTACGTCAGTGTCTTGGGTACGTCGGAGGAACAAGAACGGACGATGCTGGTTTTGCAGGGGGCTTCTGGTTTTGTGCGGCGGCTCCTGGGGCAAAGGCTCAGCCTGCGGGCCTCGCCGGAGGTGCGCTTCCTTTTCGACCCCTCGGTGGAGTACGGCATCAAGCTCGACCGCCTCATCGAGGAAACGCGTCAGAGCCCGCCAGGCGAGGCAGGACAAGAAGGGGACGAAGAAGAGGAGCGGTCCTAGCTCTTGCCGGCGGGCCTGGATCGGGACGGCAGAATTGAGCGGCACCAACGGATTCCTTTTGGTGGACAAGCCGAAGGGACCCACGTCTCATGATGTGGTGCAGGCGGTGCGAGGACTGAGCGGCCAGCGACGCTGTGGGCATACCGGTACGCTCGATCCCTTCGCGACCGGCCTGCTTCCCCTGTGCCTGGGAAATGCCACCCGCCTGGCCCGGTTCGTTTCCCTAAGGTCGAAGACGTACTCTGCGGTAGTGCGGTTTGGCTATGCCACCGATACCTACGATGCCACCGGTCGGGCGGTGGGCCCCAAGGTGGAAGCCACGCTGGAGCAAGGGATCCTGGAGAACGCGTTGGCCGCTTTCGTTGGGAGGCAAGACCAGGTTCCTCCGCCGTATGCGGCCAAGAAAGTCAAAGGAAAGAGGATGTACCAGCTGGCGCGGGCCGGCCTACCGGTTGCGCCCCGCCCGGTCGAGGTCGTCATCCGAAGGATCCGCTTGCAGGGATTGCAAGGGGACCGGGCCAGTCTGGAAGTGGACGTCGAGTCGGGAACCTACATTCGGTCTCTGGCGCATGATCTGGGCCAACGCTTGGGATGCGGAGCTCATCTGGAAGAGCTGCGCAGGAGTAGGGTGGGGTCGTTCACGGTGGATCAGGCTTTGAGCTTGGAAAGTATCGAGATCTTGGCGAGGGAGGACAGGTTGGAAGAAGTGATCTGGGAGCCGGCCCGGGCGCTCTCCGACCTTCCCGCTCTGCAGCTCCTGGCCGAGGGCGCATCCCGAGTGAGCCATGGAAGAACGGTGTCGTCTTCCGACGTGGCCGGTGGCGTCCCGCATGTTCCTCCCGGGCAGGCATGCCGGCTACTGGGTCCGGGCGGCGAGCTACTGGCGGTAGGCATGGCGGTCGAGGGGCTCTCCGAGTTTCGTCCGGTGGTTGTTCTAGCGACTCCCAGCCAGGGGGGCGTGTAGTTGGTTGGCAGAAACGTCTCTAGCGGCGGGCTTTACAGCCCGGGCTCGCTGTGCTATGATTCCGCCCGTTTGTAAATGAAGAGCAAAGAAGAAAAGGAAGAAGCAGGAAGGACCTCTCTTTGACACTCTCCCAAGAGCGAAAAGGCAACATCATCGGAGAGTATCGGCAGCATTCGAAGGACACCGGTTCACCCGAGGTTCAAATCGCCCTCCTCAGTGAGCGGATCGGATACCTCACGGATCACTTCAAGGTACACGAGAAGGATCATCATTCGCGCCGGGGATTGCTGAAGTTGGTCGGGCAGCGTCGGCGGCTTCTGGACTACCTGAAGCGCAAGGACATGCAGCGCTACCGTGGGGTCATCCAGCGACTTGGAATTCGCAAGTGAGCGCCCCTCGGCTGGCCGAGGATTCTTTGATCCTTTGCCGCTGGCTGCCTGCCCCCTTCAAGCTCTCCCTCCTTCAGCCGCTTCTGAGCTGAGGTCGTACCTCGTTGTTTTGTTGAACACTCTCATTGATTGGCATCAGCAAAGGCCCGGTAAGCGCCACCGGACGACCGGTGGGTGTGCTTCCGCGCTCAGAACGGATTGACGTGACGGGACGGAAAGCGCACAGGGCGCAAAGGGCGGCCCCGTGGATTCGCCTTTGTTCGTTGGTCGGAGGTAGAGAATGGTTTATCAAAAGGAAGTAGCGCTTGGTGGCGCCACCCTCTCCATAGAGATGGGGAGACTCGCCAAACAAGCAAACGGGGCCGCTGTGGTACGGCTCGGGGACACCGTCGTCCTGGTGACGGCTTGCGCCGCGAAGACGGAACGGCAAGGAATCGATTTCTTGCCGCTTACCGTGGATTATCGAGAGAATTTCTACGCCTCGGGGAAGATTCCCGGGGGGTTCTTCAAGAGAGAAGGGCGTCCCAATGAGAAGGAGGTCCTCACCAGCCGCCTTATCGATCGTCCCCTTCGGCCCTTGTTTCCCCAGACCTGGCGTTGCGAGACGCAGGTGGTGGGGTTTGTTCTGTCCTCGGACAAGGAGAACGACTCCGACACCATGGCGATCACCGGAGCCTCGGCGGCGCTGTACTGCTCGGACATCCCGTTCACCACGCCCATCGCCGCGGTGCGCGTTGGACTGTTCGATGAGGGGTTCGTCATCAACCCGAAGATCGAGGAGCTGAAGACCTCTCGCTTGAATCTCACGGTTGCTGGCTCGCGCCAAGCCATCGTCATGGTGGAGGCGGGAGCGAAAGAGGTCACGGAAGCGGAGATGCTCGAGGCGCTGGGCGTGGCGCATGAGGCGATTCGGAAACTGATTGACGTTCAAGAAGAGCTCTATCGGGAGATCCAACCCACCAAACGCCTGGTCTCTCCCAAGACACGAAACGAGGACATCTATCGCAAAGTGGAGAAATCCGCTGCGGCGCCATTGTTGGAAGCGATGCGCCTTCCTGGAAAGCTCAAGAGCCAGCAGAAGATCGACGAGTTGATTACGCAGAGCCTTGAAGCCTTCCCTGAAGAGGAAGCCGAACAGCGGTCCATGGCGCTCACCGCCATCAGGGAGCTGGAGGAAACGATTCTTCGGTCGGAGGTCTTGAAGAACAAGAGAAGGCTCGATGGCCGGCGTTTCGACGAGATCAGAGCCATCACCTGTGAGGTAGGGGCGTTGCCACGAACCCACGGATCTTCCGTGTTCACTCGCGGTGAAACGCAGGCATTGGTGACGGTGACGCTCGGAACGTCCCAAGACGTGCAGAAGCTGGACTTGTTGGAGGGGATGTCACAGAAACGGTTCATGCTCCACTACAACTTCCCTCCCTTCTCGGTGGGGGAGGTCAAGTTCCTGCGAGGTCCGGGACGTCGTGAGATAGGTCACGGGGCACTCGCCGAGCGCGCCTTGGCTCCCGTCATCCCTTCCGAGGACCAGTTCCCTTACACCATACGAATCGTTTCCGACATACTAGAGTCCAATGGCTCGTCCTCCATGGCGAGCGTTACCGGCGGCTGCCTCGCCTTGATGGACGCCGGTGTCCCTCTGAAAGGAGCGGTGGCAGGAATCGCCATGGGGTTGGTGAAAGAGGGCGACGACTATGCGACCCTCACCGACATCGCGGGAGCCGAGGATCACTACGGCGACATGGATTTCAAGGTGGCGGGGACTGCCAAAGGCATCACTGCCCTTCAGATGGACATCAAGATATCGGGAATCACCCCCGCCATCATGGCCGAGGCGCTGGAGCAGGCGCGCCGGGCACGGCTGTTCATTCTGGAGAAGATGGCGGAGACGATTGCTGCTCCGCGGGCGGACATCTCCACCTACGCGCCACGCATATTCACCATGCATATCCCCCCCGCAAAGATCCGCGACGTGATCGGCCCGGGCGGCAAGATGATTCGCAGCATCGTCGAGCGGACGCAGGTCAAGATCGATGTGGAGGACGACGGTACGGTCTCCATCGCTTCATCGGACGAGGAGTCTGCCCGCAAGGCGATGCAGATCATCGAGGAGCTCACCGCGGTGGCCGAAATGGGGAAGACCTACTTGGGCAAGGTTCAACGGATCGTGGATTTCGGAGCCTTCGTGGAAATTCTCCCTGGCACCGACGGCTTACTTCACATTTCGGAGATCGCCGATTATCGCGTCAAAGACATCCGAAACGAGCTCTCGGAAGGCGATCAGGTGCTGGTGAAGGTCATCAATATCGATCCCCAGGGCAAGGTCAAGCTCTCTCGTAAAGCGCTCCTTCCCCCCCGTCCGGGGGGAGGACCGCCGGATACGGAGTCGGAGCAGCCCCGCGATACCGAGCAAGACCGCGGCGCCGACCGGGGCGAGAGACACGGGCGCGGTCGGCCCGCCGGTGCGGGAAGAAGAGGGCGTTAGCTCCTAATTCAATCCCTGGCCGAACGGAGGCTCTTCTTCCACGAGCAAGCCCTGCTCCCGCAGGATCTGCAGAGCGCTCGGTAGCTGTTCCTGCACCTCGGTTCCCTCGAACAAAACGCCGCAACCGGTTGGCAGAGACCGGACGGCGGGAGCCGCCCGCGTGTTCCGCCACACCACCACGACCCGAGTGCGCAAACGCCCGCCCGCCTGGGAGGGGAATTTGATGGTGATCCTCAGCTCTTCTCCGACCTCCACGTCGGTGCGCATGGCGAAGAAGGCCCCTCCTTCGCTCAGATTGATGAGACGACCGCGCTTTCTCCTGCCCTTGGACTGAATGAGGACCTCGATCAGCGCGCCTAGCTGAAATCTTCTAGAGCGGCGTCTCTCGGACATAGTGGGAGTGAGCCGCTCATTGCCCAATTCGGTCGCGTCTCCGGGAAAGCGCGGTGATTATCTCGGGGAGAAGATGTTACTTGACGATGGCCAGGATGTCGTCTTCGCGCATGATGAGGTAGTCTTGGTCGTCGATCCTGACCTCGGTGCCGGCGTACTTTCCGAACAGGATTCGATCTCCGGACTTCACGTCCAAGTCTACCTTCGTACCATCCTCCAGTATCTTCCCGTTGCCCACCGCGACAACCTCACCCTCTTGCGGCTTCTCCTTTGCCGTATCGGGGATGATGATGCTGCCCTTCTTGACTTCCTTCTTATCTTCGACTCTCTTGACCAGGATTCGGTCATGTAGTGGCCTGATTTTCATTGTTACTGACTCCTTCTTGCGCTTCGCCTCCGAACGAAAGGCTCTTGCCCGAGATTTGGTGGTTCGCCCTGATGGACCTGGCCACCCGATTCGACGTTCTGAAGCGGGTGCTCATGGTAGTCGCAGGCATTTGACGTGTCAAGAACGCCTGGCTCGGCCCGGGTAGCGAGCGAAAGGGGACTCAGCGAAGCTTCACCTTGTATTCCAGGATCTTTTTGCTGAGGGTGTTCCGATGGATGCGCAGCACTTTGGCGGCACGGGACAGATTCCCGTTCTCGCGCTCGAGCACTCGAGCGATGAACCGCTTTTCGAACTCCTGACGAGCTTCCTGGAAGCGAATTCCCTTGCTGATCATCTCTTCGATGAGCGATTCTAGCCTCTGCTTGAGCACGATCACTCCGCACCTATGGCTAATCGCCCATCAGAGAAATTCATAGGTCTCGTCGTCCGGTGAGTGTTCGAAAGACGTCGCAGTACCGTTGGTGGGTCCCCGCCACCACGTTGGTGGGAAGCACCGGACCGGGAGGCGTCTTGTCCCAGTCGAGCGTGGCGAGATAGTCGCGAACGAATTGTTTGTCGAAGCTCGGTTGGGGCCGGCCCGGCTCATAACCCTGGAGCGGCCAAAAGCGCGACGAGTCGGGAGTCATGAGCTCATCGATGACCAACAGTTGGTCACCATCCATGCCGAACTCGAATTTCGTGTCGGCGATGATGATTCCCTTGCTCTCTGCTTCTCGGCTACCGTGGCGATAGAGCGCCAAGGATATCTCCTTCAGGCGTCCTGCTACGTCCCACCCGAGCTTGTCGCTCATGAATTTCTCGCTTACCGGCACGTCGTGTCCCCGATCCTCCTTGGTAGAAGGAGTGAAGAGAGGCTCGGGCAACTTCTGGGCTTGCCGGAGACCGGGTGGAAGGGCTATGCCCGATACCTGGCCGCTGCTCTGGTATTCCGTCCAACCACCCCCGTAGAGATAACCTCGCACCACGCACTCGAAAGGGATCGGCCGAACGCGTTTGACTAGCATGGAACGCCGGTTCAGCTCGGCCTTCCACGACGAAAGCGAAGCGGGATAGTCGGATACGTCGGCGGTGACGACATGGTTCGGCTGAATGTGTCGGGTGGCGGAGAACCAGTACAGCGAGAGTTGGTTAAGGATGCTTCCCTTGTCCGGAATTCCAGTAGGGAGAACGACGTCGAAGGCCGAGATACGATCGGTGGCCACCATGAGGAGATAGCCGTCGACCGCATACACGTCTCGAACTTTCCCACGCCGGTGGACGGGGAGGCCTTTCAGATCGGTTTCAAGTACGACAGTTTCTTCCAAGAGCCGTGCGTCATTCGAAGGGCGCCCGAACCGTGCGAGAAGAGGGCCGTATTGTAGGGAAGGGAGTGAGACGAGTCAAGGGGCTCCGGTCCATCGGTCCATCGTTACGAGCACCAGGCCCAGCGCCAGAGAGCAACCGCTTCTAGAGGTCGCCGGACCGCTCATTTTCCGCTCCGTCGCCTGCCGGGATGGCCTCGGACCCGGTCGGCTCCGAGACGGTCGGGCGAGCGTTCTCGTCCGAGGCAGAGCCGCTGCCCTTGATGAGTCTCACCCCTATCAGGATCAGGGCTATCGGCCAAGCCCTCCATAACCAATCGAAGTCGATCAGGTCGAAGTTGAAGAGAAGGAACAGGATCCCTAGGCCGATGAGACCCCAGCCCGACCACGGCGAGCCGCCGTTCCCTCCGCTTCGCACCCCATGGTTCGCTTCTGAGGCGCTGCGATGCGCATCGAGCATGACGAAGACCCAGTAGACCGGTATCAAGAGACCGAGGCCCGACGCCCGGTCGACCAGGTCGATGAGCCCGACCGCCAACAGGGCATAGGCAAACCCCTTCATGGTCTGCCCTAGGTAGATGTGGCCGAGGCCGGGTAACACGGATAGCCAGGCGGCGGCTGCCGGCGAGCGCTTCATGCGGTTCTCCTTGTTGGTGAAAGAGTCGTTTCCCTTGTCAGCCCAACAGACGACTGCGTCCCGTTGAGTCTGCTACTCTGATTCGAAGTGGCTTCACTTTTTCGTCGGGCCTCCTCCAGGTCCTGGAGTCTCTGATAGGCCACGTTCCATACTCCACGCCGGTAACGGTCGAGCAGGATCTCCCAGGCCCGGCCATCTCCCTCGAGGCATTGGCCCACTAGCTCTTCGTCCGACAGCGGGAGGCCCCGCTTCCGACCTGCCCCCCGTTCCCCGGTTCCCTCGCTTCTCTCGTTCATTGCATATGACGAGTGGGGGCTTGCCGAAGTTCAGACTTTCTCTTGCCCTGGTTGGGGGGCGGCCGCGAGGCTTTACCGGCTGTTGTTTCGAAAATGGCACTCGATCCTGGATTCGGAAAGGAGCGATTACGCTAACTACTGGCCGTGCTTGACTTCTGGGGTTCATTCTAGTGGATTCTGCCCCCTGTTAAAAGTAAGATGGTCCTTCATCTGGTGGTCGATGTCCCGATAGTGTGAGCTTGCTCCGGTGAGCGAATTGGCAAGAAGAAAGAAGCCGTCTTGAGGGGAGAAGTGCCCGGAGGTTCCTTGGTCCCCCCCGAGCCTGCCGCGTCGGTAGAGGGGCGAGGGTCCCGACGGCTCCAATCGGCCGCCCTGGCCCTGGTGGGCCTCTCTCTTCTGGCGTTCTTTTTCAAGGATGCTGACTTTGCCTCCATTGCCGCCAGCCTGGCCGCGGCGGAGGGCTGGCTGATCGCGGTGGCTGTCTGCCTGACGATGGTGAGCTACTTCGTCCGAGCCTTGCGGTGGAGGTATCTCCTGGCGCCGGTCGGGCAAGCGCGACTCAAGATCTGTTTCGAGACCACCGTCATCGGCTTCATGGTGAATTTCCTGGTGCCTCCCGGTAGGCTGGGAGAGCTGGCTCGCCCCTACCTGCTGGCACGCCGGGAAGGGCTCTCTGCCTCGAGCGCTTTCGCTACGGTGTTCCTGGAGAGGGTGCTCGATCTGATCACGGTGATCCTGCTGGTGGGAGGTTGGCTGGCCTTCGGCTCGGCACCCGACGGCGCGGGGAGCCGGCAAGCCGTCTACGGGCTGAAGGTGGGAGGGCTCTTGGCTTCTGCGGCGGCGGGGCTGGGATTGGCGGCCATGTTCGTCTTGGCGCGAAACGTCCGTCAGGGTGGGTCGGCGCTGGCGCGGGTGGAGACGGTGGTCGGCAAATTGCCGCTCCGAGTGGCCCAACCCGCTTTTCGCTTCATCAAGAGTTTTGGCGAGGGCCTGGGAGTGCTCGTCGACCGAGGCAATCTGGCTCGCGCCGGGTTTCTTTCACTGGTGCTGTGGCTCAACATATCGTTTGCATTCTGGTTGGGAGCGCGCGCCTTTCACGTCGAGATACCGTTCGGAGCCACCTTTCTGGTCATCGGCTTCCTCACCGTGGGGGTAGCGGTCCCGACGCCGGGCGCGGTCGGTGGATACCACCTCATGTGCGCTCTCGCTCTCACTCTGATGTTCGGAGTCAACGAGAACACCGCCAAGGCGATCGCGCTGGCGAGCCACGCGATCGCTTTCATACCGGTTAGCTTGCTGGGGATTTTCTTCTTCGTCCGCGAAGGAATGACATTGCGTGACATAAGAAGGATAAGGACCGCTACCTGAGAACCGCCAGGCGGCCGAGGAGGAGGTTGGTGCTGTGAAATGTCCTTATTGCGGCTACCTGGGTGACAAAGTAGTCGACTCGAGAGAGAGCAAGGAAGGCGAGGCGATACGTCGACGGCGCCAATGCCTCGGATGCAAGCGGCGTTTTACGAGTTACGAGAGGATCGACCAGATCCCCTACATGGTCGTGAAGAAGGACGGTCGGCGGGAGCGGTTCGATCGCGAGAAGGTCCTGAACGGACTCTTGAAGGCGTGCGAAAAGCGTCCGGTCTCGGTAACCAAGTTAGAGAACATCGTGGAGCGCGTCGAACAGGCGTTGCAGGAGAGCCCCGACAAGGAGATGTCGGTCACCGAGATTGGTGAATTCGTGATGTCCGAGCTGAAGAGGTTGGATCAAGTGGCCTATGTCAGATTCGCATCGGTGTACCGGCATTTCAAAGACGCTCACGAGTTCGTGGAGACCATTCGAGGTTTGTTAGACACGACCGAACAGGAAGGTTGAGCGTTTAGGGAGGTTGTGCCTGCTTCAGAGCTGCTATACGATCAACGGTTATGCGTCGCGGGCTGCACGTTGCACTTTGGATCATTCTGGCGGCTCATCTTCCAGCAGCGGCAGCCGGGCTCGTCGATCTCGGTTTGCTCATCAAGGACAAGAAAATATTCTTGACGTTTCGAATGATCGATGCGTTCAACGAAGACATCGAGCGGTCGATCGCCAGCGGTCTCCCGGTCAGCTTTCGTTACGAAGTGCAGCTGAAGAAGGTCCGCACGATTTGGTTCAATCAGAGAGTCGTCACCAGAAGGATTACCAACACGGTGACCTACGACAACATCACTAAACGGTACACTCTCTCCCGAGACATCGACGGAGGGATCGTTGCCACCGCGTTGGTAGTAGACCCCGACGAGATGATGCGATTCATGACCGTGGTGAGCGACTTGGAGGTATTCGACGTCTCGTTTCTCGAGCCAAATAGCGACTACTACTTGAGGGTGAAGGGACTGGTGAAGGAGCGCAATCTCTTCCTGTTCGTGCCTTGGGACCAGGACTCAGGCTGGGAAAAGACGTACTTCACTTATCTGCCGTGAAGCGGCGCGAAGGTCATGGCTAGCACCGAGACGTCGGGAACCAAGAAAGAATTCAAGGACAATCCTCGTCTGTTGGCGGCAGTGGTCGCCTTGCTCGCCGCCATTCCCATCGTCAGCACCTACCTGATCGGGAAGTCTCAATCTTTCTCGCCCGGCTTCCTGGCTCGCGTCTTTCTGTATGGGTTCACGGTGGTAAACCTGACGATGCTGCTGGTGCTGGTATTCGTCCTGGCCAGAAATCTGATTAAGCTTTTCATCGAGAGGCGACGGGCCGTACTGGGAGCGAAATTCAAGACAAAGCTGGTGATGGTTTTTGTCGGCTTCGCCCTCTTTCCTTCCGCGTTAATCATTCTCGTCGGCAGCCGGCTCATTTCCACCAGTGTGGAGCTTTGGTTCAACCAACCGGTAGAGACGGTCTTGCTGGGGTCCCAGGAGTTAGTGGAGTCCTATTACCGAGAGAAGCAGGAGAGCGCGACCTTCTATGCGCGCAGCCTCTCCAACGAGACTTCCCAGCGAGAGCTTCTTTCTCCCAACAACGTGCGCCAGCTCTTCCAGACCATGGAAGCTCGGTTGACTCAATATCGCCTGGACATGATCAACGTGTTCTCGGTCGACAGCGAGTTGGCGACTCTGGTTCATCCCGGCCTGCCCCTGAGCGACTACAACCCCGACACGGCGCGTCGTCTGGTGGAGATCGGGCTTCGTGGGGAAGAGAGACTACACCAAGACGATCTGGGAGGGGGGGCCCTGGTCCGCTATGTTTCCCCTATCTATCGGTCGGGTACGAAAGACGTGGTCGGCGCAGTGGTCGTGTCGTACTTCGTCCCCAGGCCGCTGGCCACCACACTCCAGTTGCTGAACAACCAGGCCAATGACTATCGCCAGGCGGAGGCCCAGAAGGAACCGATTCAGGAATTGTTTCTGTCCTTCTTCGTCATGGTCTCGCTACTCGTCCTTTTCTCCTCCACCTGGATCGGCCTCTACCTGGCCAAACGCATCACCGTCCCGGTGCGCGAGTTGGCGGAGGCAACCGAACGGATCATGGCCGGAGATCTCGACCATCCGGTGGGGGGGGCTGCGGTGGACGAGCTGGGGATGCTCATGGAGTCCTTCAACAAGATGACCGCCCAGCTCAAGGCCAGTCAGCTTCGCCTAGAGAAATCGAGTCGCGATCTGGAGCTCAAGAACTCGGAAGGCGATCGCCGCAGACGCTATATCGAGACGGTGCTGGAGAATATCACCACTGGGATCGTATCCATGAATCGCGATGGTATCTTGACCACCGTGAATCCAGCGGCTTTCAGAATGTTGGAGCTGGATCGAGACGTGGTGGGCCGGCACTACCGCGCCGTATTTGGGAACGCAGGGTTGGCAGAACTGCAGCCTCTACTGGAAGGGATGGAAGGCGACGAACACCGGGCCCGCGAAGAGGAAGTCAACGTGGTGGTGGGTGGCCGAGAACTTCACCTCGCCGTATACCTGACCATGCTGACCGGCGCCTCCGGAGAGCCGACCGGTCTGCTCGTGGTGCTGGATGATCTGACACAGCTTCTCAGAGCGCAAAAAGTGGCGGCGTGGCGCGAAGTGGCCAGGCGCTTGGCGCATGAAATAAAGAATCCCCTCACTCCCATTCAACTGTCGGCACAGCGGATTCGCAAACACGTTCGCTCACAAAACCCGGAACTACCCCGTATCGTGGAGGAATGCACCGGGACGATCATCGCCGAGGTGGATTCTCTGAAAAGCCTGGTGGATGAGTTCTCGCAATTTGCTCGCATGCCGACGGTTGCTCCCCGCGCCCAGGCGCTTCATCCACTTTTGGATGCCGCGCTCGAGCTGTACGACGGTCTGTTCAAAGAGCTCAGGTTGGAGAAGCGCTTCGCCTCCCAGCTTCCTGACCTGAGCTTGGATCCGGATCTCATCCGTCGAGTTTTCATCAACATCATCGACAACGCCATCGATGCCACTTCCGGCAAGGGACATGTGGTGGTGACCACGTCTCACGAACCGAAATCCCACCTGGTGTCGGTGGAAATATCCGATGACGGTCCAGGCATACCTGTCCAGGATCGAGACAAGCTGTTTGTCCCCTACTATTCGACTAAACGCCGCGGCAGCGGGCTGGGGCTGGCCATCGTTAGCCGTATTGTGGCCGAGCACCGGGGTCGCATCCGAGTCGAAAGCAACCATCCGCGGGGCTCGCGCTTCATTATCGAGCTTCCCATCGCCGAGCGTCCGGTGGGGGTGGGCACTTCGTCCGGGCCAACCAAGAGGTGACATGTCCAGGGAACGCATCCTGGTAGTCGATGATGAGTCGGGCGTCCGTAGCTCCCTGAAGGGTGTGCTGGAGGACGAGGGCTACACGGTGGACACCGAGTCCAGCGCGGAAGGGGGTCTAGCCCGTTTGGACAAGAACCCCTACGATCTGGTCATCATGGACATCTGGTTGCCCAGAATGGATGGGGTGGAGGCGCTCGCGAAGATTCGGTCCAAGAAGAACGACGTTGCCACGGTCATGATCTCGGGTCACGGGAACATCGAGACGGCAGTAAAGGCGATAAAGCTCGGTGCCTATGATTTCGTGGAGAAACCCCTCTCCTTGGAAAAGACGGTCATCGTCGTCAAGAACGCTCTCAATCATCGCCGATTGGAGCAGGAGAATCGCTACTTACGGGAACGGTTCGAGAGCAAGCACGTTCTCATTGGCGACAGCCCCCCCATGCTCAGGCTTCGCCAAGAGATCGCTCTTGCCGCGCCCACCAACGGTCGCGTGTTGATATACGGAGAGAACGGAACGGGAAAGGAACTGGTAGCGCGGTCGATTCACAATCAATCGCTGCGGCACCATGCGAAGTTCGTGGAGGTGAATTGCGCCGCGATCCCCGAGGAGTTGATAGAGAGTGAGCTTTTCGGTCACGTGAGGGGGTCGTTCACCGGTGCGCTCATCGACAAGACGGGCAAGTTCGAACTGGCCGACGGCGGAACCCTTTTCTTGGACGAGATCGGAGACATGAGTCTCAAGACGCAGGCCAAAGTGCTCCGAGTGTTGCAAGAGCAGAAGTTCGAGCCGGTGGGGGAAACCACCTCGGTCGAGATCGACTGTCGGGTGATCGCCGCCACCAACAAGAATCTGGAGGAAGAGATCCAGACGGGACGATTCCGCGAAGATCTATTCTTTCGGCTGAACGTAATCCCTTTTCACATGCCGCCTCTGAGAGAGCGCCGTGAGGACATCCCGGCCCTGTCTCGTCATTTCGTCGCGGAGTTCTCTGAAGAGAATGGAAAGAAGTGTAAGGAGATCGATCGTTCGGCTTTGGATCGTCTGGTGTCCTACCATTGGCCGGGAAACGTGCGGGAGCTCAAGAACATAATGGAAAGATTGGTCATCATGGTTCCGTCGGACCGGATCGAGGAAAAGGATCTTCCCCCGCCCTTACAGCAGAACGGAAACGTGCATTTCGATGTACTAGGAGACTTCCCCTCGCTGGCGGCCGCCCGAGAAGCCTATGAGAGTCGGTACATTCTGCGGAAACTTCACGAGAACGCAGGTAACGTGTCGAAGACGGCCGAGGCGCTGAAGCTTGAACGGTCGCATCTCTACCGCAAGATGAAGTCTTATGGAATAGCTCCATCCAAGGGCGAAGAGGGCACTTAGCGCGAAGAGGAGAGTTTTTTTCGAGTGCTGATCTCTAGGACTTTGTCTTCTCCGAAACGGAGAAGGCGAAGGGAGTGTCGAGCGGTTGCGAGCAGCGCTTCCTCGGGCACCAAGCCCACGATTTCCGATCCGGCAACGAGTGCTCCGTGTCGCTCCGCTTCGCGGCACACCAGCTCGAAGACGCGGTGAAGGGGAGTCGTCTTGTAGTCTGTCAGGTTCATGGAAACCTGGACTTGATGCTTCTCCTTCAGATGGATTCCCAGCGCCTTGACCGAGGGGAGCCCGCCGCTCGATTGCCGGATCGTCCTGGCGATCGCCTTGGCTATCTCGATGCGCTCGGTATCCAGGTTCACGTTGAAGGCGATCAAGGGGCCTCTCGCTCCGACAACCGAAGCTCCGGCGCTCGGGTGGGGGTGGGTCGGACCGAAGTCCGGTTTCCAAAAGGGCTCCTTCATCTTTTCCGCCAAACCCTCGAACTGGCCGGCGCGAATGTGCGCCAGGTCAGAGCGGCCTTGCCGCAAGGCTGCCTGCTCGTAGAGGAAAACCGGGAGCTCAAAGCGCGCTGCCACCCGTTCCGCCACCCGGCGAGCCAGGGAGACACATTGCTCCATGGTGGCCCCTTGCAAGGGCACGAAGGGCAGGACATCCACCGCGCCTATTCGCGGATGCTGGCCGACATGCTGTCGGAGGTCGATGCGTTGGATCGACTCCTCGAAGAGGCACAGGGAGGACTCCTCGAGCGCTGCCGGCTCCCCGATGGCGGTTAGGACGGTCCGGTTATGAGACGGGTCCGGGGAGACATCGAGGAGGCGGGTTCCGGTGGGTCTGCCGAAGGCCTCGGCAATGGCATCGATGACCTCACGGCGACGTCCCTCGCTGATATTGGGGACCGCCTCGATGATCCCTACCACCACCCCCTCCTGGTAACGCTGGGAACGGGAAGTCACCCAGGTGCGGCGGGAGGGCTAAGCAGCCTCTGCCGCCGCGGCGACTGTGGATCTGCCCGCGAAAGTGCTTGACCTAGACGCACTTACTGTTGTATGAATCATAGAGAGCATGGGTAAGTTTATCATGCTGACCCTCCGCTAGGGCCCCGGGAATAAGGGGATTGGAGCGCTCGAAGAGTCCCACACGAGAAGGAATGATGGAGCCCGACGACCGAGTTCGCGCCGGTAGCCATGTCGCCGCCGGAGCGACCCGCAGCGACCCCCGACCCGATCCGGGAAGCACCACCACCGAGGAATCCGGACCGATCGCCAGGGAAGGCGAGCGCCGTGAGGGCGGCCGCACGGTCAGCGGCCTCCTCGATCAGGGCCGCCACCTTTTTCGCCGCGGCCGGCTGCAACAGGCCATCCACGTTTGGACCCGAATACTCTTTCTGGATCGCGACAACCGGGCCGCCCGCCAGGCCATCGAGCAGGCTAAACGAGTCATCGCGGAGCGCCAGCGCGAGCTGGACGCCTTGGTCTTGGAAGCGGCCCGGTGCGAGGCGGCGGGCGACCGGCGCGGTGCGCAGAAGCGCCTGACGCGGGTCCTGACGCTCGATCCCCGGCACGCCGAAGGGGGCAGTCTCTGGGAAAAGATCGAGGAGCAAGAGCGACGCGGTGAAACTCGTTCCGGCTCGCTTTCGCTAGCTGGTACGCCTACCGACGACGAGGTCTCGACAAGTCAACGTCGACGGGTGGCGCCGCGGCCCACCGTCAAGACCGAGTCTGCATCTCCGCTCAAGATGGCGGCGTTCCTTTTCAGCGCCCTGTCTTTGTTCGCCGCCGGTGGGCTCTATCTGCATCTCAACTGGGATTTCCTGGTAAGCGATGGCCGCCCTCTCAACTCGTCTGACCCGGAGATCGCTCCGGTAGACCATCGAGCTCTACCGAACCTACCTCCATTGTCTGAGATTCACTATTTCAACGGCGCTCGACTCTATGCCAAGGGATTGTACCGCGAGGCTCTTTCCGAGCTGGCGCTGGTCGATCGCGGGAACGCTAACTTCGAAGAGGCACGAAGCCTCATTCTCAGGATTGAAGGAAGGTTGCTGCGGGGAGCCGTGATGGCGGGAGTGCCGGAGAACTCCCTGGCTCGAAACGAAAAAGGAGAGTGAGTTTGACCTGTCCGAGATGTCAATCCGAGATCGATCCAGCCATGGGTTTGTGTCCCCAATGCGGCTCACCGAGGATGGCTCGGCCCAGCGAAAACGTGGTGGAAACCGACTGGCGGCAACAAGTCCGGCAGACGGTGCAGCGTCGAAAGGAGCTGCGCCAGCAACAGCACGCTCAGCGCGAGGCAGTGGCGCGCCAGCTCACCATCTTCGGGGAGCTTGGCGAGCCCGATCCGGAAAAAGACATGGTTCGGCAGCGCCGGGCGGAGATCCGGGCCAGAGTCGAGCAGAGACTAGAACAGAGACACTCCCCACCCCGTAATCGAATCCGGGCGCTCGCCGACGCGGGAGAAGTGTCCATCCGGGTCGGGCAGACTAGTCAGCTCAGAACCACTTCTGCCGCTGCTGCCGCCGCCGAGTTGGACGTGGATTTTGGAGAGCCCGCCTCTCGAGCGTTCGTGCCGCCTCCTGCCCGCCTCCGCCGCAATGTAGGGAGCGACACCATGGAGCACTTCGAGCTGGCTTCGCCGGGAGCGAGGCTGCTCGCCGGCCTCGTTGACTTCGGTTTCCTAACCCTCCTGCTCCTGGGATTGGCATATCTCACCACTAATCTCGTGAGTCAGCCTCTGCGAGCGCTTCCCGGTCCCGCCGCGGCGGCGCTCGGCTGCGTTGCCTTCTTTCTGGCCGTGGGGTACTTCCTTTTCTTCTGGAGCCTCTCCGGACAGACATTGGGAAAGCTGCTGACCAGCTCTCGAGTCGTGGATCCCTTGGGGCAACCTCTCGGCTTCGGGCGGGCCTTGGTGAGAGCCCTGGGACTCGGCTTGTCGATTCTGCCCCTGGGCGCGGGCTTCGTGGGACTCTGGAGCGATATGGGACGACGCGCCTGGCACGATCGGTTGGCATCTACCAAAGTCGTTCGCGTCTGAACCGTTCCCGGTTCCGACCTCACGGTCTCATCCCCCGCGAGTCATGGACCGCTTTTTCTTGAGGGCGTTGGTGCGCGAGCTGGCGCCGCGACTGCTTGGCCGCCGGGCACGCGGTCTAAAACGCTGGGACAGCTCGGGCTTCACTCTCCTTCTCGGGAACAAGCGCGGCCTCGATCTCGTCGTTAGCCTTTCACCACGAGCGCCCGGATTCTACCTGGGGCGCCCGCCGGTGGCCGACCAGGAAGCTCCCAGCGGAACGCGTTTCAAGAAGCTGCTTTCCGGGGCGGAGCTCGTCCGAATCGAGGCGGCTCCCCTCGACCGGGTGGTGACGCTCGAGTGGCGGCACAGGAAACCGAGTGGAGCGAGGCGCTCGCTGGAGCTGGTCCTGGAGTGGCCGGGGAGCAGGACGGGAGCGTTCTTGGTCGATTCCGTGTCTCGCGAAGTGCTCGATGTCTTGAGCCCGGGCACCCCGCGAACGGTGATCGGCGAGACTTTCCAACCGCTTAAGCCGCCTCCCGGATCGCGGGAGATTCCCAAGACGCCTAACGAGTTCGCCGAACGGCTGACCGCGGTGCGCCAAGAAGGACTGAGTGGGGCGCGCGCGCTTCGGACGGCGAGCGGTCTGAGCCCTCTGTTGGTCGAAGAGATGAGAGTTCTCGAGTCGGTTGCCGGGCTGGATCCTGCGGCCGCCTTCGAACAGATCGTGTCCCGGCTTAGCCAGGCGCCCCGCCCGGTACTGTTCAGCCCATCGCCTCGCGACTTTCGTCGGCAGGGTGCGGAGCTCGTCTTGTCCCCCATCGCTCTGTCTTCGAGAGAGACGTGGACGGCAAGAGAGTTTTCCAGTTTCAACGAAGCCGCGGCCGCCTTCGTTGTCGAGTCGCATCGCTTGGGCTCGTGGCGCCACAACTACCAGGCAGCGTCGTCGGAGCTTAGCAAGAGACTGAAAAAGCTCGGGAAACTCCTGGAGCGACTGAACCGCGAACGGGAGGAGCTCCGCGATCCGACCGAGCTCCGACGTTGGGGTGAGCTTCTGCTGGCCGGTCTTCGGCAGGCGAAGCGGGCCAACGGAGAAGTCATGGTCCCCGACCCCTATCGCGAGGGCTCGCCGCTGGTTCGGGTACCCATCGACCCGCGATTCGATCTGGCGCGCAACGCCCGACGCTTCTTCGAGCGCGCCCGTAAAACGATCCGAAGTCGCGAGCTACTGGAGGCTCGTCTCTCCAAACTGCGTCGGGAGATCGAGTACCTGGAGACGCTCGAGGTGGCGCTCGGGGACTCTCTCCAAAGTGAAACCCTTGCCCCTTTGGTCGAGGAGCTCCAAGAGGCGGGCGTCGTGGGACCGTCACCGGCAGATCGCTCTCCGGGAAGGAGGGCAGCGAGCAGGAAGAAAGACGCCGGACCAAGGCTGGCACCACGGCGCTTTCCTCTCTCGGGAGGGGCGATTGTTTTGGCGGGGCGCTCGGCGCGATCGAACGAGGATCTGACTTTTCGGATAGCCAAACCGGAAGACCTGTGGTTTCACGCCTCCGGATCGGCGGGGGCGCACGTCGTGCTCCGCTTGCCTGGGGGAGGAGAGCCGGGCGGGCGCCAAATAGAGGTGTCGGCAGCGGTGGCTGCCTACTTCAGTAAGGCCCGGGGATCGACGGCGGTCGAGGTCGTCTACACGCCCCGCCAGAACGTCAAGAAGATACCGGGAGCCCCGCCGGGAACGGTTCGCATCAGTCGATTCGAAACGGTACGGGTGAGGCCGGCCCTACCCCCGCCGCCGGCGTCGACAGCCGCCGCGGGTGGTCCCGAGGCCTCTCTAGACTTAGAATCGGAGGAACCGGCGGGGTAGCGGTATCCCCGGGACGCAAGCGGTTGAGGCGAAGCCGACGGTGGAACTAATCTTGGCGGCAGACGTTCCATGAACAGGGCGATGCGAAGAGCGGCGGTGTTCCTGGCCACCGGCGCCTATACGGGTTTCGTCCCCTTCGCCCCGGGGACTGCCGGCTCCGCATTAGCCCTCCTGCTCGATCGTGGATTACGCGCCACCGGGTCAGAGATCGTGTACGGCCTGGTAGTTCTGGTGCTCGGTGTGGGGGGAGTGATCGCCTCGGGGGTGGCGGAGAAGCACTTCTCGCGAAAGGATCCTTCCGCTGTCGTCGTGGACGAAGTGGTAGGAATGCTGGTGTCGCTCTACCTCATTCCGGTGAGCTGGGTCGGGCTGGCGGCTGGATTCCTTCTCTTCCGTCTGTTCGACATCGTCAAACCGTTTCCCTGTCGGCGAGCGGAGGGGCTTGCCGGGGGGTTGGGCATCATGGCGGACGATGTCATCGCGGGAGTCTACGTGAACGTGGTACTCCGGCTGGCCAGCCTGGTATGGCCCGGGCTTCTGGTGGGAGCCTAGATGGGAGCGAGTGATTCCTTGCAGGCTGAAGTTCTCACCATCGGGAGTGAGCTTCTCACTCCGGGTCGGGTCGATACCAATGCGGCCTATTTGATGGAACGCTTGGCCGCAATCGGAGTTCCGGTGATTCACCGTGCCACGGTGGAGGACGATCGACTTGCCATTGCCGAGGCGGCGCGTCAAGCGGTTGCCCGCGCCGAGCTGGTGCTCGTGACGGGCGGACTGGGTCCCACCTCGGACGACCTCACCCGAGAAGGGTTCGCCGATGCGCTGGGGCTTGGCCTCAGCGTCGACGAGCACGTTCTCGCGGGCATTCGCCTTCGGTTCCAACGGCGAGGTCTCACCATGCCGGATGTCAATCGCAAACAAGCCATGGTGTTCGAGGGTGCGGAGGTCCTGGCGAACGAAGCGGGCAGCGCACCCGGCCTGTGGATCTCGCTACCGGCAAACCGGGCGGAGAAAACGGGGAGAGAAGTCGTGCTCCTTCCCGGACCTCCATCGGAGCTTCGCTCCATGTTCGAGCTTATGGTCCTGCCCCGGTTGGCGGTACGCGCCCGAGGTGTCGTCTACCGGACAAAGCGCTTGCTCATTGCGGGGCTTGCGGAGTCTTCAGTCGAGCAGGAGGTGGGCTGGATCTACGGCAATGTTGACAATCCGCGAACCACCATCCTGGCCTCGCCCGGGCAGGTGGAGCTTCGCCTCACCGCAAGGGCAGCCACCGCCGGGGAGGCCGATGCGTTGAACGAGGCTCTTGCCAAGCGCCTGCGCGACCGGTTGGGGAGCCGTATCTTCAGCGAAGAGGGACGTTCCCTGGAGGAGGTCGTGGGGAGCATGCTGGCCGAGAGATCCCTGTCGCTGGCGGTGGCGGAATCCTGTACGGGAGGGCTCATCGCCCACCGCCTGACGGAAGTGTCGGGTAGCTCGCGCTACCTCGAGCGGGGTTTTGTTACCTACAGCAATCAGAGCAAGGCCGAGCTTCTGGGAGTCGACATGGATCTTATTCGCACCCACGGCGCGGTGAGCCAGGAGGTAGCGGAATCGATGGCCAAAGGAGCGCGGATGCGTGCCGGGACCGATCTGGGGGTGGCGGTTACCGGTATTGCCGGACCGACCGGGGGAACGGCAAACAAACCCGTGGGCCTGGCGTTCATCGCGGTGTCCGACGAGAGCGGGTGCGTGGCGCGACGGCTGCAGCTCCCCGGTGGCCGATCGCAAGTGAAATGGTGGAGCTCACAGGCTGCTCTCGATCTCCTACGCATGCGACTGAAGGAGCGATACCCTTCTCCGTCCTGACGGTTTCGAGATCCATGCGCGTTTTCGCCGCCCTCGATGTTTCGGCGGAGGTTCGCCAGGCGGTCGGTGCCCTGGTGCAGGAGCTGCAGACGCGGGTCCGAGGAGCCCGCTGGATTCCCGCCGCGAATCTGCACCTTACTTTGCGCTTCCTAGGAGAGACCGATGCGAAGCGGGTGAGCGAGATCTCTGAGAAGTTGGAGTCGATAACCGCCCAGAGTCCTCCCTTTCGCCTCGAGTTTCGGGGAGTTGGTTTTTTTCCATCACCGCGTCGCCCGAGAATATTGTGCGCCATCGTCGCCCGTCCGCCTCGGGAGCTCCTTCATCTGCATCAGCAAACGGAGGCCATGGCGGTCGCACATGGGTTTCCCAGCGAGCCTCGCACTTTTTCTCCACATCTGACGTTCGCGCGTCTCCAGAAACCTGCTGGCGAGCTCCGAAAGATTGAGACCGAGCTCGAGGATCGGCATCTGGGAGTGATACCAGTCGAGGAAGTCATTCTTTTCCAGAGCATGTTGGACGCGAACGGGGCGCAGTACCAGGTCCTGGGACGATTCCCGCTGGGGGGAGCCGGGTAGTGACCGCCGTTGATTGTGTCGTCCTCCTCGGCGCCTATCTGCTGGGGTCGGTGCTTTTTGGAGTCGTTCTGGTTCGTGCCGTGAAGGGGGTGGACCCCCGAGAGAAGGGGAGCGGAAATCCAGGAGCGACCAACGTTCTGCGGCTCGCCGGAAAAGGCGTTGGAGCGGCGGCGTTGTTGCTCGATGCGGGAAAAGGTGGGGCGGCGGTCCTGCTGGCCCAGGCCACCACACCGGTGGGAAGTGCCCTCCCCGCTGCGGCGGCGGTCGCCGCCGTGCTGGGGCACGTCTTTCCCGTCTTCTATCGCTTCCGGGGAGGCAAAGGCGTGGCAACGGCGTTGGGAGGCTTTCTCGTTCTCAGCTTCCCACCCGTCGTCGCGGCTCTAGCCGTCTTCCTGGGAGTGCTGGGAGTGTTTCGTTTCGTCTCCTTGGCCTCGATGGTGGCGGCGGCGTCCTTCGTACCGGTGTCCATGGCTTGGGGAGAGCCGAGGACGGTCTCAGGGGCAGCGGTGGTCATTGGCCTCCTCATCGTGGCCCGCCATCATGAAAACATCTTCCGGTTGCGCCGGGGAGTGGAGCCCCGGCTGGGCGATCGGGGTTCGGGGCACGGTTGAGGTATTGGGCGCGAAAGTTGGTATAATGAAAGGTGTTGTACCTGAATGGGCGCGGGGACAGGTGCATTCCCACTCCTGATGTTCGAGTTGACATACCAAGAAGAAGGTAACGAGCGCGCGGTTCCCATCGATTTGGGAGGTGTGGTGCTGGGCCGCTCGCCCGATTGTGACGTCGTCATCAAAGACTTCGGCGTCTCCCGCCATCACGCCAAGGTCATCGTGGACGGCGGCCAGTGTCGTTTGGTCGACCTCAACAGCAAGAACGGGACCCACGTCAACGGAGTGCCCGTGCCGGAGGCGATTCTAAAAGATGGCGACCAGGTAGCACTCGGCAAGTTCGTCCTCCGTTTCCGACGCACACTCGACGAGAAGGTGGTGCTCGACGAACAGAAACCGCTGCTAGAAGAGGCGGGCACCGTCATTCGCAGTGTCGGGGAGCTTGAGAAGTACCTCGGCGTGGAGCCACCCTTGGCGCAGGGGCACACCCGGACACCCACCACCACCTCACGCACCGTCCCCGACTTCGAGGCGGCGGACATCAAAAGGAGCAATCACATCCTGCGGAGCCTCTCCGAGCTGGCCAAGGCACTCATTACCGCCCAGCCCGAAGAGGTGGAGGGCCGGGTCATGGACGCGGTATTCGAGCACATCCCGGCAGACCGCGGGTTTCTCATGTTGTTCGACGAGGAAGGCAACCTGAAGCCCCGGGTGGTCAAGTATCGTCACGGGGGAGAGGAAGGCAAGATTACTATCAGTAAGACGATCGCCGATCGAGTGGCCAGGGACCGCGTTGCCATCCTCACCTCGGACGCACAGGTAGATCCTCGCTTCGCATCCGGTGACAGCATTCGTTTCCACGGCATACGCTCCGCCATGTGTGCGCCTCTCTGGAAGGGAGACAAGGTCATCGGCATCATCCATATCGACTCTCCCATGGCCTCCAACACCTTCGGGGAAGCGGACCTGGAGCTGCTGTCCGCCCTGAGTCACTATGCGGCAGTGGCCATCGAGCAGGCCAGTCTCAACCGCAAAGTGCAGGAGGAGAAAGTCAGGAGGGAGCGTTTCGAGAAATATTTCTCGCCAGCGGTCGCCGAGCGCATTTTGTCGGAAGGAGAAAAGGATGTGCAGGAGCTCGAAGTCTCCGTGATCTTCGCCGACATCGTTGGCTTCACGCAAATAGCGGAGAAGATGGAGCCACCTGCGGTGGGCCAGCTTCTCAACGAGTACTTCTCGCGGATGGCCGACGTGGTGCTCGAATACGATGGAACTCTGGACAAGTTCATCGGAGACTGCATCATGGCGGTATTCGGCGCACCCTATCCCCAGGAGGATCACGCCGAGCGCGCTGTGCGGGTGGCTCTGGAAATGCGCAGGCGTCTCAATGAGCTGAACAAGGAGCTGGGTAAGGACCCGCCCATCGAAATGAGGATGGGGATCAATAGCGGAAAGGTGGTGGCCGGCCCCATCGGATCGCACAAGCGGAAGGAGATTACCGTGCTCGGCGATACGGTGAACATCGCTTCCCGCATCGAGTCCACGGTAGCCCAGGCCGGCCAAATCGTGGTGGGAGCCAGGACCCGTGAGCTGGTGAGGGATGCGTTCGAGGTCAAGGACTTGGGCACGGTTGCCCTCAAAGGGAAGAAGAAGGCGGTCCGAGTCTTTCAAGTCCTCTCTGAGAAGAGCAGTGAAACCAAGATTTCGTAGGAGTTGAGGTATTAGGTGCGGTCGCCGAATCAGCCTGATAAGTCTGACAAGCCTGATAAGCTTGATAAGCCAGATAAGCCCGATAGGGGCCCGAATCGCTCGATTCGCCCGAATCGCCCGAATCGGATGAGGCGAGGAAAGATCCTCTACTCGCTGGTGCTGGTGATGATGCTGGCCGGGCTGGCACCACTGCTGGTCACCAGCACCCTCCTCATCGAGCAGAACCGCGAGGCATTGGCCTTGTCGGAAGAGCTGCTTCAGCTCGACCAGACCCGCACCATCGCCAAGCAGGCGCGACTCTACCTCCAATCGATGCACGACCAGGTCGTCGGGATCGCGCAAGCCTTTGGCATCGGGGACAGCCCTGGGGTGGTGGCGGCGCGCATCTCGAGAGTGTCGGCGGGTGAAGATCTCATCGACTACGTTCAAGGTGGTAGCCACGTGCTGTCCATTACCGTCTACGACCCACAGGGGGAGGGGGCGTACGCGGGCTACGATCTGAGCGACGAACAGGTAGGAGAATACTTCCGCCGATCGTTTGTGGAAGGAATGTCCGGTCGGCATTACGTCTCACCTCCCTACGTTTCTGAGGCCATGCTCGATACCGTAGTCGTCGTCTCGGCCCCCATCATGGCCTCGGGAAACGTGGCCGGTGTCGTGTCAGTCTTGATCAGCCTGCAGCCGATACAAGAGATGGTGGAGGTGAAGAGCAACCTGGGGCGGGAAGTGTACGTGGTAGATGGCAGCGGACGACTCGTCGTGCATTCCAATCGGGAGACGCTTTTCACTCGCCCGGATTTCTCCGACAAGGTCATGGTGCGAGCCTTTCAAGAGTCCTCCGGATACGAGTCCCGGCTGGTGAGCTTCGAGCTTGACCGGGGTGAGCCGATGGTGGGCACCTACACGTCAATCGGAGATCGCAGCTCGGACGTTGCCTTCTTGCGAACTCTGGATTGGGGCGCCATCGTGCAGGCCAGGCAGGAAGACGTTTACTACGCGGTGACCGAGATGTCGCGCGGGAGCTATTGGGCGGTGTTCTACTCGGCCGTTTTCGCTGCCATCTTGGCATTCGTCTTTGCCGGTCGGCTCTCGCAACCGATCGCACGCCTGGCGGAGGGAGCTCGGCGACTGGCAGCCGGTGACTTCTCCCGAGATATCGAGGTGACCTCGCGGAACGAGATCGGTGAGTTGGCGGACACCTTCAACTTGATGAAGGCGGAGATCAAGAGCTACATCCAACGTCTTCAGAAAGCCGCAGAAGAGAACAAGCAGATGTTCATGGGGGCGGTGAGCTCCTTGGCAGCGGCCATCGACGCGAAGGACCCCTATACCCGCGGTCATTCTGAGCGCGTCTCCAATTTCGCGGAAAGGATAGCCAGCGAGCTGGGTCTGCCGGAGCGTGAGGTGGAAGTCGTTCGGATTTCGGCGCTTATGCACGATGTAGGCAAGATCGGAATCGAAGACAAGATTCTGGGCAAGGAAGGCCCCCTGACCGACCACGAGTACGAGATCATGAAGACACACCCGGTCAAGGGAGCGGTCATCATGGAACAAGTCCCGCAGCTGAAAGAAATGATTCCAGGTATGAAGTACCATCACGAGAACGTCAACGGTACCGGATACCCAGAGGGACTACGCGGAGATGAAATTCCTCTCACCGCTAAGATCGTTAGCGTGGCGGATTGCTTCGATGCCATGACCACCAATCGTCCCTACCAAAAGGCAATGGACATAACTTATGTGCTCGAGCGCATGCGCAGTTTCGTGGGGAAGAAGTTCGATCGGGACGTGGTGGAGGCGCTCATCAAGGCTTATGAGGAGGGGTTGATTCGACCCAATATGCCGACTCGGCAAACGGTGTCTTTCGTCAGTCCAGAGCCGAAAACACCGGCGGTGGTTGCCACCGGGCATCGGCGTTGAGCGGCTCTGGAAGCGAGGAAGGAGTCTCATGACTTGCCGGACCCAACACCAGGTTCTGATTGCCGTCATTTCGCTGCTCATGACGGGAGCGGTTCAGAACGACGAGCAGATCAATCGGGCACTCAACATGTTCAATACCGCCAAGCGTCTTCACATGGAGGGGCGATTGGACGAGGCCATTAGAGAGTATGCGGCCGCTGCCGAGCTCGACGAAGAGAACCCGTGGATCTTCAACGCCCTGGGGTTGGCGATGACGGAGGCTCGAGACTTCAAAGGGGCGGAGAAGGCCTTTCGGAACGCCCTCCGGCTCAACTCCGAGCTCACCGATGTGCACAATAATCTGGGGGTTCTCTACTCGGAGATGGGACAGAAGGAGAAGGCTTTCGAAGAGTTCACCAACGTCGTTCGCAATCCGTCCTATCCCAGTCCCGAAAAACCACTCTACAACATGGGTGCCCTTTACTTCCGGGACCAGAACTACGAGTTGGCCCTGATGTACTATCGCCGGGCGATCGAAAAGAGACCCAAGTTCGCCATGGGCTATCGTGGTCTGGGCGAGGTTCACTTGGCCATGGGTGAACCCGAGATCGCCTTCGAGAACTTCGAAAAAGCGTTGGAGCAAGACCCGGACGACCTTCCCAGCCTCTACGAATTGGCGCGCCTCTACGACCAGAAGGGAGAAGTGGACAAGGCCCGCGAGTACTACCGCCGGGTGGTTCAAGCGGACCGATTCTCGCCTTTGGGAAAATTCAGTCTGGAGAGACTCGACGCCCTGGAACCAGGGACATAACTTGTGCTCAGTGCGCGCTCACTCTTCGTTCGCGCGCCGGGCGCCTCGCTCTTCGCTCGGCGCTCGGGTGTCGTCGGGCCTCCTTTGTCACGGCTCGCTCGCTCTT
>Ga0209619_10000146_pt1 | contig 43208 bp, 48 predicted proteins | sample Rifsed16ft3_FD_184011 | JGI IMG/M metagenome (GOLD analysis project Ga0209619, IMG submission 184011) | Soil microbial communities from Rifle, Colorado, USA - sediment 16ft 3 (version 2) | ecosystem: Environmental > Terrestrial > Deep subsurface > Rock core/Sediment | place: Rifle, Colorado... | reverse complement strand
GTATTCCTCAGATACTCTCTCAGCCCTGCTGGATTCATCGCCAATGCGCATCTTGACCTTACGTTTCTTCGCCACCATCTCAATTCACCTCCAAACTCTTCAATTATCGTGCTAATGCAGTGATACTCAGTATGAACAGCGTAACCGTATAAGCTGGCTTGGAGAAAAAATAAAAAGGCGAACATGTTCTACATTTCTACCAGGGAGAACTAGTGTCAAGACCGTTTGAACCCAGCAAGAAGAGGCGTCTGAGCAGAAGCATCAAAATCAGCTCTGACATGTATGAGCGCTTAGTTAGCCTTCAGGGCTTCCTCCAGTTGAAGGAGAGGCGTAAACGCAGCATGGACGAGCTGATAGAGTTCATCCTCTCCTTTGTACCCGACTTAGAGATCGATGTCGACGAGAACTTCTACATCGTTCAAAGCAGACAAAGAAAGGCCGCCACCTAGAAGAAAATTTCCTGCCCCTGAGTCTCTTTCGCTGTCCAGCAACGTTTCGCTCTCCTCGGAGCCACAAGCACTACTCTGGACCAGGTAGAACGAATTGGGGAGAATCATGGCTATTGGCGGAAGACTTGGTCTTTCTACTGGATCTCATCTAGTATCGAAGGCCTTTAGCACATAAGCAGGATGGTCTTTCACGAACCCTGCAAGGTTCTTAAACTTAAGAGCCCCCTCGCCAAGAGGCGACAGAGTATTGGTACTTAGGATCTACAATTCGCTGACCCGCACGAAGGAAGCTTTCACAGCTCCACGTGGAAGCAGTGTAAAATTCTTCGTTTGTGGACCCACAGTCTATGACTACGTTCACTTGGGACATGCGAGAACATATCTAGCATTCGATATGATCACACGCTACTTGGGATTCCTCGGCTACAATGTCACTTATCTGATGAATATTACAGACGTGGCGGACAGAATAATCCAGAAAGGCGATGAGCTGAAGAAAGACCCGCTTCAGCTTGCACGGGAATACGAAAGCGCGTTCCTTGAGGACATGAAGGCGCTGGGTATTACAAATGTGGCTGCTTACGAGCGGGCTTCCGAGTACATGCCTCAAATTATTGCTCAGATCAAGAGCTTGGTCGACATAGGAGTGGCCTATGAAACCGAGACTGGCGTGTATTTTGAAGTTAGGAAGTTTCCCAAGTTCGGTCAGCTATCGGGGCAGATACAAGAAGAACTTGGCTTAAGGAGACTCGAACTCTGCTCCTCCAAGAAGAATCCTGAAGACTTCTCCCTGTGGAGGAAGCACGATAGCGGGCTTCGCTGGGACTCGCCTTGGGGTCAAGGGAGGCCCGGTTGGCATGTTGAGGATACCGCCATCTCGATGACCCGCTTTGGCGAAACCTACGATCTGCATGGGGGCGCCTCAGAACTAGTCTTCCCACATCATGAAGCAGAGATAGCCCAAGCAGAAGCCCTGAGCGGCAAGACACCTTTCGTTAGATTCTGGCTTCATACAGGGTTGCTCAGCATCAAAGGGCGAAAGATGAGCAAATCCCTCGGAAACATGATCCGGATACGCGATACGCTAAGAGAGTATGCTCCCGCGGATTTGAGGTACTACTTCGCTTCCATCCACTACAGAGATACCGTATCTATCTCCGATCTTGCCCTCAAACGAGCACGCAACCAGCTGAAAGCATTACAAAAGAACTACAACAACTTTCATTTTCTCCAGCCAGGAACCGACGCAAGCAAAGCAGAGAGAATGAACTTTCTCCGAAGAGCAGAATCAGAGTTCACACGGCACATGGACGACGATTTTAACACAGCGCGCGCCCTGAGAGTCCTAACCGATCTCGCTCGAAAGCTGTCCCTGCTAGCTAGGACAGGTCGAGGAATCGATCAGAAATCGAAGGATGAGATTGACCAAAGGTTTCGAAGAATGGCGGACGTGTTCGGCATTTTGTCATGAGTGTGCTGTTAGTATAACCAAGCTCTGAGAGGGCGCCTCGCCTCTTTCATGACGAAATTGAAGGCCTGCTTGCCTGTGTCAAAGTAGTACCATTCGTCATTGCCGCCGGCCAGGTACTTTCGCAGTTTTGAGTTCCATATTTCGTCGCAGATGTTTACACAGTAACTGCCCCTGTAGACGCCTACGAAGATGAAACCGCCCTCAGTGTGATTCTTCAGATCGCCCTGAATGCGGATACCTTCATCTTCATCTAGTGCTTCAATGTAATCCAGCAGGTCTCGCTCAGTTCTGATCGCGCGCTCAGAATACAATGCAGCAGATTGTGCCTTCCGAACTGTCCTCTTAGCCAAAACGTGGTCCCTCAATTCTGCTTATAGGATGCAGGAGTTATTTTTGAAGTAAGCTGAGGAGATTGCTCGGTTGCCGTCGATACTAATCCATTACAGGGGCAATAAGATTCGAACTCAGCCGGTAAGGGGGATTTTTCGAGGCATTGATTGGGATACACGCGGGCAAAGTCTTACCCTGGTTGGAGATGGAGGTCGAATAGTGAAGGTGCAAGGAGAGAAATCTTCAGTGTTCAAATCTGGGACGCGTCAGAATCTCCGAGCTGTCTCCACGAACCCTCACGATGGGACGGCCTTGATTGTAGGAAACGCAGGCACAATCATCCTCCTCGATGAGGACGGAAATCCAAGCAAAATCAATGCATCAACTGCGGAAAATCTCCGGGCGACCTCTTGGAGTTCTGATGGAAGTGTAGCGCTGATAGCTGGAAACCGAGGGACACTACTGAAGTACACGGATCTGGGAGTCGAGACAGTCGACGGTGGAACGGCAAATCTTCGTCGCACAGCTTGGCGACCAGACAGGCCTCAGGCGCTTGTGACATCCAACTGCTTTGCAGAGGAGTTCATTCCCTCGCCGAACCTCTTTGTTTTTGACGCAAGGAGGAACAGCCTGAGTCCAGTGAATGAGGGCCGGGCTGATCTTATTGGCGTGGAGTGGAGTCCCGACGGTAAGTCCGCCCTCGTGGTTGGCTACGATGTCATATGGCACAACGGCCACATCGGATCATTCGATGGGAGAACCGTATCGCCAATCGAATTTGAACACAAGCGAGTCTATCCAGTCGGTGTCTCATGGAATCCGTCGGGACAACTGGCTGCAATAGTAACCGCGACTGCGCAACCGGGAATGGGACAGGGCAGTGTATACGTATGGGATGGCCAAGCCCTCAAACCGATCTTCAGAACTTCCGAATTCTTCTTCAGTTCCGTGGCATGGAATGATAGCGGCACTGAAATGGCTGCGTTAGCGTCCTCCGCGACCCGGACTTACAATTGTTAACGTTGACCGGATATTTCCCGGCGGCTATTCGAGCGAAGATAACAAGCCAGAGTGAACAATCAGGAACGGTCACTTCGATGTCTCTAGTGCTGTGATGATCTCTCGAAGTGTTTGCAGATTCTTGTCAGGCTCGAATGTCAGTACAAGGTATTTGCCGTCACGCTCCACCATCAATTCAGTATATTTTTCGTAGTCCACAGCTATCCATTTGACTCTGCCCGCGAAGGCAGCGTCACCTTCAGCAACCCCTCCGAGGATCACTGCGCCGAGTTCGAGAAACTTCTGGTCGTGGTTCTCGGGTGTGGCTCGTTCGACGCCTGGACGCATCTTAGCGAGAACTACCTTTCCTTGATGGGTGGTTAATCCAACCCATCTGATCTTAGGATGGAGCGCGAAGACATCTTCCGGTGATATCTCAGGCATTCAGAGCCACCAAAGGCCCATGTGTTTCTTGGTCTATTAGATTGTTTGTGCAAGGCGCATAAACCGTCTCACCTAGGGATGAGTTGGCACTTCTTTACGTTCATTTTCTGATCATAGATTACGTTCTTCAGATCTAGTTCTTTGTCCAGCAGAATCGTCATGGCCCCGGTCCACCAAGCGAACATAAATGCCTTGGCGGCACCTGAGACACCCGTGACGGCGGGATTTGTGACTTCAACCTCGATGGGCTCTAGCTGATTCTCAGGCAGCCTCACCTTGGTGACCCCAACGCCCGACAGTCTATTAGACTGGGCCAGATTCTCGATTATTTCATGGAGCTTGGCGTGAGTTTTCTCCGTTTTGATTCGTGCAGCATCTTCCTTGCCTAAATGAAATTCAAGGTTGTGCATGATGACCTCGGCAACTTGGATCCCAACCAGCGAATCAAGGTGATTGCACAAGGCTTGCATATTGACCGCTGCGTGACGCTGTCCTAGAATTCGGATTTCTCCTGTATTCTTGTCCCAAACTAGTTCATCTACCAACTGTAATGAACTACCTCACACGAATCCAATCGTTTCGGCTTCCAAACTCGGACTCGCCCCACTCGTTCCTAATATCTTCTAGCTCGCAAAGCAGCACAGGTGGAAAAGGAAGAAGTGCTCCCCGGGGAGCACTTTCAATCGTTGTCGGAGGATTGAGTTCACTCCGAGAAGTCGCCTATAAACTATTGTCATTTGTCGTGAAGGTGTTAGTCTGAACTTGGACCGCACTCTTAACCGAATCCAACAGTTGGATTGAGATTTCGAATGCTTTTCATTTGAGTGCGAAACGAAGGAAAGTGTGGCGTATTCATGACGGTTCAGGCACGCTATAGAGCGGCAACCAAGTCGGACTTGCAACGGATCAAGAGCTTCCTCGGAGAAAACGGATTACCGGAGCTTGGCGTGGACGAGTGGGTGGACAACTTTGTCATCGCGGAAGATCAAAACGGATCATTGCTTGGCGTCGCTGGACTAGAGCTGTATGAGAAGAGTGGACTACTTCGATCCGTTGCGGTTGCCCAGCGGTTCAGGGGTCAGGGGTATGGGAGGATTTTGATTGAGTCGGTTACGGGAACTGCAAAGGCACGGGGTGTCAAGAGACTGTACCTATTGACTGACGATGCGGGAGCATACTTTGAGCGTCTTGGTTTTCAAGTTGTGGACCGTAAGGATGTTGACGAAGCGGTGAAGGTATCCGTCGAGTTCACGGAAGTTTGTGAGACCGCAGCTGTGATGCGTAGAGTGATCAGCTGAGTGGCGTAGAAAGGTCCAAATCCAATGTTCACATAGTTTCTGTTAGGGGATATGGATTGGCTGTATACATATTGTTGTCCAAACTGACATCAGAAGGTCGAAAGACTGTACGCGAGAAACCTGGACGAATCCAAGAAGTTAACAAGGAAATCGAAAAGCTTGGAGTAAAAGTGCTGTCCCAGTACGCAACTCTAGGTCCCTACGATTTCGTCAATGTTGTTGAAGCACCCGACAACAAGACCATCGTCAAAGTGTCTGTAGAACTGGGAGCAAGAGGAACAGTAGAGATCACCACCCTCCCAACAATAGCGCTTGACGAGTTCGTGGCGACTGTAAAAGGCAAGTAACGCTGGTTTCACGAATTCGAGTGCGACCGCGCGGCTACGTGATGTGCTGACGATCAGAAGTCAAAGAAGTCATTAGCAGTCTAAAGTTATATTGTTCATTTCTGAACTGTGGCCCCACACATCGGTAAGTCATGTTCAGGCGGTGCCTATGCCTTCGAAGGATAAAGACGTCTTCTATCTCAAACTGCAATGGATATCCACCAAAGACGAAGCTGAACGCAAGAAACTGGCCGAACAGATCAGGCAGGCACTCTCACAATCACAGAGGAAGTGAGGCTCGGTCAAATGTCCACTCGAGAACGTCCAACTGGTGTAACTTTCCTCGCAGTCCTGCAGGGCTTCCTCGGAATATTGCTCTTCCTGGGATTCATTGCCTTGACAGTCGTTAGCTTTGGTTTACCCGAACTGTTTCCTCACATGAGGCTCATAATTCCGGTCAGGTTGTTCGTCGTCGCCGTGGTCCTTCTTGTACTTGCCCTCGTAGAGTTCGTGTTGGCCTATGGTTTATGGAGCGGGATGAGTTGGGCATGGGTTGCTTCTCTGGCGTTCGCGCTACTTGGAATAGTGTTCGCTATCTTCTCATTATTCCTGAGACCTGGCATCGGCGAAATCATCTCTCTAGTCGTGAACTTGCTTGTAGTCTACTATCTGATGCAACCCCGTATACACTCATATTTCGGGAAAGCTTCTCCAGGATCTAAGTAATTCACGAGCCGCGCTCCGATGAGCAATCTGCCTGTTGATTTGACTGCTATTCAGGAGGCAAGGCGCCGGATCTTCAATGTTGTCTACAGAACGCCGCTCTATTTTTCACCCAGCCTCAGTGCCCTGACAAACAGCCGTGTGTATTTGAAGCTTGAATCCTACCAGCCGATTCGCGTATTCAAAATCCGTGGGGCTTCCAACAAGATTCTCAAACTGAGCATTGACGAGCGAAAACACGGACTCATCGCAGCCTCTTCGGGGAATCACGGCTTAGCCGTCTCGTACATGGCAAAAATGATTGGGACGACTGCAACAATTGTGGTCCCAACGAACGCTGTTGAGGAAAAAGTGAGAGCCATTGAGGAATACGGCGCGATAGTTGTCAAGCACGGGCTTTTCCACGACGAGCGATTCAACAAGGCGCTGGAAATTCAGAGAGCCACCCGAGCTGTTCTCATTCCCCCCTTCGACGATCCAGACGTAATCGCAGGCCAAGGTACTATCGGGCTTGAGATATGCGAGGACCTGCCCGATGTAAACACGGTAATCGTGCCCATCGGAGGCGGTGGGCTCGTCTCCGGAATCTCTGCGGCTATCAAGAGCCTGAAGCCCTCGACTAGAGTGATTGGAGTAGAGCCGGAGAGGGCATCTTCGATGTATCAATCCATCAAGAATGGGAAGATCACTAGGCTCTCTGACACAACATCGATCGCTGATGGACTGGCCACTCGTGAACCAGGCGCACTGACCTATGAGATCGTTAAGCAGAATGTTGACGAAATATTGCTAGTGAGCGAGGAGCAAATTGAGAAGGCAGTCTACACCGTAATGAAAGAATCCCACCTTATTGTTGAGCCATCAGCCGCAGCGGCATTCGCGGCACTGACCGAGAAGGCGATGATCAAGCAGGGGGAGAAAGTGGTTGTGGTTGTTAGCGGCGGGAATATTTCGATGAAGACGCTTTTCAGGGTTTTGTCGAAATACGGTTAGTCCTTGAGCCCTATTTGAAACATGTTTTCCAGGTCGTATTTGCTGTAGCATCGGAAGGAAATCAATGTCGTAGTTCGGGTTATGCCACCCACCTTTACGAATTGTTCGGTGACAACTTTGGCCAGGTCGTCAGCTTCCATGACGCGAACTATGGCGACTAGATCGAAGTCTCCAGCTACTGAGTAAACTTCGGTGACGCCGTTGATCTTGAGAAGTTCCTCAGGTATGGACGCGATTGGGTCTCTTTAAGCATTCATCATTACAAGTGCCGTAATCATTCTATAGACCTTAGCAAAATTGAGTCGAGTACATCACGTTCTTAAAGGCTCCTAACTTTACGCGTCCGAAAGGTTGAGTGGGCCGTGGAAGGCACGAGGCAAAAGACCGCTGACGCGTCCACTCCGTTTCATAAAGTACTGCTGTTTCTGGAACGTTCCTCAGCTAGACGTGATATAACGAAGCTAGTTTACTCCGGCTCACTTGCCTTCTTCCTACTCATCGTCATAACGCCGGCCATTGCGGGCATCGTAGCACAGTTACTCACACTTCCAAGCCTCACATTAGGTCAGGATGTCTACGCAAGAATGCAAAGTGCCGTTGTATGGTCGTTCGTGATAGGACTTACCGTTTCGTCACTCGACATTCTGGCCGGGATACCGCTTGCTTGGTTGATTGTTAGAAGGCCGTCGCACTTGACCACTATTCTCGACAGTCTAGCTGACATACCATTCCTGATTCCGACCGTCGCCTTGGGATTTTCCATTCTGGAATTCTGGAGTGGACCAACGGGAATTTCCCAGATCTTCGGCTCAGGGAGCCTGGTTTCTCCAGGGACGCTGCTCATAATGCTCCTCCATTTTGCCTTCTCCTTCCCCGTGATTGTTCGAGTCATGGTCGGGGAATTTCTGAATTATCGTGAGACTTACGAAGTCGCTGCAAGGACATTAGGCGCGTCGGCTTTCACAGCAGTCAGGACGGTTACGATCCCGATCCTCAGGCCTGCAGTTCTGGCCGCATTTCTGCTTGCGCTTGCTCGTTCTCTTTCGGAGACAGGGGCCACAATTGTAGTTGCGGGAGCTTTCGAAAACGGTGTCGTGTTTATCAGGAATGCACGTGATGCAGGGTTGAGTGCGGCTGTAGCCATCGCGAGCTTGGTCCTCATCGTCGCATCTTTGTTGGTCTTTGCTGCCATCAAGATCATCGCTCCGAGATTCAGAGTTGCCCCGTTGAAGGTTTGGCCCAGTCTAGAGAGGAAGTTGAGTAGCCGTATCGGTGTAGGTTTTCGGAATGCTGGTAGCTTGATTGTCTTCCTTATTTTTGTCCTACTCCCATGTCTTTTCATCGCGTTTCCGGCTGCTGAATCAGTTGCAGCTGGGATTCTTGGAGAAGCTCTTGCTGGGATGGGACCCTGGGGCAAATTCTGGTCGAGCATGCTCTTGTCCTATGGCGTTGCGTTACTTGCGACTTCTGTCAACATAGTTTTCGGGTTACCCGTGGCCGTCATGATAGCCCGCAATCGTTTCAGCACAAGGATGACACGAATAGTGGACGCTTTAGTCGATCTGCCCATAATCGTCCCCTCGCTGGCGTTGGGTGTTTCTTTGAGCTTCTTTTGGAGTAACATAGGCGCTCTGCCGGAATTCTGGGTGCTTGTGCTTGCGCATACGACGATAACCTACCCCTACTTCGTGCGGGCAATGGCTGCATCAATTCAAGGTATAGCGCTAGAACTCGAAGAGGCTGCAAGGACATTGGGCGCGACGCCTCTTCGCGTATTCAGGAAGATCACTCTACCCCTTACGAGGTACTCGCTGTTGTCCGGAGCGATACTCGTCTTCACTCGTAGCGTCGACGAAACTGGCGCCACCACTGCAGTGTCTAAGGTCCTAAAGACCGCTCCTGTTCTACTCGTGGATTGGATCAGAGGAACCGTGCAGGTTACACCCGAAGAACGCGCGCTGGGCGTTGGATTTCTAGTCCTAACGTCGTTTTTGGCGCTCGTCGCACTTCGCTTGATCGCACTGCGCAAACCCAAAGGAAGATCCTAACATTGCCAGCCATCAGTTTCACAAACATCACCAAGAAATTCGGAAAAGTCCTGGCACTCGATCGGTTATCTTTCGATGTGCAAAACGGAGAATATCTATGCGTGCTTGGTCCTACTGGTAGCGGTAAGACCACACTACTACGCCTCATTGCGGGGCTACTCAGGCCAGACGAAGGCGCGATCTACTTTGATGGAAAACCCGTCAACCGCCTGGAAGCACACGATCGGAATGCTGTCTATGTTCCGCAACAATATGCCCTCTTCCCGCACCTAACAGTTCTACAAAATGTTGCCTTCGGTCCCCTGGCTCGTCAAAAACCCGAGAAAGAGGCTCTGGATGCAGCTTGGAAGACTCTGGAGATGGTGAGATTGTCATGGCGTGCCAAAGCATATCCAAGTGAGTTGAGCGGTGGGATGCAACAACGGGTAGCGTTAGCCAGAGGCCTAGCCTCCGGTGCAGACCTATTGCTCCTAGACGAACCTTTGGGCGCTTTAGACGCACGATTGAGACTTGACCTACGGCATAAACTCCGTGAGCTGGTGAAACAGTCAGGATTCACAGCGATTCATGTAACTCATGACAGAGATGAAGCCATGAGTGTGGCAGACCGGATACTAGTGCTCCGAGGCGGAAGAATCCAGGATCATGGAGTTCCTCCTCGAGTGTATATGAGGCCGAGTGGGATCTTTGTTGCGAACCTCATTGGAGGAGCCAACCTCCTAGAGGGAATAGTAGACACAGTAACCGAAGAAATCTCGACGACCCGCATGAGGGGCGGATTGATGATCAGAACACCCAGAGCCCCCCTGCCCACGACTGAACAACCAGTGATACTCGCCATCCGGAAGGAGACTGTGGAAATCTCCTCCCGAGATATTCAGCGAGATAACGTGTTGAAAGGTGAGGTTCGTGAGATTCACTTTCTCGGTAGTTTCCGTGAATATCTGATCCGTCTAACAAATGGGGACGTTATCGCCTCACGTCGATTCCTTGAGGGCATGGAGTCCGAATTCAAAGTCGGGGAGAACGTTACGGTCGGTTTCGATAGCAGAGACATAATCATTTTTGCGTACCCACGTCAGGGCCTTAGGAAAGAGTTGGAGATATCATAAGATGCCGAAGCTCGATATCATGGGCGTCTCGAAGTTCTACGGCAACATCACTGCAGTTGACAGTGCATCATTCCGTATCGAGGACAAGGAATACGTTTGCATAATCGGTCCAAGCGGTTGCGGCAAGAGCACCCTGATAAAATGCATAGCGGGCATAATTAGCCCTGACCGTGGCGAGATTCTCATTGACGGTGAACCCGTAAAGCAGGTTCCCATTGAGGACAGGAAGATTGGGTACGTATTCCAGGATATTGCGCTTTTTCCCCATATGACAGTTCGAGACAACTTGGCCTATGGTCTGGCGGTCAGGAGCGCAGGGGCTGATCAGATCGGAAGAGTCACAAATGAAATGCTGGATCTCATCAACATGCGTGAACGCTCCAAGTCCTTTCCCATAGAGCTTAGTGGCGGAGCACAGCAGAAAGTCGCGGTGGCCCGTGCGATAGCGACCGGATCCTACCTATTTCTGCTCGACGAACCGCTAGGTGCTCTCGACGCGTTAGTCAGAGCAGAGTTACGTTATGAACTCAAACAACTCGCCAAAGACTTGGGTTTAACCATAATTCACGTGACCCACGACCAAGAGGAGGCTCTTTCTATCGCGGACCGTGTCATCATCATGAAAAGAGGCAGAATCGTAGAGATCGGAACGCCTGCAGAGGTCTACTTGTCGCCTAAGACCCTGTTCACAGAGAATTTTGTTGGTGAGACGAACCTGCTCGAAGGAAAAGTGCTGAGGATTGAGGGAGATCTCTGCACTGTGGGAATCGGTAGTCGAGCGATAAGGACACTCGTGTCAGGCAGGCAGCCGGATGAACGAGTGGTGGTCTCGGTCAGACCGGAATTTGTCGCCATAACGAGCGCTTCAGGCGCTGATGGATGGAGAGGCAGGATCAAACAAGTTACCTTCCTCGGTAGCCTCAACCATTACCTTGTCGAGACCGACGAAGGAATAGAGCTGGTGGCTCACACTACTACAACTTCGGAGCTTGACAAAGGATTTCACGTCGAAGACAAAGTGGACTTGGTGCTTGACGGGAAACATATGCTCTTATTCGACTACCCCACAGAGGGATTGGAGAAAGAGATAGCCCTAGAATAATGATCGGATCCTGGCAATAAGTCGTGATTGTTTTGTCATTAGAAGGATGGCTAAGCGCTAGGCGAACCGTGAAGGCCATGGGCCTAGTCCTGGAACACTCAAAGATGACAACCCTTGCCGTCGAGTTGTTGGAGAAATGCATACGGGATGGAATAGGCGGTAAGCAGGATGATCTTCAGAAGAGCTTCGCCCTACTAGAGCAGAAAGAACATGAAGCCGACGATCTTCGAAAGCGGATTATCGAGGAGTTGGCTAAGGGAGAGCTGCCCGCTGACGAACGTGTGGGTTTGATGCGTTTGGGGAGGCAGATCGATTGGATAACCGATTGGTCCCATGAAGCGGGTAGGATCCTCGTGTTGTTTGATCTCTCGCACATGCCCAAGCAGGTTCAAGATGTAGTCGTTGAGATGTGCGAGACTGTTAGAGAATGCACTGTCAAAGTCGCGGATTCGGTCGAGAAGTTAATGAACGGAGCTCTCGAACAATCGCTTCAGGCGGCTGACGGCGTTGAACGCCTAGAAGAGAAAACTGACAAACTCCATCAGAAGGCTCGCAGCGCGCTCATCGAGATCAAAACGGATAGCATTCCAGTGGGTTCGATCATATTGCTAAGTCAATTCTTGGAGGCTATAGAGAATACAGCCGACCGCTGTGAAGATACTTGTGATCAAGTCCGCGTGATGGCTGTTACACTTTCAAAACGTAATGATTAGACGGTTTGCAACTTACGTCCAACTGGAAAACGAATAGCGTTTCAACAGCCCCCTTCGTCGTCTCGCTACACACCTTGTCTCATACTCGAAGATAGATTCAATGGCTAAGTCACGTTTCGGAGGCGTTACGTAAGCGGGGAACTCTCCATATGTTTCAGCCCCTTGATCTCCAAATGGAACGGAACGTTCGGCTCCCGCCTCGTAATTGATGGCAAAAGTAAGGGCCAACCTGGCGCCTTTCGGCCATCGAACTCTTGGAATCGTCTTGCCATAACCGATGAAGTCGCGATTCAGAGGGGTCATAGTTTCCAGTCTCCTCTGAACCAATATAGTTTGCTTAGGAATATACAATCATAGCGAGCCTTTGCAGAGCAAAGACATGCGCCCAGATCGTGCGCGTTGAGTGAGCAAATGCCGTGTTTCCATACTGTGGTCGTTCTCACCGTTGCGGGGGTACGCGATGACGCGTCACCTTCGAATGTTAATAAGAATTCGATGAGACCATTCGGGAGCAATTGTGGCTAACTGGGGAGCGAGAAGTTGTTCGTCTATCTTTTCGAAGAAGGTAACACGAAGCTAAGAAATCTTCTGGGCGGTAAAGGCGCGGACTTAGCGGAGATGACATCTCTCCGGCTACCTGTCCCGCCTGGGATAACCATTACAACGGAAGCATGCAACTTCTATTCATCAAACAACGGCAAATTCCCGGAAGGTTTAGAGAAGGAAATTCTAACCAAAATCAAGATGGTGGAGTCAAAAACAGGCAGAGCCTTCGGAGATGCGATCAGGCCGCTTCTAGTTTCAGTCAGGTCCGGAGCGCCGATCTCGATGCCTGGGATGATGGACACGGTCTTGAATCTCGGATTGAATGATAATACGATACAGGGTTTGATTCGTCTAACGAGCAATGAGCGGTTTGTGTACGATGCCTATCGGCGTTTCATACAAATGTTTGGAAAAGTTGTTCTTGGTCTGAAGGGCGAGAAGTTCGAATCGATCATTACACATCACAAGGAAAGTCTCAACGCAGAGTCAGATCTTGAATTAGATGCCAAAACACTGGCAACTATTGCACAGGAATTCAAGAGACTTGTTCAGGAAGAGACAGAGAAGGAATTTCCGCAGAACCCCATAGAGCAGCTTCGGTTGGCGGTTGCAGCTGTCTTTGAATCTTGGAACGGTCATCGAGCTAAAGTCTATCGAGAGGCGAACAAGATTCCAGACACGCTAGGAACGGCAGTAAACGTTCAGGCGATGGTATTTGGAAATCTGGGATCAGACTCCGGGACAGGGGTATGTTTCACAAGGAACCCTTCAACCGGTGAAGCAAAGCTCTACGGCGAATTTCTAGTTAACGCGCAGGGCGAGGATATTGTTGCTGGAATTCGAACTCCGAAGCCCATAAGCGAACTCGAAAGGGAAATGCCGGATGTATTCAAGCAATTGCTTGATGTTTGTAGAATTCTTGAGCATCATTTCAAGGACATGCAGGATGTTGAATTTACCGTCGAGAACGGGAAGCTGTACATCCTTCAGACTCGTTCAGGAAAGCGTACAGCGAGAGCCGCCGTCAAAATTGCCGTAGCTATGGTTCGAGAAGGCCTTCTAAGCAAAGAACAAGCTGTGTTGCGGGTTCAGCCGTCGCACATTGAACAGCTTCTTCATCCGCAAGTCGACCCGAGTTATGAAGGGCATCCAATCGCGACAGGCCTTCCCGCTTCGCCAGGAGCGGCGACTGGAAAGGTGATTTTCGATACCGACGAAGCTCACAAACTGGGTTCAGCAGGTGAAGCCGTTATCCTGGTTCGGGAAGAGACTACGCCCGAAGACATTCACGGGATGATCGCCGCGAAAGGAGTTCTCACCAGCAGAGGTGGCATGACCTCTCACGCGGCGGTCGTTGCGAGGGGCATGGGAAAACCAGCAGTCGTGGGCTGTGAACAAATCAAAGTTGACCCAGTCGGACAGTTATTTCTCACACGCAGAGTAAGCGTCAAGAAAAATGACATCATAACTGTTGATGGAACAACAGGCCAAGTGCTACTCGGTACCGTTCCGACGATTGCACCACGTTTGAGCTCCGACGCTCAGGAGCTATTGAGCTGGGCTGACAGTATTCGCAAGCTGGGAGTCAGGGCGAACGCCGATACTCCTGAGGGAACTGCGTTGGCGAGGGAATTCGGCGCGGAGGGAATCGGCCTTTGCAGAACTGAGAGAATGTTCAATGCGCAGGATCGACTGCCGATGGTGCAGGAAATGATTCTCTCTGTAACCGACGAAGAACGCGCCCAGGCATTAGAGAAACTACGGCCACTGCAGAAGGAAGACTTCAAGGCAATTTTCCGAACCATGAACGGTCTACCGGTCACTATTAGACTCCTTGATCTTCCGCTTCATGAATTCCTTCCAAAGTACGATGATTTGATTGCGGAGATATCCGCTCTTCGCGCAAATGCCACCGCGTCCAGTAGTCTTGCCTCGAAAGAGCGCGTTCTGAAGAAGGTGATCACTCTCACGGAACACAACCCCATGCTTGGACACCGAGGGTGTCGTCTAGCTTTGAGTCACCCTGAAATTTACGAAATGCAGGTTAGAGCAATATTCCAAGCAGCGATTGAGCTAAAGAAAGAGCGGCTCGAGGTACATGTGGAAATAATGTTGCCCCTCGTTGGCGAGGCAAATGAGGTTCGTTTTCTCCGCGAGAGAATATCCAACGTAGCGAAAGCAATGATTGAAGTCGAGGGGGGACAAGTTGACTACAAGATTGGAACCATGATCGAGGTTCCAAGAGCGGCCTTAACGGCAGGAGAGATCGCCCAATATGCGGACTTTTTCTCCTTCGGAACGAACGACCTTACACAAGCAACTTTTGCATACAGTAGGGACGATGCCGAGGCCAAATTCCTGAAAGACTATCTGGACAAGAAGATACTCCCAGCAAACCCGTTTGAGGTTCTAGATCGGAAAGGCGTCGGAGAACTCATGCGGATCGCAGTAACTGAAGGCAGGAAGGTTAATCCTGGACTCAAGGTCGGAATCTGTGGCGAACACGGGGGCGAACCGAGCTCTGTGGAATTCTGCCACGAATTGGGCTTGAACTACGTCAGTTGCTCACCCTACCGAGTTCCAGTTGCCAGAATCGTAGCTGCACAAGCCGTTGTGCGTGAAATAGTCACGTCTGAAGAGAACAAATGATCTTCGACAGATTGGAGAGTCTCGGATTGATTCAGATTATTTGGGAGTATCGCGTCAAACGCAGGGGAACTGAAGAGTTTGTGGAGCACTACTCTGGTGAGGGGTTATGGGGTGCCCTGTTCCAGAAGGATCAGGCATATCATGGGACTGATTTGATGTGCGACATTGAGGACAAAACCCGATACCTGACTATCGACACCTGGGACAAGATCGAATCCTACACACAATTCAAGAAGCAATTCGCAAAAGAGTACGAAGCTCTTGATCGAAAATGTGAAGAGATAACCGATTCTGAGCGTTGCGTTGGAGTCTTCGAACTGGTTGAATAGTAGAGAAGATTAAGAGGCCTCTGGTCGTAGTCTGGGTGTTAGAGGAGGCCGAGCAGAATCGCAACGCCTAGGCCTACAACGAGCAGACTCCCAACAACCTGAGTCATTTCTCTGAAACGTGGTGATACTCGTTTTCGTGCTAGTGCACCGACTCCGGCCAGAAGGGTTTGCCACGAGAGGGAGGCGGAGAAGACTCCTACGACGAAAAACCATTGGTCCGCAAAAGGTTGACTCTCAGCGGTTTGTAGGCCCAAGATTAATGCTGTGAAATAGGTGATGGGATTCAGCAGCGTCAGACCTAGAAGCATCGAGTAGGTCTGGATGTAGTTACGCGACGAAAGATTGCGGCCGTCTGACTCAACTACTGAACGATGTCGCCTTTCATACATTAACCACAAGCCGATTAGAATCAAGACTCCGCCGCTAAGGTAATGCAATGGCCTAACAAAAGGAAGCAGTACGCCGGCAATGACGATGCCGGCGAAAACTGCAGTTGTTGCCCAGAATGGGCGAGTGGAAGGAAGACGCGAGATGCCCTCATAGGAAAAGCATATGAGTGCTCACAATTACGTGGCGTGGCGAATTGTCTTGAAATCCAAATTCACGTATGTTGGAATCCGAGTCAAGGATCTTGAGAAATCCGTGGATTTCTACACAAAATTCCTCGGTATGAGAGTCAAAGGTAGGAGCAAAATCGAGCAGACCAAGGGTGAGACTGTGGGATTGGAGAGCGAAGAGGGTAGCTTCGTTCTTGAACTGAACTACTATGAAAAGGAGAGTCCATACTATACGGAGTACAAGGTCGGGGAGGGATTAGACCATCTGGCTTTCAATGTAGAGGACCTAGCCGGAACGCTCGATGAGACACGTGAAAGCGGTTATAGAGTCATTTCAGAAATAAGAGCCAACGGCAGCCGCTGGGCCTACGTAGAGGATCCCAACGGCATATGGATCGAGCTTTTCTGACCACCAGTCAGAGTAGGTGAGTGGAAAAGTAGAACATGGTCCACTTTTCCTTTTTTCTCCAAGCCACCTTTTATCGCTCGTTTGATGAATTAAAGGGCTATTGATGTCGGAGGTGAATTAATTTGGCAAAGAAGCGAAAGCCGAAGATGCGGATTAATGACGAATCGGCCAGAATTGAAAGGGTGCACGAAGAGTATCAGGCTTAGATACCTGGGTGTGACCCAGCAAGTGCAGCTTGATCTGAGGGTCTAATCAAGGGTAGGCTCAGTCGAGCCTGCCGAGTCTCACTTAGCTTTGAAATACCTCCATCTACGGTTAAAGTCTTAAGGAGACTGAATGTTGGATTGATTTTGGTTCTTTCATGCGAATTCCGTTGATTGAGGATATGGCATCGGGACCTATTCCAGCAGGCTCCAGCCTTCTAGTGGAATATGATCCCGCTTCCCAATGGTACGATGCCTCTCTGACCATACTGGCGGGCTGGTTAAAGACAGGAGGCAAGGTCAGCTATCATGCGACCGCGCAATCACCCGAAAAGATACGGTCTCAACTTGAGCGGCTAGGATTAAATTCGGATGAGTCAGAGAACGCAGGGAACCTTGAGATTTGGGATTGGTATACTTGCATGCTGGGTCGAAAATCGCAAGAAAGACTGTTCATAGATTCATTGAAGGTCGCGGATCTCAGCATATGGTGGTCAAAACATCGGATGGCGGGACAACCCACCCCGAATGTGCTGAGGATTGTCGACGACCTTTCTGGTCTCGCGCGAGCTAATGATGAGAAGACCTGGGTTGAGTTCATGGTTACTAGGGTCATTCCAAGTGCGTCTGTTCTGAAATCCACTCGAATCGTAGGTGTGATCAGCGGCGTTCACAGTGACTGGGCTTACAAGACGTTGGAGGCGGCACATGACGGAATAATCGACCTCAAGCTAGAGGAAGCGTGGGAGGAAACGCGCGTGCTAATGAGGATTAGGAGTATGCGTAATGTCGGCTTTGATAGACATTGGCACCGGTTGAGCTTTTCAGACAATTTTGAAGTGTCCTTGGACAAGAAAGCAACTGGAGTCGAATAGCTGTGAGTAATTCTGCCGACTAGTTTGCTTCCGAGTTCGACCTGCGTGTTCTCTCTACGGGTTCCACCACGAGTGACAGTGGCAGGTGCAAGATCCGCCGCATTCGAGGTGACGACCCGCCTCGCAGGCTTTCGTCATCAGATCCATGGTTCGCTGCTGCGGAAGCAATCTTGTAACTTGCCTCATAGAGAACGCCTGTTGGGAATCGCGTATGTCAGTTGTGTGTTGGGCATATAGAGCCTTGTTCATGATTTTTAGAGTTGAAAATCTCTCTTTGCACTAGCCTTAGGGCTAATCCGATGTTCCGCAGGCTGTGCCAAAATTCAGCACGGACTATTCACAATCCGCGCTAGTAGCCATCATACGTGTGATAAGCGCTTTATCGAATCGATCCTTATCGATCATATCAAAGTCAAGATAACCAAGAATCTTGTGAGACAAGCCCTAGGGGTCAAGGCGAGAGCTGGATCGCGGTCAGAGCAAAGATAGAATTACCGCTGCCAGAATCGATCGGTCATTTTGTAGGAATCTGCGGAGGCCTCTCAAGTGAATCTTCGGACGTGGAGCTGTACATTCTTACGTAGGGGGCAATGGCCCGTAGGATCTTGCTCTCCGCCTTTCTCAGGTGTTCTTCAAATGTTGTTCGGGGGACGTGATGTTTTTGCGCTATTTCTTCAGCCGTCATTTTCTTCGGAATCTGATAGTACCCGTATTCCAGCGCGGACAGCAGAGAACTGACCTGTTTGTCGGTTAATTCGGAGAAGACACTGCTCATGGATATGACGAAGGCATCGCGAAGGCTCTTTTCTGGAAGTACCTTCTTCTCAATTATCTGAACGGGGCCGAGTTCACTAAGTTCCTGGAACATTCTCTTGTAGTCAGCTTCCCTGAAGCCTACTACCTTGTATTCCTCCCAGCCGCCATAGTACACTTCAGGTGGTATCCATAGAAACGAATGTTTCTCGATAATGTCAGAGATGTTAGGCGAGATCTTGCTGCAACGGCAGGTCTTGATAATTAGCTGAAGGTTGCGGTCCAAGAAGTTCTTCTTGAGAACCTTACCACCCTTCCACATGAGCAGTTCATTCAGATCTTTTTCTACCCTTGTGAATGTCTCAATATCTGGGCAATCGACCTCCATAACATGTATTCGATTGTTGCACCACTCAACCAACCTCACATCAGGATTCTTCATAGAGAATCGAGTATACGGGCAGTCGTGCTGAATCTTGAAGGAAACTTCGAACATCGTCAATTCAACCAACACCTTAGTATCAAGATGGGCAGATAAGAGATTGGCCGTCCCAGGACGGCAAAGCTTGACCAGCGTACGCTCCAACAATGAGCCCGGCTTAAGACGGCACAAACTACTACCGTCACCATGATACTCTAACTGTTTCGAGGTAATGCGAATGAGTCTTGTAACAAGCCTGCTGCAGAAGTTCGGATTTGTTGGACCATTGGGGCTAAGGAATCTGTCGCTGGAACGATTGCTAATCTTAACCCGAAGGATACCAAGCATAAGTGTCCCACGGAGCTGGCACTCAGAGTCTAGCGCCCGAAGCTTCCAAAGTGAATACCTAGCACGAAGGGCCTTCTACGAATCCGTCGCTAAGGTCCCAGTAGCTAGGTAAGGTTGAAGCATCGGAAACATCGCAGGGAATAGAAGAATAAGGAGCCCTGGTTGGCTCTGAGTCTACATCGGATCACGAGAAACCATGAAGATGCGTATTCCTTACGGCCAAGGCTTGATGCAACTTGACATCAATGATAACAGGTCGATCGAGATAGTCTCACCAAATAGCACTCCTCCCGACGAGAGCTCCATCGCAAGTTCTCTTTCGCATCCACGCGGATTGCCAGAACTGTCAGCGTTCCTATCAAAAAGGCACAAAATCCTTGTCGTCATAAACGACCACACCAGACCGACGCCCACCGCAACAGTGCTGCGAGCTCTCGACTTGAAAGGGAAGGAGGTTACCACGATTGTGGCTTCAGGTACTCATAGGGCTCCGTCGGAGCGCGAGCTTGAAACGCTGCTTGGTGGGCCCGTTCCGCCTTATGGTGGAAGAGTCATCTTTCATGATCCAAGAGACAATTCCCAGTTGAAGTCTATGGGGCGCACAAGCAGGGGCACTGAGTTACAATTCAACGAGCACTTGTTTCATGCAGAGGGCATAATAGTTGTCGGGTCAGTTGAGCCACATTACTTTGCGGGTTTCACGGGTGGAAGGAAATTTCTTCTCCCAGCTTTGGCTGGCTACAAATCAATCGAGATGAATCATTCTCTTGCATTGGATGAGAGTTCCAGCATACTCAAACTCGAAGGTAATCCGGTTCATGAGGATTTCATGGAAGCCTTGGAAATCTTCGACAGGTATGAGGACATCTTCTCAATTCAGCTTGTATTGAATCGCGATCATCAGGTCAGCTGCTCGCTCTCTGGACATATTGTCGATTCATTCAATGGTGCGGTTGAACGTGCAAAGGAGACCTATGTGGCTTCCGTTGAGTCCAAGGCTGACGTCGTAATTGCTGTGGCAACGCCACCGATGGATCTGGATCTATACCAGGCGCAAAAGGCGATTGAGAACGTCAAACTGGCGTTGAAGGACCAGGGGGTCGTGATTCTTGTTTCCCCTTGCCCGGATGGTATAGGCATTAGGACATTCTACGACCTCTTGGCCGCCGGGGGCGATGTTATGAAGAAAATTAAGGCAGGCTACAGGTTAGGATATCATAAAGCCGCGAAACTGGTGGAACTTGAAAGAAGAGCCAAGCTTTTCGCAGTGACGAACCTCCAACCAGAAACGCTAAACGCCATATCGATTGCCCCGTACAAAGACATCCAGAGCGCGTTCGATGCCGCAACCAAGCTGAAGGGAGACAACTCAAGGGTTCTGGTTGCGTTGGACGGTTGCCTCACTGTTCCTCTCCCAAGAAATTGAATTGAAGGCAACTCTCTCCGGGATTCTCGGCTGCAATTTCTCTAGGTCTCTTTCTCGAACACTATGCAGTGCTCGGCCCACGGATCTCGCTTGAAGCCCGTTCTCCTGGCCGCATTAAGCAAGTTTACGTCGTAGGGAAGATACAGGCCTAACCAGATTCGGCCAAAACCTTTGGCCGCTTCCTTGACTTTTCGGAGAGAGGGTCCCACTTGGCCATGCAGCAATGCGACACTACTGTAGGGTACTCCGAAGCTTCTCTCAGGTTCCGTTAGGATGAAAGCTGATTTGCCGTCCCAGTACAATTCACCTTTGCGAAGCAATTTCTCCAATAGTTCTCTGTTAGCCTTGACGAAATACCATTTGTATGCGAAGTAGCCGTTCATTTTCACAAGGTAGGACGATTCTAAGACAAATTTCAGCGAACTCGTAGCTCTCAGACTGAGCGGAGCAAGTTGCCTAGGTTTCCGCTTGGCTCCTATCGAACAGGACACATGAGCTGATTCACATACTGGCTTGAATCCGCCCTTCATGCATGCTTTGATGGATGCGGTGTTCGTAGAGAGTGTCCACAGCCGCAGAGCCCGAATTCCTCTTCGCCGTGCATGAGCAATGACGTGTCGTTGCAGGAAGAGTGTGACTCCCTTGCGGCGCCAATTCGGGTCTGTGCGAGCCATGCTCAGCCAACCGGCACCATCGATGCATCTATCGAGATTGGTCATCCCAACGAGCTCGCCATTTCTCCAAACCAGAAAGAGTCCTCTGTCAGCGATGGTTTCACTCAAGATTCGAAGCACGTAGTCTCCGGGACCAACTGCACGTCTGCACAGGCGAGCTACAAGCTTGGCATCGGATGGTCTGGCGATTCGGATGTCTAGTGCAATATTGGGCGCGGCCATGTTTGATACGTCTCGAATGTAGCTAACTGGACTGCAACCGATCTCATGGTGCAGTCAATTAGAATCTGGCTGCAGAAGAATCCCATTATCCTTTTCCCTAGCAATTTTGTGATCGCTTTTGCGGTGCGCGCTCAGAAAAAACCGATCAGAATTGAAAATCGCGCCCAAAGAGCTCGATGTGCGATTTCCAAGGACGCTGAGATAGATCCATGAATAGGTCGATGAATCCAACATTTTTGAAGCCATGCTCTTGCAGGAATTGAATAGTCTTCACGTTTCGTGCGACTGGTTTGATGGTCAGAACCCTAACTCCGCTTTTGCCTGCCTCAGCGATTGCTCTCTCAATCAGCCGTGATCCTATTCCTTCACTTCGGTGAGTTTCACTGACTACGATAGGTTCAACCTCGGCTTCAATCCCCCTCAGGATTAGGCCCACAAGACCCAGGACCTGGGAACCCCGGATTGCAACCCAGATTTGACTCGCCCCCACAGCAGCTAGGTGTTTGTCAAATTGATCTTCCGGATGATCGCCGCCAATCGTCGGGTCTTCGTAGATTTGGCGATGCCACGCAGTTAGCTCTCTCCAGAGAGAGTGACATGACTCTAGGTCGCTGGATTGATAGTTACGAATAGCAAGAGAGGATTCCAAGGTTCGTCGGGAACAAGAATCACCTAGCTAGCCTGTATTGTTTGCTGAAGCCTCAGCTCAAAGCAATGTGAAGCAGTACCTTCGCGTCGTTGACGATGTTGTCGATTTTGCAGTATTCGTTGGGCTGATGTGCCATGTCGTCAAGTGTTGACCAGACAGCTGTGTGAATGCCTTTACGCCTGAAGTATAGTCCCACCGTCCCACCTCCGATGCCAACGGCCTTTCCATCTATGTTTCGCAGTTTCTTGAGCGCTGTCTTCAATTTGACAACTACTTCGCTGTCCATGGGTGTGGGTGAAGTGTTCTCTTCAAATTGTACAGGAGTGAGTTCGATTTTCGCACCTGTCTCCTTTTCGACTTGTGCCCTGAGTGCTTCGACTTCTTTCATCACTTCTGTTAGTGGATATTGTGGGAGAACTCGGCAGTCGAAGTATTGTATGTCGACGCCTGGAACCGTGTTTATGTTATCAACGTTCAACTCGTGTTTTGTTGGTTCGAAGGTTGATGGCGGAGGATCGAAGAGTGGATCCGTGGCTGAGTACTTCTTGTGAAGGAGCTCGTCGAGTTCAAGAGCGAACCTCATGCCAATCCTATGCGCGTTCAAACCTTTGTTAGGTAGGCTACCGTGAACTTGCTTGCCTTTGGTTGTTATCCTCAACCATAGTATGCTTTTCTCTGCAATCTCAATCTCAGAACCATCCGAGCAACCCGTGTCAGGAACGACAGCCATGTCTCCTGACTTGAATACGTTCTTTTCTAACAGCGGAATTACGCCATATTTGCTGCCTGACTCCTCGTCCGAAACGCAGGTTACTCCAATGTTGAAGCGCGGTTTGATACCCAGCGTCTTCAAAGCTTTGAAGGCGAATAGCGTCGAGGCAATTGCCTGTCCGTTGTCTTCTGAACCTCGCGCGAATATCTTACCTTCTTTGACAGCAGGGTCGTAGGGGTCCGTGGCCCAAAGTTCGCGTGCTCCCTCAGGCACCGTGTCCATATGAGCAGCAAACCAGAGTGTACGACTACTCTCCTGACCTTCGATTACCGAAGTCAGGTTAACGCGGGCGCCTTCTGGTACGCGGGTATCTGGGATGTCATGTCTATTGACTTTGCATCCGGATTTCTCAAGCCACTTCTGAATCCAGAGCGCACGTTCATACTCCCCCTTTCCACCGCCGTCAGGATTGATGGCTTTGATCTTCAACATCTCGACCATGAACTTCACAATGCCTTCACGGGAACGCTCAATCCAGTTCAAGCCGTCGTTCAGATCTGCCAAATCCCCCACTTCCAGCTCTAGTTGAACCATGAATTGTTGCTTGACATCAAGATAAAACTTGACTAAGGATGTGAACCGCGCGTGGGAACGGGAGAGCGCTTATTTCAGGTACAGGCACGCCTCCGAATGCCTTTTCTCAACTCATATCTTGCGCGTCGGTTCTTATTCCAAAATTCGCTTCAGGTCTTGATAGTCTCCCAGGAATCTGAGGCCAGTGTCGGTAATCTCGTATTTCATACCACCGTCAGTTGGAACGCTCTTAACAAAACCCGACTTCAAGAGGAATTCCATGCCTTCCTCACAATCGCAAACTCAATGAAGAGCAGTTTCGTTGCTTTTCTCAAAACTATCACATATGTCGTGTCGTTCCTTGATTAAACTTCTCATTCCCAAACGTCAATGTCTGAGGGTCACGGATCAGACAAGCGGCACTCGGCTAATCGAGCTGGCGCACTGTAATCTTCACCAGCATTACCAGTGCGCAAAACCGCGCATTGAGCTTAAAGGAAGAGGCCCTAGACTTGGCCGTATCTGAAGCAGTTGACCGTGTGATCGTTCACGATTCCGACGGCCTGCATAAAGGCGTAGCATATTGTTGAGCCGACAAACTTGAAACCGCGCTTCTGCAGGTCTCCGCTCATCGCATCGGATTCCTTGGACTTGGCTGGAATAGCTGAGAGGGTTCGGAATCTGTGTTTGATCGGTCGACCCTGCGTGAACTTCCAGATGTAACTGTCAAACGATCCAAACTCCTTCTGGACCTCTAGAAATTTTCGTGCGTTTGTGATGGTTGCCATGATTTTCAATCTGTTCCGGACGATGCCAATGTCTGAAAGTAGGTGCTTCACGTCTTTGCTTGAGTATCTTGCGATCTTTGTCGGGTTGAAGGAGTCGAATGCGTTTCGATAGTTCTCCCGCTTCTTCAGAATAGTCATCCAGCTGAGTCCCGCCTGTGCTCCCTCCAAAATGAGAAACTCGAATAATTTCACATCCTCATGAACAGGAAAACCCCATTCCTTGTCATGATACTTCATCATCAAAGGATCATGGGCAGCCCAAGCACACCGCTTCAATACGACTCACGGCCGCGGCGTTATACATATGTCCGAATTAAACGATTGAAACAAAGAAAAACGTGCTCTCCTGCGAGCATTTATTGCACGAGAATGGGCAATGGCTCTCTAAACTAAACGAAAGTGGACGGCTGTGACTGGCGCCTTTGATATTGAGTCACTGAAAAAGCGTCTCAGACATGTGAGTTCAGTGCTCGAATCTAAGAAGGATGAGTGGCCCGAAGCAGCCGTAACTATAATTATCGACCCAAGACGCCAAGGCGGTTCCCTACTTCTAATTAGGAGAACAGAACGTGAAGGCGACCCTTGGTCAGGACAGATAGCGTTTCCGGGGGGACATAAGTCGACGAGCGATCGGACTTTTCTCGAAGCGGCGATACGAGAAACCTCGGAAGAGGTAGGTATCCAACTCGGTGAGCATGAGGTGCTTGGTGTTCTGCCGTTAGTTTATTCCCGTACGCCACGTGTTCTTGTCGCTCCGTTCGTGTTCCAACTTAGAAAAGATGTGGCCATCCGCTTGAATGAAGAAGTTGCTGAAAGTTTTTGGACTCCAGTACGTGATCTCTCCCGGATCGAAGCGACCAAGCGTGAGGTCAAACTCGAAGGCGGCAAACTCACTGCTAACTCGTACGTTCTTGACGGCCACGTGATTTGGGGACTAACCTTCCGGATCATTAACATGCTTCTTGCCAAAAGATAGGTTGGTAACTAGACCAAAGACACTCTTTTTGGGGGATCCTTCTCAGTCTCTGGTCCACGAATGACCACATTTCGCGCAAGTAAAGCGTTCTATCGATCTTTCCTGTCGCACTCCGGCATGTTCTCCTGAACTGATGGATACGCTGCGGAAAGCTTCGGAGTTATCACAGTTCGGGCATTTTTCACTGACTCTAGGGTGATCGTGTTCGGACTCGTCAATCACATCAATCGGTGAAGGAGCATGGAGCTCTATGATCGTGATTTCGGCTACCTCTGCCTGTACTGTGTGCCCGCATTTGGAACAGACTAAACCGTTCTTGGTTGCTCGCATGTACGAGCCACATTTCTCGCAGAACTTCATGCTATCACTTCAAGGAGCGCTCGGAAATGAAGAGGAAAGTCGGTTCAGTATTCAGATCCACGTATGAAACCTAGCAGATTGAGCGCCGGGATGTATTACGGCTCTCTCCCTAAGAGGGACATGCGGGCTAGGTGGATTTACGGGTGTTGGCCCTGTTCGAACATTTTCATGGCTTCCTGGCGCTTTTGTCCCATTTCTTGAGCCGACATTTGTATCCGCATCGACAGTGACCAGGAGTGTCCGAATGGGTCGGTGAGCTGGCCGTATCGTTCGCCCCAGAACATGTTGTCGAGTGGCATGGCCACTTTCGGGCATGAATCAATTACCCTTCAGGCGTTATCTGACGCTCTGCCTCGAACTCCTTAGCGCCGAAGACTTTCTCGTACCATTCTATCGCCTGCGCTGCCCCTTTGATAGCTAGATAGGGGGTAACAGTGCGGAACTCCTTTGGTACAGGCTCGAACTTCCTCGATCTAGCGCGACGAGATTTTCGGCTTTTCGGTTTCTTGGCCATATCGCTCTCCCCAATTGGAAATGTATCACGCATTTTATTATGTTATCGAACGGCGAGACGGAGAAATATGCCTACGGACTCAAGCTTCAACTAAGCCCCACATAAAACCGCTAGCTCCAGGCTTTCGGGTTATGAGACCAGCCCGATGCAGTTTCATCGCCGTCTCGTATACTTCAACGCCACTCTTACAATCGCGGCACAATTTCTCGAATTCTGGTGTTGAGGCGAGTTCGATGATTCGTTTTGTTGAAGCAGGGTCTTCTTTGCGAAGGATGCTGAGCACGCAGAGCTCCCTGTCTTCCTTAGAGCCTGACATGGAATGACAATAAGGATGCGAAGTTCTCTTATCTTTTGGTCTCACTATGTCTGCTACATATTGCTGCGCCAATCGATGGAAGCCTTAGGAAAGAGCAATTGCTAACATGAGAGCTGACGATAACAAGACAATCATTGAGCGTTTCTTTGAGAAGGTCCTGAAGGAAAGAAACCTTTCACTTCTTGGTGATTTTGTTTCAGAGAGTTATGTTGAACACAATCCAACTCCAGATCAGAGTGTCGGCATCGAGGGTGTTCAACGTCACATTCAGCTTTTCTTCACCGTGTTCTCCGATACAGAATATCGTTTAGAGGATATTGTTGCGGAAGGGAACAAGGTTGTAGCCAGGTGGACACTCAGCGGAATGCACAGTGGCGATTTCCTCGGTATGCCACCAACTGGCACAAGAATTGAGACAAGTGGCATAGACATCTACTATCTTCAAGAGGGCAAAATCAAGGAACATTGGCACGAAATGGACATGCTCAGACTAATGACAGAACTGAACAGAGCGAAGTAAACGCATGTAGCTACATTTCAAACTTTTTGGAGTTTACATCATTATCGAGTTGGGGAATTGGAACAAAGATTCGGTTGCACCGTTCGCACTTAATTGCTTCAACCTTCTCGGGAACGATCTTTCCCAACGTCAACGTGACCTTGACTTCCTTATGGCCTAAGAAGAAGCAGACAAGCCACTTGAAAGACTTGGACAGTGTCATTGTGAAGTCTCGTTCTATTTCGTTGGCCTGTGTAACTCGGTTATGGCATGTGACGTCCAGAGTGCTGAAGCCATCACTGTCGCTAAGACCGCAATGGACGCAACGGTCATCATCAGCATCTCAGATCTCAACGCCTCTGACAATATTAGGGTGAAGAGAGAACCAACAAGAACGAAGAAAAGCGCTTTTTCAAGCCTCCGAGCAGCGCGGCGTGTTTTGGTTGGCAGTCTTTGTCGCAAGATTGCCAGCGGCCCAGCCAAGTAGATGGCGCCGAGAAGTGCGCTCACACTCAAGCCTGATACAATCACAGCCCCCTCTTGGTTAAATGACGCAAGATCGAAGACAGCCGATCCGAACTTCAGTATCCAAATCAGTGGATATAGTATGAATTTCGCTGCACTACGTACAACGGGGTGTATGGACTCGTATTGAGCCACGCCGGGGCTGAATGAGTAGTACCAGGTGTTGAAGGCGACCATGAAACTTGTGCCTGCGAATGTTTGCAGAATCTTATAATCTCGGAAATCTCGTAGGAATTGGACTTCAGGAGCCAATTCGGAACCGAAAGTTGCGGTGGCTATAAGACACCCAGAGACGCGAAGTGATAGCGGAATCTGTTTCGAAACCGAGCCGCTCGTGGCCACTAGCGTGAACGGGTAGATTCCTGTTGGAACAGAACGGGTCACAATCAAAGTGGCCGTTGAGCTGATCGTTCCACCTTCGGAGGGACTCACTGGATCCGGAGAAAAGGAAATTTCCACACCTTGAGGTAGGCCTATGGCTTCAAGGTGGACCTGTTGATCGAAGGATCCGATTGATTGAACAGATACTATCAAGTCTCCGGTTGAGGATTGGGCTAGATTGATTGCGTTGGAAGAGGTTGAGAAAGAGAAGTCTGGCATTGTTATTGGAGTATTTGTAGTACTTGTCTGAGTGTTCGTTGTAGTCGTTTCTTGCGAGCTCGAAGAACCAGTCGTGTATGATGTAGTAGTGACGATCTGGGTTGTCTGAGTTGAAGTCAGAGTGGTACTAGTGCTTGTCGAAGTCGTTGTTTGACTTGTGGAAGCGCTGACTGTGAAGATGGCCGAAGCAGAATCACCAGCTGGGCTCCCAGTAGCTCCAACACTGTAAGTACCAACCGCTACGTTTGCAACCACAAACGAGGCAGCTAGCGTTCCGCTGGAAATCGAACAATTGGACGTACCTACTGCGTTTCCGGACAGTAAGCAAGTTGCATCACCTGAGGAGAAACCGGAACCGGTCACATCAACGGTCGACCCGGCCGAAGCTGAAAGAAGATTGAGCGCGATAGATGGACGGTTAACAACGGAGGTCGTTGTCTGAGTTGAACTTGTCGTGACAACCGTTGAACTTGTTATGATAAGGGTTGAAGTAATGCTTGTTTGTGCCGAGGTTGAAGTGGTACTACTTGTTTGCGCCGAGGCAGTGAAGTCCAGTTTGACGTTCGCGCCATTTAGTGTGACCGTTTTGGTGATCGGGCCAAATCCTGGAGCCGAAGCCGTGACCGTGATCGTGCCAGACATGTCAATTGGGATAGCGTAGCCGCCGGATGATGATGTGACAGCGTAGTAACCGCCGCTGCTGGGTGTGATCGTTACCCCAGCTATGCTTTCACCGATATCGTAGAAGTTGTTGTTGTTCAGATCATTGTAAACCACGCCCAAGAGAAACGGTCCGCTGGCCGCGGCCCCAAAATCCTCCGTGAGGAGACTATTCAAACCGAGACCATTTGGAGATGCTGCCCCATAGTATCCGATTCCGACTTCGGAGTAGACGCACAGAGGGTTGCCGCAAGGGTAGGGGTTAAACAGGTCGAGAAGATTCACGCGGTGACCACGCCCCGGCGTGCCCGCATCAACCATAATCAAATCCTCTAGCTTCGCGGCAGTTGTACCTAGACCTCCAGCCATGTTCTCACCCGCGGTCAAGTAATCGTAGCCTGCGTGTGTCATGCGGTCGAACGGTGTGTCGCCGTTCGGGTCATTGTGGGAGAAATAGTTCAGATTGTACATGTTCTGGCTGTGTGTCTGAGCAATGTTAAGCAGGATTTTACTCATGGCCAACGGCGGCCGAGGACCCACAAGACTCGGATCCGGCAGGCCCTCATGGATGTCAATGCCCAAACGCTGACCCTCAGCGACAGGATCAGAACGAGCCCGGTTAACGTACTCCAATACCAGCTGCTCCGCCGGAGTTGGATCACCAGAATCATACAGCACAGCGGCCTTGACGGTTGGCCCAAACACACCCAGAGGAAACGAAAATGCAGTCAAGATCAAGACAGTGAAAACAAAAGGAGCAACTCGCCTGCGCTTCAAAGACATGATTCTGGTTCAACTCCGGCTGTAATTCAATATTCAAATAAGCTGCCGACCAATGGTGATTAGGGCGAATGCTACGATTATGCGAAGTTTACGCGTGATCTCAACTCCCACTTTTCTTTCTGAGGCTCCCTTTAGCGGGAGCAATCAAGGTCTGACGCAACTGTCCCATTTTGTGGGCTGGGTTCTCGAAGTATTTGACTAATGCTGGGGCAGTTGACTAGTTCAATGCCAATCGGGCTTGCGATGAGAGGTTTTCTAGCACGCAAATGTGCGAGCCGATCATCTGCTACTCCATTCTCTCAGCAATAGAGAGAAACAAACATCGTCAATGTATCTTCCTTGGAAATAGGCCCGATCTCGCAGTACACCTTCCTTCTTGAACCCTAATCTCTGAACGAGTCTCATGGATCGGTCATTATGTGATGGTATCAGAGCTTGAATTCGATTCAGGCTCATTCTCCCGAAACCAAACCGGATCATTGTCTCAAGGGATTCGGTCATGATGCCTTTTCCCCAGTATGCTGGGTTAAGGTCATGTCCGATCTCTGCGCTCCTTGCTTCTTCCTTCACCCAATTATAGAACCCGCAGCTACCGATCAACTTGTTTGATCCTCTCTCGGTGATTCCCCACCGGAAACCCTTCTTCTCCCGGAATAGGTTCAGGATATAGCTATCCAGCTCCTTGCGCGCAGTCTCACGGTCCTTAGGAGCAGGGTACGCAGTCCCTTCAACGATCTCGGGCTTGTCGCAAGCGATTTCGTCTTCGTTGGCTCTGTGGTTCGATCGCCGGTTGCTATTGTACATCTCGTTTCTGTGTTTGGTGAATCGTGTGGTCTATGAGTTTCTGATATTTGTCTGTGAAGTAGAAGTCTCCGATGAAGCTTCTTCCGTCGAGTAGTAATGGAAGCCATAGTCTACCATCTTCCCACATATCATCATAAGCGATCTGACTGATGGGAAACCACCCGAGTTTCCCCTCCATACCGCGACGAGTCTTACCCTTGAATATGTGACATGAGAAGGCGAAGACCGTCTGATCAAGTTCTTTTGACTCCCCGAGATAGAAATTCAGAATTCCATTGAACTTCAACCGGCTCACTCTGAGTCCGGTCTCTTCAAAAATCTCTCGCGCAGGTCCATTGGATGGATTCTCGCCCAGTCGCAACTTGCCTTCAAGAGCATTCCATTTTCCCTCGCCAAACAACCCGCGGGCCTTGTGAAGCAGCAGTACTTTGTCTCTGTTCCGAAGGTAACAGAGAGTTGCAAACATTGGCAATCTAGAACACTCCGTCGTATGGGCAACTCTATTTTCGCAATCTTAATAGTCCTTCAAATCTATCCGTGGGCGGCGTTGAAGATTGTCCAAGCCCACCAAAGAGGACGCCCAGCTGTTGTTGCAACTCGAGCAGATGCTACTGATGGAGCCAAATCAGAGGGCTCTTCACTGGTTTTGGCGTATTTTCTTTCCACGAAAAATCTCTGACATCACCAAGATAAGGGAGATTTATCCGAACAACTCTGAAGGATCAATGTATCTGGACAGACTTTCTGCTTTCTGGGAATCTGCGGGTGCCCTTGTCAACAATGGCCTCCTGAATGAGATGCTCTTCTTCGATCGATTTCTAGTCAAACCCTACTGGGAAGCCCTAAAGGTCGTCATATTCGCCGATAGAGAGGAGACCAAGGAACCGCGAATAGGCGAAAACTTCGAACTCCTAGCCAAGAAAGAGGAGATTTGGAGACAAGAAACACCTCCTAAGTAATCCAGCTCTTCACCTACACATTCAAGGATCCAGGAACCTATGTCTACTATTGCAAGTACCACTCAAATGTTGAGAACGGGAACATCGCGGGCATGGTAGGCGAAGTAATCGTACTCCATGTCTATGGAACGAGTAGCGATCTCAACAATATCGGTTCACAAATCTCCGGTCAGGTCGTGATGGCGACCACCTTAGCTATCGGTGGGATCATACTCGCCATCATAGCAATCGTGCTGGCTGTTTGGGCTAGTAGACGAAAGGTTCAATGAGCACTCGGCTTGCCAACGACTCGACTAAGAGCATAGGGTTCGCGTCCCAGACTCCACTCTGCGGTGCGCTAACCCCCAGCACGTGAAACGCACTACGTGTTCCTAAGCCTATTTGCGAAATTCCTCTTCTAGCTCTTGCAGCATCTTTGCGTGGCGTTGTTCGTCGGTCATGATTTTCATGAAACTCTTCCTTATGGATGTGAGGATCCGTACGTGATTCTTCGAGTCCTCAATCATTTTGGTTAGAGTAGTTTTGATTTTCTTATTGTTCGTCTGCTTGACGAGCCTTGAGTAACTGTCGATAATGTCTTCTTCTACGGCGAGCCAGTAGCTTAGGTTCTCCTCAATTACGCCATGATATCCGGATTCTACGTCTCTTTCGGCCTTGATGGCCTGGTCGACGGTTTGAATGTCTTGTATTATTCGTTCTCTTCCTTTTTGACTCATGTTATCCACCACATGCGCATGAAGACAGTCCAAGGATGCTCTTGATCGCATCCACAGCGGGCTGATAGAATAGGTTGGGATAGAGGCCCGTAATCAAGCTTAATGCGACCAGTATGAAGCAGGGAATAACAAGCATGAGCGGAATCTTAATGGGGCCACCCCCATTCAATGCGGTGCTCGGTTTTGCAAAGGCGACAACGCGGATGACTCGGAAGTAGTATGCGATCGAGATCAGCAGGTTAAGAAGCATCAACACCACAGCCGCGTTCAACACCGGTGACTTTACCGCCAAGTTGGAGAGCACGATTAGAAATTCGCTCCAGAACAATCCGAAGGGTGGGACACCAGTCATCGCTAGCGCACCGAGTGTGAACAACGCTGCTAGGATCGGACTTCTCCTTCCCAATCCTGCCATTTCGGTCAGGCTTCTTGTTCCAATTAGGAAAGTGACTACTCCTGCCAGAAGGAATAAGGTCGCTTTGAGGAGGGCATGGTTCCAGATATGAAAGACGCTCGCTGAGAAACCATTGGGAGTCAGGGCCGCGATTCCGAGGAGGATGTATCCGACTTGTGCGATGCTTGAGTAGGCGAGAAGGCGTTTCAAGTCGTCCTGTTGTAGGGCTGAGAGGTTGCCGATGAACATTGTCGCGACCGCGGCCACAGCTAGAATCGGCTGAGCGAGGATGGCGTAGGCGGGTATGATCAGAATTCCGCCGAGCAAACGAATGAAAGCGAAGCTTCCAACCTCGATGATGATTCCAGAGAGCAGAGCACTCATTGGGCTCGGTGCTGCGGGATGAGCGTCAGGCAGCCACATGTGCAATGGAGCCACCGCTGCCTCAACTCCGAATCCCATGAAAATCAGAACGACAGTCAAGATTCCTATCGGGGTTCGAGTTGTGAAAGCTTTGACGAATGCTTCAATGTTCAGCGTCCCAGTAAGGCCGTAAACCAGCGCGATGCCATAGAGTGCGGTCAGGCTTCCGACCCCGCTCATCAGCAGATACTTCATGGTCGCTTCGATAGCTTCCCAGCTGTGCTTGTAGAACGCAACAAGTCCGTATGCGGCTACGCTCATGCCCTCCCATCCGATGAAGAAGGTTAGCAGGTCGCCCGCGACTGTCACGGCGTAGATGCTCAAGTAGAGTAGGACTGTGAGTGATTGGAAGATTGCCGAAGAACCTTCCTTCGAGAGATAAGCAATCGAGTAGAGGCTGATCAGGATCGACAGCAGCAACGCAATTGACGAAATGTAGACTCCTAGCTGTGTTATCGTGAAGGTAGTAGCCAGAAGACTTGGCTCAAGTGAAATCACGATGGGCTTGCCTGTGGTCAACAAGAGTGCAGCTTGTTGCCAATTGCTGTATGCAACGAAAGCGAACGTTATCAGCGCTGCAATTCCGCTTACGGCGGAGCGATGGTTCGTTCTATTCTTGACCAGCAGATCAAGGATGAGGATTGCGAAGGCTCCAACGAAGCCCGGAAAGAACGTTGCCAGTAGCACAGTCCAATCATAAGTCATAGGTTCATCATCATCCAGAGAGCTAGGAGAAGTAGTACCGCGAGCATTGGCCAGAGGTTCTTAGCGAGGATTCCAGTCTGAATGCTCCGTACACCGTTGGATATGCGTGAGAATGGTCTTGCGAACATGACTAGGTATAGTGCATCGAATCCATATCCCGCGAGCATGGCTTTCCGCAGGGAACCGAGGCCTGGGTGTTCTTGAAGGAATGTTTGTGGGTTCGGTCTTCCTTGGTAGACTGCGAAGTATGAAGGCGCAAATCCGACCAGAATTGCAAGGATCGAGGCTCCTATGATTGGCAGCTCGAAGACAAGCGCATGCTCTAAGCCAAGCAGCCCAGCTGCCCATTCTTCTGTGAAACCGAGAACAAGCACGCATGCGCTTAGAATCATGAGCGGGATGGTCATAATTTTCGGAGCTTCGCGCAAGTCTTTGTCTTGAGCCATTTTGCTCTCGGGCCCGAGGAAGACCTTGAAGAGCACGCGGAACATGTAGAATGAAGTAAGCACAGACACAACTAGAACGAGCACGGCTTGGATGTTCAGGTTCGCCAAAAATAGTTCGGTGATGATTAAGTCCTTGCTCCAGAATCCGACGAATGGTGGGATCCCTGCTAAAGCCAGTGTTGAGAAGAGGAAGGCGATGAAGGTGAGGGGCATGCGTTTGCGCAATCCTCCCATCTCGGCCATGTCTCGTGTTCCAAGCATGTGAATAATCGAACCCGCCGCCAAGAATCCTAGAGCCTTGAAGAAGCCTTGGCTCATGAGATGGAATTGAGACGCGACCCATCCACCCGCCGTGCCAGTTCCTACGGCTGCAAACATCAGTCCAAGCTGGCTGATCGTGGAGTAGGCTAGAACGCGTTTGATGTCCATCGTGACCGTTGCAATGCTGGCTGCCAAAAGAGCAGAGATCACGCCGACCCATCCAACGGCGGTCAACCAAGTTTGGCTGAGCGAGAAGATCGGATAGGTCCTTGCGACCAAGTACACCCCCGCGTTGACCATTGTTGCAGCGTGGATCAAGGCGCTAACAGTTGTTGGGCCTTCCATCGCGTCGGGCAACCAAACGTGCAAGGGAACCTGCGCCGACTTGCCCATTGCGCCAACCAGAATCAGGATTCCAGTCATCGTGAGCAATGAGAGCGGAATCACGCCCTGCATAGCGAGAGTACCTAGTTTCTGGAAGTCAATTGTGCCAGTAGTCACGTAGAGCCAAACGAACCCGATCAAGAGCGCCGCGTCGCCAACTCTTGTAACCAGGAAAGCCTTGAGGCCAGCACGAACTGCCTCGGGTTTATCGTACCAGAAGGCGATTAGGAAGGCAGAGCAGATGCCTACGATCTCCCAGAAAATGTAGAGCTGTAGAAAGTTACCCGCGATAATGAGTCCAGTCATTGCGCCAATGAAGAGCAGCACGAGCGAATAGTATCTCGGAAGGCCTTTCTCGTGTCCCATGTAGCCCTGAGAATATACTACGATCAAGAATCCGAGTGAGTTGACTACCACAGCTAAGAAGGCTGCTAGGCCGTCTACATGAACAGTTACTGTGAAGCCATATGCAGACAACCATGAAACTGAGGAAGCAATAGTCTGACCTGTCTCAACGTCGAGCAGTAAACTCACTGCAAGCAGGAATGTGATACCGACGACAGATGCAGCGAACCAGTCGCGAACCTTCGGCAAGCGAGAAAGCAACAGCACGACGGGTATTGCGATGAAGGGTAGAGCCCAAACCAACCATTCTGCGTAGAGCCCGGTCAATGTGCTAGCCTCCTAATCTCCCATGGATTCAGAGTCCCGTATCTTCGATAGGCGAGGATGACGAGTGAGAGAGCTAGGGCCTCAACGCTCGCTCCAATGGAGATCGAAATCACGACCAGAGATGTTGAGAAGAACGTGACTTGACCGTTGACGAGGCCTCCAGCAAACAGGGCTAGGTTGGCGCCCCAGATCATCACTTGAAAACCCATAATCATCTTGACGAGGTTCTTCGTGGTCGCTATCGCGCCAAATCCAGACAAGAAGAGAAGCGCTGCGAAGACTTGGAGTAATTGTTGTTCGTTCACTTCTCTACGCCTCCTTCACGAGAGAACAGGTTCATGACGCCCAGCATTGCTGCGGCGACCAAAATCACGACGAGGAGCAGATCCCATGAGCGTAAGAGCCACAGAAATCCAAGAGCTCCATCAGGTTGAGCTGTGAGACCAGACAGTTGCACTTGTTCAGTTATCCTTCCTGGGAAGGGTTCGAAGTTGGAGACGAGTAGCACGAGAGGGATTGCGGCGAGAATCGCGAGAATCATTCCTACCAAATTGTCTTTTCCGAGTTTGTCTGGATATTCCCACGCCTCGGCGCCAACTATCATCAGTATAACCATGAATAGGACCGAGACGGCTCCAGCGAAGGTTATGATGTGAAACAGACCAGCAAAGGCTGCACCGTATGCTATGAGTAACGCTCCAAAGACTATGCTCGAATAGAAGAGCAGGATCAGCGACCAGACTAGCTTGCGAACTAGCAGAGCCACAAATGTGACGCCGACCAACATTATGCCAAGAACGAGAGTTATCTCGTAGCTCACTTTGTGAGCGCCTTCCTCATCGTCAAGTCCTCCTTGTGGGGTGTCGCCAGCTCGAACTGTTTCGTCATCTCCAGTGCCTTGAAGGCGCAGTTGTCGACGCATTCACCGCAGAAGATGCAGGTAGACAACTCGAAGACTGGACGTTTTACTGGTAGCTCTTTGTCGCCTACCTTGCGGGTGCCGATGTCGATCATTGTGATGACTCCGGCTGGGCAGACCATCGCACACACTTGGCAGCCGGTGCACCTTTCCGGATCGATGTCGAGTTTCCCTCGGAACCGCGCTGGCAGTTCTACTTTCTGATATGGGTAGGCTCGGGTGCTGGGTTTCTCGAGCATCGTGCGGAACATTTCAGGTATAGCTGCGCCTGCTCTCCTACGTGGCAACTAGGACTCCTCCTTGAATCAGAACCAGAACAAATGCAATCTGCGCCAGGCTAACTGGGGTTAGGATTTTCCAGAACAATTCAGTCGCCTGTCCAATCTTGATTCGGGCAAGGGCGGTCTTGAGAACGAAAATCAGGAAACCGACCAGCAGGAGTTTCACCATGAAGTAGACGAAATACAGAACCGGAGGTGGTACGGCAGCAACTTCAGGACCCAAGCCTCCACCGAGAAAGAGTGATACCGCCAATGCGGAACCGAAGACGTAGCCAACTTCCTTCGTCAGTTTTAGGAACGATAATGCGCGGCCCGAGAATTCAGTAAGCCAACCTGCCACAATTTCGGTCTTGGCACTTGGAATGTCAAAGGGTGGCTTCTCAAGTTCAGCCATTAGGGCGATTATGTAGACTCCGAATGCGAACGGCATCACGAGAATATTCCAAAGCGTCGACTGGGACGCGACGATTCCTTCGACTGAGAGGCTCCTTGAGTAGAGTGCAGCAGTGATTATTGCGAGGACGAGGGGGATCTCGTAGCTCACGTACTGCAGGACCAGTCTTCCGGTGGCGATTGTCGTGAAGCTGCTCGCGGAAGAATAACTGAGAATCGTCACAACGAACGCCGCGTAGGCTAGAAGGAACAGGATGGCGAGTAGGTCGAATTCGAAACCTGCAAGCGGCGTCGGACCAATTATTGGAATGAAAAGCATCGATAGCAAGGGCGCCAGAAAGTAGAGGGCCGGCGCGAACAGGAAGATCACTCTGTCCGCATGAGAAGGAATTATTTCTTCTTTGAACAAGAGTTTCAGGAAGTCCGCCAAGGGTTGAAGTATGCCTGAGGGTCCTGTGATCTTCGGACCAATTCTGCCCTGCATTCTTGCAGCGGTCTTTCTGTCAAGCCAATCGAACAGGAAGCCCATGGCGATGGTGAAGAGTACGCCCGGGAAGATTATGGCCTGGAGAATCTCGTTGATCATCGCATCTTCATTCTCTCTGGGAAGTAGTAGTTGATGCCGTACCGTCTCAGCTCTTCACCAGACCATGTCCACTGTCGGTTCGACTCGATGTCGAGGAACGACATGCGATCCATGCAGCCGAAGCAAGGGTCGATGGCTGTCAGCACGACTGGGACGTCTGCGATCGTCTGTCCCTTCAAAATCTCGAGCGCGGTTGGCAGATTCGCCATGGTGGGTTGTCGAGATTTTACGCGGTCCGGTGTTCGACCGCCTGATGATTTCACGTAGTAGAATATTTCTCCCCGAGGCGCTTCGCTGTGCGACGAGTGCTCCCCCGCCGGAATGACCGGCGGTATCTTGATCCTGATAGGGCCTTCGGGCAAATGCTTCACCGCATAGCTGACCATGTTGGCGGCGACGATCATCTCGTCAAGTCGCAGCTTCAGCAGTGCATGTACGTCGCCTTCTTTGCTGGTTACGATGTCGAATGGGACCTCGTCGTATGCCGCATAGGGATCGTTGAGTCGAATATCTCGCCTCAGTCCCACGTAACGAGCCATGGGACCAACAGCGCACAACTTCTCAGCAGTTTCCGCGCTTACCCTGCCAATGTCCTCTGTTCTCTCAAGCATCGTCTCTTCAGTGTCTACAATCCCCTTGTAGTAGTTGGCTCGGTCAACGAGGAATTTCATTCTCTCGACGATGCGGTCTTCCATGCCTTCCGGCATGTCACGCCTTACACCGCAGAAGGCATTCATTGACTTGTGAATGCGGTTACCCGAAATTGCCTCTACGAGGTCGAGGACGACTTCACGGTCGCGCCAGACCCACATGAAGAGCGTTTCGAATCCTGCCCAGTGTCCCATCAATCCAACCCAGAGCAGGTGGCTGTGGATTCGTTCGAGTTCCGCGATGATTGTTCGGATGAACTTTGCTCGGCGCGGGATCTCGTATATTGTCAGGCCTTCAACCGCTTGTCCGTATGTCAGGCTGTGTACGAAGCTGCAGATTCCGCAGGTTCTCTCGAACATGTACATGTTCTGAACCCATGGCCGTGACTCAGCAGCCTTCTCTAGTCCTCGGTGGACGTAGCCGATTCTTGGAATGACTTCGACGATCTTCTCGCCTTCAAGAACCAATTTGAAGTATTCAGGTTCTTTCAAGGCTGGATGTATTGGTCCGAAGGGCACGAGGTTCTCCGCTGAGTATTTCATCAGGCCTGCTGATTCTTCTTTTCTAGGTGGTTTGTCTTCAGTCATTTCTTCTCAACCTCCAATCCCAATCGTTTTCGAATATCGGCCGGCTTAACATTCTTGAGCAGTGGTGGCGGGAGGTCGTCAGGCCAGTTATCAGGCAGTAGTAGTTTCTTGTCCATCCAGGGATTGCCCACGAACATAACCCCGAGCATGTCATGAATTTCCATCTCGTACAGAATCGCTCCGGGGATAATGTCCACGATCGAAACAGTAGTAGGCTTGGTCTTGGGCACGAATGTCTTCAGGTGAATGGTGTTTCTGTCGCGCCAAAAGTGATAGATAATTCCGATGTTCTGACCGAGATCTAGGCCTGTGATCGTTGAGAGGTGGCGAATCTTAATTTGATTCACAAGACGTGTGATGAAGTTCTTTAGTTGACTTTGTTCGATCTCAATCATTGTTTCGCCTTTGTGAAGCTGCGTGCTCTTCGTTTTGGCGTCTGCTGCGAGTCTTTCGATTTGTTGGAGGAGAACTTCGCTCATTTCACTTCACCCAGCAGTTTCAATACGCCGTACATGATGGCCTCGGGTCTAGGCGGACAACCTGGAATGAACATGTCAACCGGTATTACGTCCTGAACTCCCTGGCCCACGTTGTAGCAGCCTTTGAAAACGCCCCCTGCTGCCGCGCAAGCTCCAAGTGCTATCACGTGCTTTGGTTCGGGCACCTGCTCGTATACCCGCCTCAACCTGTCCTTGGTTTGGGCGTTGACGGTGCCCGTGACAATTAGAACGTCCGCATGTCTAGGACTCGGAACCAGGATCGCTCCGAACCTTTCAATGTCATAGAGAGGTGTGAGACTTGCGACGAGTTCAATGTCACAACCGTTGCAGGAGGATGCGTTGATATGGAAAACCCACGGAGAGCGCTTCCTTGACCATGTTGCCAATCTCTCAAGCAAGCTCTGCACCTCCAGTTCCAACGAACCAAACCATCAGAACAAACAACGAGAAGCCGCCGGCCAGAGTGAACAACAGCGGCCATAACAAGCCTCTCGCTGCAATCGAACTAGCAAGCAGCAGTCCAACTACCTCGAAAGCGACGAAGAGTGCCGCATACACGAACAATTCAGAATGATATTTGCCGCGCTCGGGTGGTAGTTCCTCTCCACCTGAGAAAGCGTCAAACTTCGTACCTTTCCCCGTGCTGACCTTCCCCAGTCTTCCGACCGCAAAGTAGAAGGCAAGAACGAACAGTATAACCGACCATATCACAACTACGAGGTCTAGACTAACTACCAATTCATTGCCCCCTCTCCTCGAGAAGCTTCACTAAGAAATTTGAAATGGAATCGGCTATAGCACAAATTTCCTTTGACAGCTGCTCACCGAAATCGGTACTCGCGGGTTGAATAGCCAGAATCCAAACGCTGCTTTTGGGCAAGAGTTGTTGAGCAAGTAGCTTGAGCGGGACACCATGTGTGGTAAAAAAAGGATAACTTGTCTGAGTCACGGAGATCAACTTCGTTTCGCCTGGCTCCTCTTTCGTCTCGCAAGCATCGATGAAGATAACATGCTCAGGTTCAAGTTGAGCGATTCTTGTGATCAAATTCTCTACGTTGTCTTCGCCGTCGAACAGTAGAATTCTGTCTGAGCGTTTGCTCTTTGCGCGTGTGATTGTTTTCTTCACAATGTAGCTGCCCGCGTAGTCGTCGCTTCGGAGCGGGTGGCCCATTCCAACTAGTGCAATCTTCCTGGTCAATGAGGATGATTCTATGATCTTTTTCAGTTGTGGTTGCCAAGCGAGTATAGTCGAGGTTGTCTGCTCTGAAACCCACTGCTGGGCTTTCACGGTCAGACGAACCTCAAGCGGGGAGTTTCTATGATGCTACTTAAGAGAACGCCATAGTTCCCGCCCCTGAAAAGAAGTGCAGTTCAAGAATTCGACTTAGTGGAGCAAGTGTATTCCTACACAGCGATATTGCAGAACATTCTGCAGCCACCTTTCATCGAAATCTGAAAATAACGGAGGAGGCGAAGTGCCCCCTTCGTACACGAACAGCTGCCTCTTTCCATTAAGAAATTGCAACGGAGCACTTGAAGGGGCGATTTTCGCCCGCGCACAAGGAAACCACATGCTTGTGTGTGTGTTACGAATAGCCGTAGTGATAACAAGCCGCCCCGCATACATATTCTTTGTATGACCCTGCTCCGCGTCCTTTCTTGGTCGATGAACGTCGTTGTTCGTCTGCGAAACAGGCGAAACCACTTATTTGTGGCACCTGTCATGGGTGAATTGAAAGCCCAGCGCGGGCTGTGAAGAGAAAATGCCATCTGATATCAGCAGCCTGACCTTCGTAAACCGCATTTTCCAAAATCTGGAAAAGGCCAAACGTAGCGAAATCGAAGCGCTCTACCACGATATCAAAGGTGCCGGTGTTATCCTCCCATCAGGTGAAGGCCGCTCAAAAGGCGCACTCAGCATCGCCTGCAGTGAAATGGCTAAGATGCGCGGCGGAAAACTCGTGCTGGATCGTGGAGATATTGGGTTTCCTGGTCGAAACGTGATCGAGGCTGCGCCGATTCTGAGGCAGCGCTTTGGACAGGTCTGTTTGCTGATAAACTCGGGTAGCGGAAAATCACTGATGCCACTACTTGACGCTCAACAGTTAGCCATGTGTATTGCTCAAGAGAGTAATCCGCGAGATTTCCGGGTCGATGTTGTAACCTCGGATCGCGATTCACCAATCGGCAAACTCGGGACGCGATATGGAAATGTCCTCCTACTCAAGGGACGCGAGCCTGACGAGGAGCCTTCAGAGTCTAGGGAATTTCGCACAACGGGAATAATGGAAGACCTCTTCATCTTGGGAACAGGGGTCTTGTTTCAAGCGATCGCAGAGGCACTATATGAGGAGGCGCAAGCAGAACGGGTCATCGCGAGATCCAAGGAACTCTTCACCGAAATCGGATCCCTCGTGGATCAGATGGTCACTTCAGACTTCTTCAAGTCACTCGTTGACGCGCTGGAGCAGAGACATTCATGCTTCTTCGTTGGATTAGGAAGCGGCAGAGAGGTGGCCCGTATGACGGCTGTGCGAATTGGCCATGTAAAACGGGCGATGGGCGATCAGATCTACGTGGCTGGTGAATCGAACACTCCTGCACCGCGTGCTGGCGATGTTCTTGTGGTCATCTCACATAGTGGTGAGACTGAGATTGTTGCCGGTTGGTGTAAGAACTTCAAACGAATGGGCGCAGTGGTGGCTTCAGTTGTTGGAAATCCAGACAGCACCATCGGCACAGCCTCCGACCTGTCGTTCACAATAAAGGGCGATGGACTGGAAGGAAGACCGAATAGTTTCTACGTGAAATCCGCTTTCGCCCTCAGCCCACTCCCAATATACCTAGTCGAGAAAGTAGCGGAACGCGGGCTCAGATTGCCAGAATACATACTCAGGTGGCATCACTCCGTAACATCATGACAAACGATTTGCAGAACTGAGGAATAGTTTAGATTCAACCGCCATTCCCAGTCGATTGCATGGTCACAGAGAGGAGATTTGCTCAGTTTCTACGGGGAATCGCGCCGCCGCGTATGGGTGAGATTCCAGAGGGTGGACTTTGCCTGTCAGTCTTCCTCATCATCTCAAGGAGAAGAGATCCGAATTATGTTCTCATGGGTCGGTTAAGCAGTGACGCGCCTTGGGATCATATTGGGGCACTGGATTCGGAGCGAGTGGAGAGGCATAGGAAAGGGTGGATGCTGCCCTCGTCCCATCTCGTCTTAGGGGAGGGACCAAAGGAAGCAGCCGAAAGAGTTCTCAAGGAGCAACTTGGCTTAACTGATCAAACAGTAACTGGACCTCTCATGTTCTCCGAGGTTTCTGGTTCCAAGAACCATTGGGATCTTGAATTCGTTTACTCGGGCGAAAGAGATGAAGCTCCGTCTCATGAAGCGTGAAGCGAATTGAAGTTTGTTGACATGACCAAAGCCCGTAAAGAGGAGATTGCCAGGTCCCACGAGGATATATTGGCTCACGTACACAAGTGGAGGCTGACATGAACGCGCAAGATCTCTCGTCGATCCTTGAACCATTACGTGCCCAAGCGGAGAGCAGGATCAAACAAGAGCTTTCAGGCTCTTTCAATCTCGGCAAGAGGTTCCTTTATGACAGCATCATGCCACTTCACGTGAATATCACGGCCGACTCACAACAATGCTGTTTGGAGTTTCTGCCCGGCGGCAGTGTCCAGCTGAAGCGAGTCTCCGCTCCTAATCCAGACGTAAGCGTGAAAGGCGAATTTGAGATTCTTCGGAACGTGGTGGTGCAGCGTAGTAGCCGAATGTTCGAAGATGCTGAAAGAGACGGTAGAATCTCTGTTGCCGGTCACACTTGGAAGGGGCAACAGGCAATGCAGAAAGTCAGGGAGCTTCTGGGATCAAACCCGCAAAGAACCCCTTCGACCCTGTTTTTCATGTGTGCTCAGTATGGTAGGCATGCTATTGCATTGAACTCGAATGCTAGACTGAGTAGAATGGTAGAACTTTCTCCACTTTTCCTATTGTCTCCAACTGACCTTTTATGCTATTGGAGGCATAGCTGAGGCCGTTAGGAGTTTGGAGGTGAATTGAGATGGTGGCGAAGAAACGTAAGGTCAAGATGCGCATTGGCGATGAATCCAGCAGGGCTGAGAGAGTATCTGAGGAATACC
>Ga0209619_10000144_pt1 | contig 43382 bp, 40 predicted proteins | sample Rifsed16ft3_FD_184011 | JGI IMG/M metagenome (GOLD analysis project Ga0209619, IMG submission 184011) | Soil microbial communities from Rifle, Colorado, USA - sediment 16ft 3 (version 2) | ecosystem: Environmental > Terrestrial > Deep subsurface > Rock core/Sediment | place: Rifle, Colorado... | reverse complement strand
CGTGATCTGGGGTCAGGGTCTAATCCGTTTGTGAATCGCGTTTCAACACCGGTAGACTGATAACAAAACGGCAATGGCCGATACCATGCAGGAAGGTCATCAGGCAGCCCGTGCTTATATTTATCAGACTGAATCTCTACACCGGTTAGTGTTTCCCCTGCTTTTTTGGCTTCTATAACACCGGCAGCCTTGCCGTCAACATAAAAGATATAGTCTGCAAAACCATGGCCGGATTTCAGGGGGAAATTTCTTATGACAACGCCGCGATGGGCGTGGATGTTTGCGTCGTTGACATTGCAGACATGCCAGCCTGCCTTTTCAAGAAGGCTGTCAATAATTTCGCGCGCTTTGTCTTCAGTCGTTAGAGGCATTTTTTTAGAGGTCAATTATAATTCCATTAGAAACCTTTATTTTTTACTTATAAGAAAATCATACTTAACCTTGATGCGGCGTTATGCAGATATTATGCAATTAAGTTGAAAAATTGTCCATATCTCTTTTTATTTTTATCCCATAAAATTTTCTATAATATTTTCTTGACAATACTATATATTGTGGTAGCATCATCAACACCCTACAAAATATAGGGTATTTGCTAATTTATTTCAGCACTCATCCATTTAGGATAAACAATTAATATGAGGAGGTATTTATGAATAGTGTTAATGGGGTAAAGGATATATCATCAACTATCAGCAAAAATGAATCTACCCTTCCCTTACAGGTTGCCTGGCATAAGGGTATGGTTAATCCGAGCTTAGACAAGACTAAACCCCAGACAAAACTCTCCTCAAATGCAGTCAAGGTGCTTGAGAGACGGTATCTGAAGAAGAATGAAGATGGAAAGGTAGTGGAAACACCTGAAGATATGTTCAGGAGAGTTGCCAGCAATATTGCCAAGGCAGACCTGTTTTACAATCCAAACGCAGATATTAAGGAGACAGAGGAGAAATTTTTTAACATGATGTATAGGTTAGAATTTATGCCAAATTCTCCTACATTAATGAATGCCGGAAGAGACCTCCAGCAATTATCTGCATGTTTTGTCCTCCCGATAGGGGATTCTATGGAGGAGATATTTACCGCCGTTAAGGATACAGCCCTTATTCATAAGAGTGGTGGAGGGACAGGCTTTAGCTTTAGCAGATTAAGGCCTGCGGGCAGCAGGGTTGCAACAACAAGTGGTATATCAAGCGGGCCTATATCCTTTATGAAGGTATTTGACAGTGCCACCGAGGCAATAAAGCAGGGGGGAACAAGGAGGGGTGCGAATATGGGCATTCTTCGTATAGACCACCCCGATATTGAGGAGTTTATAGTTTGTAAGCGGGATGACTCAAAGTTTAATAATTTTAATATCTCCGTTGCCATTACTGAAGATTTTATGAGAAGGGTTGAAAATGATGATACTTATGAACTGATAAACCCCCATTCAAAAGAGGTGATAAAGAAATTATCTGCCCGAATGGTCTTTGAGACAATTGTAGAGTCTGCATGGAAGAACGGTGACCCTGGGATTATATTCATAGACAGAATAAACAGGGATAACCCAACTCCTGCAATTGGCGAGATTGAGAGTACAAACCCATGCGGAGAGCAGCCGCTTTTGCCCTATGAATCCTGTAATCTCGGCTCAATAAATCTGACTAAGATGGTGAAAGAGATTGATAGTTCAGGGTTCGGGGGGCGGGGTTATGAAATTGACTGGGACAAACTCAAAAACATAACATGGAAGTCTGTCCATTTCCTTGACAATGTGATTGACATGAACAGATACCCTATAAAAAAAATTGAGCTGATGACAAAGGCAAATAGAAAGATAGGACTGGGGGTTATGGGATTTGCCGATATGCTCATAGAGATGGGTGTATCTTACAATTCCAATAAGGCAATCCAGCTATCTGAAGAGGTCATGTCGTTCATAGACAGGGAGTCTAAGATGGCATCTGCGGATTTAGCCAAGACAAGAGGTGCATTCCCAAACTACAAGGGGAGTATATACGACAGTCACCAGTCACCAGCCACCAGCCACCAGTCAACTTACAGAGGATTGGAATTGAGAAATGCAACAACAACAACTATAGCCCCTACGGGGACTATAAGCATTATAGCCGGGTGTAGCAGCGGCGTTGAACCCCTCTTTGCAGTATCATATATAAGGACTGTAATGGACAAGGATGAGCTTGTAGAGGTCCATCCATATTTTGATAAGATTGCAAAAGAGAGGGGCTTTTACTCTGAAAGACTGATGAAGGAGATTGCAAAGAAAGGGCATATATGTGATATGCCCGAGATACCTGAGGATATATGCAAGATATTTGTTACATCTCACAATATAGCCCCTGACTGGCATATAAAGATGCAGGCTGTGTTTCAGAAATATACAGACAATGCAGTATCAAAGACTGTAAATTTTAAATTTGCTGCAACACAGGATGATGTTAAAAAGGCATATGTACTTGCCTATAAATTAGGATGCAAAGGGGTAACTATTTATAGGGATGGAAGCAGGGATGAACAGGTGCTAAGCACAGGTGATACAAAGAAAAAAGAACAGAAGGCAAACAATAATGGCCATGAAAAGATAGTCCCCCGCCCAAGGCCTGAAATCACACGAGGAACAACACACAGGGTAGGCACAGGGTGCGGAAACCTGTATGTAACCATAAATGTATGTGATGAGGGGAAGCCCTTTGAGATATTCACAAGGATGGGGAAGGCAGGCGGCTGTGCCTCATCCCAGTCAGAGGCAATAGGAAGACTCGTATCTTTATCACTCCGCTCAGGCATAGAGCCTGATGAGATAGTAAAACAGCTTATGGGTATCAGCTGTCATATGCCTGCATGGGAGAACGGCAACAGGGTGCTGTCATGTTCAGATGCAATATCAAAGGCTATAGGCAGATATATATCTGAAGTTAGAGCTGTGAAGCCCGCAAACCAGACCCAGGCATTTGAAATCAGTGTAGGTGCCTGTCCTGACTGTGGCAGCTCTATGGAACAGGCTGATGGATGTCTTGTATGCAGGGCATGTGGTTATTCAAAATGCAGTTAAATGAGTTTAAGAGTTCAGGAGTTTAAGAGTTTTTAACTCCTCAACTCTTAAACTCCTGAACTCTTAAACTCCTGAACTCATGAATGGTGTTATTCCTGTCCAAAAACTGAAAAGCCTGATTAAAAATAGGGCTATAAGGTCTTCAACCCCTTTAAGAAAAGACCAGTTTCAGCCTGCAAGCCTTGACTTGAGGATTGGCAAAAAGGCTTATAGAATAAGAAGCAGTTTCCTGCCTCAGAAAGGCTCTGTAAGAGAAAAATTAAAAGACCTCTTCATGTATGAGATAGACCTATCAAAAAATGGCATCCTTGAAAAGGGGAATATCTATCTGATACCTTTAATGGAGGAGTTAAATCTACCCGATGATATACGCGGAAGAACAAACCCAAAAAGTACAACCGGGAGGCTTGATATATTTACAAGGGTCATAACGGATTACAGCCATAGGTTTGAAGACATTGACTACGGATATAAAGGTGAATTATATCTTGAAGTGGTTACAAGGTCATTTACAATAAAGGTAGAGCCGGGGCAGTGCCTCAATCAGTTAAGGTTATTCAGGGGGGATGAGAGGTTAAGCGATATGGAGCTTAAGTCCATTTATGATAAATACTCCCTTCTTTATAATGACAGCGGAAAACCATCAAAGGGAAAAGATGTCAAGATAAGCGATGGGCTCTTCATGAGTATAAATTTAAAAGGGAATCATCATGGCATTATCGGATATAAGGCAAAAAAGAACAGCTCAGTTGTTGACATTGGCAGAACAGGGTTTTATGATGAAGCAGACTACTGGGAGCCCATACATACACCAAGGAATGATTTTCTAATCCTTGAGCCTGAAGAATTTTATATATTTTCATCAAAGGAGAGGGTAAGGGTTCCGATAGAATATGCAGCGGAGATGGTTGAATTTGACGCAGGCTCCGGGGAGCTTAGGACCCATTATGCAGGTTTTTTTGACAGCGGATTTGGTTACGGTGCAAAGGGTGAGATAAAAGGGACAACGGCTGTATTAGAGGTCAGACCCCACGATGTCCCATTCAGGATTGAGGACAGCCAGACATTTTTTAAAATCAAGTATGAGAGGATGATTGAACCGCCTGAGACTTATTATGGCATGAATATAGGCTCAAGCTATTATAATCAGGAACTTGCACTAAGCAAGCAGTTTAAAAGAAAATGATAAAAAAAGAAGATATTTGGGCTATATTATTGATTGTCGCCATCCTGCTCTTTCAAGTCATTGCACTCTATTATTTTTGATTTTTATCACGCCTTTTAATCTTATTTTAATATTCATTCTATATAATTGTTATTATTAATCAAAAATAAATAAAAACCTTTTAATCTTTGTAATTTTAATATATAATAATCACCTTGCTTTTTGATAATAAAGTATTATATTATACATACGAGGATTAGAGGATATGTATTTTAGAAAGGAGTTAGAAATGGATAGTAATTTTATGGGATTAAAAAAAATCCTTATGAAGAGAAGGGCAAAACTCTTATCCACCCTTAAAACAAGGAAGAATGAGAGGACTGATTTGCGCCATGGCGATGACATTGATCAGGCAGAGTCTGCCTATGAGCAGGAGATGTCATATATCTTCAGAGGCAGGGAATCTGATGAGATAAAAGCAATAAACGAGGCACTGGCAAAGATAAATAAAGGGACATACGGTATATGTGATAATTGCGGCGAGATGATCGGCATGAAGAGGCTTGAGGCAATGCCTTTTGTAAAGTATTGCGTAGATTGCCAGGAAGAATTTGAAAAGAAAAGGGAATTTGAGACAGTCATGGCAACATCCTCATGGGATGAGGAGGATGAAGGTGAGAATGAGTTTTAAGGGAGGCATATAAGAAGATGAACATGATGAAGACTGTTTTGTTAATGACAGGGTTAACCCTGTTGCTTGTTTTTGCGGGCAGTGCGTTTGGCGGTAAGAGCGGGATGATGACGGCTTTCATTTTTGCCAGTATCATGAATATAGGAACCTACTGGTTCAGTGATAAGATAGTCCTCGCCATGTATGGTGCGAAGCAGGTCTCTTATGCAGAGGCACCTGAAATTCATTCAATTATAAGAGAATTATCCATGAGGGCCGGGTTACCGATGCCAAAGGTTTACATTATTGATAATGCCACCCCAAATGCCTTTGCAACGGGTAGAAATCCTGAACATGCTGCAGTCGCGGTAACAAGAGGGATAGTCAACCTACTCACGAGGGAAGAACTCTCAGGAGTCCTGGGACACGAACTTGCCCATATAAAACACAGAGATATCCTGATAGGGACAATAGCAGCAACAGTTGCTGGTGCCATAAGTATGCTCGCAAACATGGCTCAGTGGTCAATGTATTTTGGCGGAAGAAGGGATGATAGAGAAGGCGGGCATCCTGCGGTTGCTATTATAATGATGATTCTTGCACCAATTGCGGCAATGCTTATCCAGATGGCAATATCGCGGTCAAGAGAGTATTTAGCAGATGAGGGGGGTGCAAAGATAGCGGGGAATCCCATTTCACTGGCAAAAGCCCTTGGAAAACTCCACAAGGGTGTTCAGATGATGCCTATGGATGCAAATCCAGCAACGGCACATATGTTTATAGTAAGCCCATTAAGCGGCGGCGGGTTTTTGACACTTTTCAGCACCCACCCGCCTATTGAGGAGAGAATCAAAAGACTTGAAAGCATGGTTCGATATTAACACTTGACGAAAGGGGTATAAAAATGTTTAATCCGAATTATTATAGTTTAGCACTTAAAAAGATTCCTAAAAGATATTTACTTGTAAATATTCTTTCCAGACGAATGAGGCAGCTTCAGAAGGGGAGTGAGCCGCTTGTCCAGATAGAAGAGGGAAACTCAATCTCTAATGCAGATATTGCACTGAAGGAGATTGTTGAAGAAAAGTTAGTCATAAATGAACCTGAAGTGCCTGAGGTTAAGCGTAAGAAGTCACCTCGCAAATCAAAATAATATCCCAAAATCCGATTTAGAATTTTGGGTAAGGTGGTCATCTTTGAATAACGAGGAAAAAGGATATACAATTAAAGACAAAAGATTCTCTGCAATCTCTGAAGAAGAGAAGAGGCAGGATTCTGACACAAAGAATTATAAGAAAGAAGATGACAGCAGTTCAAAAAGCAAAGATATCCCCCTTCCAGAAATAAATTTCGCTACTTTTATCCTCTCTCTAACCAGTTCAGCTATGTTGCACTTTGGTGATATAGCAGACCCCGTCTCAGGCAAGAAAGAAAGAAATCTAACAATAGCAAAACAGACCATAGATATGATTGATATGCTCAGGGAAAAAACAAAGGGTAATCTTACAAAGGATGAAGAGGCCCTTGTGGAGAATACCCTTTACGAACTTAAGATAAGATATGTAAAGGAATCAAGCAAGGGAATGTAATATGGTCCAATAGAAGTATTTATTAATGTGCGGGGTGAGGTTGTTGTTGTAAATAAAAAGTATGGTATCAAAATTACGGATGTTATTGACCCGCTTGAAATAAAAAGACTCGCCTTGTAATCTTTATTTTAAAAACAAAGGTATCTCCTCGCCTTTGACCAAATCCTCGTAATTCTCTCTCTTTCTGATTACAAAAAATTCATTACCTTTTACCAATATTTCAGGAACCCTCGGTCTTGAATTATAATTTGATGACATTGTAAAACCGTAGGCACCTGCACTCATCACCGCCGCAATGGCATCCTTTTTTAAATCAGGCAGGACCCTGTCCTTTGCCAGAAAATCACCACTCTCGCATATTGGCCCTACGACATCTGCCACTATTTTATGTGAATCTGAATTTTTATTTACGGGCAGTATTGAATGATAAGAGCCGTAGAAACTCGGTCTTACCAAATCGTTCATACCCGCATCTACAATCACAAAGTTCTTCCCTTCACTCTGTTTCGTATATAAAACCTTTGTTACAAGTGCACCTGCATTACCTACAATAACCCTTCCAGGCTCAAATATTATAGTACAGCCTGTCCCCTTTAAAATCGGTGACAGCTCTGCCGCCAGTTCCTTCGGATTTGGAGGCGATTCATCCTTATATGTAATTCCAAGCCCGCCTCCGATATCAAGGTATTTTATTTTCAATCCCTCAACCCTGAGCTGGTCAATCAAGGCAACTATCTTTTCCAGTGCATCTACAAAGGGACGCACTTGTGTTATCTGAGAGCCAATATGCTTATGTATCCCTACCACCTCTATATTTCCAAGACTATTTGCAAGTTTGTATCCCTCTAATGCCTCACTCATACTTATGCCGAATTTATGGGACTTCAGTCCGGTAGAAATATATGGATGGGTCTTGGCATCAATATCAGGATTCACCCTTAGAGATACCCGCGCCTTAACACTTAGCTCATCGGCAACCTCATCAATGGCAAAAAGCTCCTGAGAAGACTCAACATTGAACATGAGTATATTTGACTTAATGGCAAACCTTATCTCCTCTTTAGTCTTTCCAACCCCTGCATATACAATCTTCTGAGGGTCGGCACCTGCAGCAAGTGCCCTGTATAACTCCCCCCCTGATACGACATCAAATCCACCACCCTCTCCGGCAAATATCTTCAGGATGGCAATATTTGAATTTGACTTTACTGCAAAGCAAACAAGGTGAGGAATACCTTCAAATGCCGAATTAAATACCCTGAAATGATTTCTTAAAGTATTATAGCTGTAAAGATAAAATGGTGTACCGACAGCCTTTGAAATATCTTTTATTGAAACATCTTCACAGTAGAGATCACTGCCTTTATACTGAAAATCGTTCATTAATACCCTCCCTCTTTTTGAATAGATATTTTACTGCCTGCTGCTTACTGCATACTGTCTACCTGTTCTGACGGTGGAACAGGTGGTGCCTTTTTTCCACAACCCCCGTTGACTATTGCTATAATTACAAAAATAAATAAAATTAACTGCAATCTCTTTTTCATTTAATCCTTTATTGTTTTTTCAATCTCTGTTAACCTCTTTAATACCTGCTTTTTTGAAGTACCGCCAATGACATTCTTTCTATCAACCGATTTTTCTACTTTTATAAAATTGAATATATCTTTTTTGAAACCCTTAGAGAACCTCTGTAATTCATGCAGGGTCAAATCGGATAATAATTTATGGCTCTTTATGCAAAATGAAACCACCCTTCCAACAACCTCATGTGCCTCCCTGAACGGCACTCCTTTCATAACGAGATAATCTGCCATATCAGTGGCTGTCATAAAACCCTGAAACACTGCCTCTCTAAGCCTGTCTCTATTAAGCTTAATTGTGCCAATCATCTTGGAATATATTGATAGGGAAGCCTTGACCGTATCAACAGTATCAAACACAGGCTCTTTATCCTCCTGCATATCTTTGTTGTATGCAAGTGGAAGCGATTTCATTGTAGTGAGTAATGACATGAGATTCCCATATACCCTGCCAGTTTTTCCTCTCACGAGTTCAGGGACATCAGGGTTTTTCTTCTGCGGCATGATACTGCTCCCTGTGCAGAAGGAGTCATCAATCTCAATAAAACCAAACTCAGATGTTGACCATATTATGAGTTCTTCACTGAGCCTGCTTAAGTGCATCATTAAAATAGCAGAAGCGGAGAGAAACTCAATGGAAAAATCCCTGTCACCTACTGCATCCATACTATTTGTAGTAATATCTGCAAATCCCAGCAGTTTTGCCACATATCTCCTATCAATTGGATAATTAGTCCCTGCCATAGCAGCAGAGCCGAGGGGCATAACATTTACCCTCTTTAACATATCCAAAAATCTATCTTCATCCCTATCAAACATATCATAATAGGCAAGCAAATGATGGCTGAAGAGGACAGGCTGTGCCATTTGTAAATGTGTATATCCCGGCATAATCACATCAATATTTCCCTTTGCCTTTTTTACAATGGCCTTCTTCAAACCTCTTATCAGACTAACAATCTCCCCAACCTCATCCCTCAAATATAGTCTTATATCAAGTGCCACCTGGTCATTCCTGCTCCTTGCAGTATGCAGTTTTCCTCCGACAGTGCCTATCTTATCAATAAGCCTTCTCTCAATATTCATGTGAATATCTTCAAGTGCAATGTCAAACTTAAATCTACCTGCATCTATCTCCTTTTTTATATCTCTTAATCCTTTGATGATTTTATCTGCCTCTCCACTTTTAATAATCTTACACTTTTTAAGCATCATGCAGTGGGCAATACTCCCCTCAATATCATATTTATAAAGCCTCTTATCAAATGAGATTGAGGCAGTAAATTCCTCTACCATCTTATCAGTCTCCTTTTCAAATCTCCCCGACCACGGTTTCTTTTTCATCTAAAATCCCCTTTGCCACAAAGACTCAATGACTCAAAGGTAAAAATTAATTTTTTATAATCCTTTGTGCCTTGGTGACTTCGTGGCTTATGTTTTATTATATCACCATTGCATTATAACCCATATTTATCAGCTCACCCTTAATCTCCTCATTGTGTTCAAATCCCTTTGTTTCAAGATTCAACCTCACTATAGTCTTTGTAATTGGAAGCTTATGTGAAAGCCTGTCATGGACTATATGAAGTATGTTTGCCTTTTTCCCTGCAATAATTGATGTGAGCCTTGCAAATGCATCGGGTGTATCAGCAAGCTCAACCTCAATCCTCAGTACCCTCCCTGACTTTACAAGCCCCTTCTCTATCACACTGTCAAGTATATTCATGTCAATATTCCCGCCACTCAAGACAAGGGCAACCTTTTTGCCTTTTATCCTTGTCTTACTATCCATAATTGCAGCGAGTGGAACTGCACCTGCACCTTCAACAACAATCTTCTTTCTTTCCATCAGAAGGAGTATTGCAGCCGCTATCTCTTCTTCCTCTACAGTAACAATTTCATCTACCTTTTGCTGGATTATTGGAAATGTTATATCGCCTATCCTTTTTATTGCTATCCCGTCTGCAATTGTATGAAGCGATGTGACAGGCGTATTCTTACCACTCTGCCTTGATAGATACATGGCAGCCGCCGCCTTTGCCTCAACACCTACAATCTGGGTATCCCTCTTTTTTTCTTTAACCGCTATAGAAATACCTGATATGAGACTCCCCCCGCCGATGGGAACAACAACAGAATCCACATCCGGAAGGTCCTCAAGGATTTCAAGCCCTATTGTCCCCTGTCCTGCTATAAGGTCATTGTCATCATAGGTATGTATAAATTTGTAATTTCTATCCCTTTCAATTCTCCTTGCATATTCTAACGCCTCATCAAAACTATTACCATATAGTATAACCTCTGCCCCGTATCCCTTTGTGGCAAGCTGTTTTGATATAGATGCCCTCTCAGGCATGACCACAGTAGCCTTTATTCCCAACCTGCTTGCAGCAAGGGCGACACCCTGTGCATGATTCCCTGCGGATGCAGTAACCACTCCCCTCTTTCTTTCATCTTCCGACAGGTGGGAAATCTTATTTGCAGCACCCCTGATTTTAAACGAGCCTGTCTTCTGCAGATTCTCAAGTTTTATATAAACCTCTAATCCTGTAATTCTGCTTATAGAATTTGAATAGACAAGGGGCGTTCTATGAATATAATCTTTTATAGTTTCCTGTGCCTTCTTTATATCGTCAAAACTAATCACGATAACTCCATTCGTTGCAAGACATTTTGATTCTTAAACTTAATTCGTTATATTATACCAGTGTGTTTTAAGGGGGCAATAGAAAAAATGGGAAGTTTATATTTGCAAAAGATTTAACCTAATATTTTATAAGATAAGATATCTGACCTGCACTTTCAGAATTTAGAAGGAGGAGAGACTTGAAAATCTTTAGATGCCTGTTTATATCGGGCATTATAGCCTCCGCACTCATCAGATTAATATATTCTTCAGCCACCAGGTCACGCCAGCGTAAAAGTTCTTTTCTTAGTCCCCTCATGGGATTTGACTTAACAGTGAGGTCTGTTAAATAGATGACCCTTTCGTAACAGAATATCAATCCAGTTTTATCAAGTGGAGAAAACAATCTTTTTGCCCTGTTCATCTCATTTCCTATCATCAATATCTGTTGCAATAGAGAAAAAGATGACCATCTCTCCTGTGTCAGCCCTGAATGTTGAACCATTTACAAACCCTCTCCCTTTCCTATTAATTCAAAGGTTATCTCCTTAATCTTTTTTTGTAACTCCTTATTTATAATTTCCATACTATTATAACCTTGAGATGGCTTTTTATCTATCTTTTCAGTTATAACTTTTATATCAGCCATAAAATATTTATATATTATTTAACCTTAAGTGGCAATATAAAAAGGATTAATTACTGTTGAATCTAAAGAAAACTTTGGGACAACCTTTCATGTTTATCTTCCTGCATCGCCAAAATAATTTTTGCAAGTGCTATTGACAAAAAAATATTAGAGCTTATATTACTACCAGAGTTGTTCAAAGGAGGTGAGAAAGGCAAAATTCTATATCAAATGACATAATAAATGTAGGAGGTTATTATGGCTGAATTTGGTTTTGATACGCTCTTATCTTTAAAAGATATTGATAGAAGAAGATTCTTAAAATTCTGCGGCCAGATGGCTGCAGCCCTCGGTTTATCTCAAAGTTTTATCCCTCAAATAGCAAATGCAATTGAAAAGGTTTCAAAGAGACCATCCGTAGTCTGGCTTCATTTTGCATCGGACACTGGATGCACAGAGTCTGTCATCAAAACTACCCACCCTTCAACCTCAGAAATTGTATTGGATATATTAAGTATTGATTACCATGAGACTATTATGGCTGCTGCAGGTGAACAATCAGAGGAAATCCTTAAAAAATCTGTAGGTGAAGGGGGATATATCCTTATTGTTGAAGGTGGCGTCCCGACAAAGCCGGGCTATGGAAGAATCGGCAGGAGAGACATGATGGATATTTTAAGGGAGACTGCGGATAAGGCTGCTGCAATTATAGCCCTCGGCTCTTGTGCTACATACGGTGGTGTCCCTGCTGCAAGGCCAAATCCTGCAGGCATTAAGGGTGTTGGAGAGTTTCTGCAAAAACCAGTTATAAATCTATCAGGCTGTCCTGTAAATCCTGACTGGCTTGTAGCCACAGTTGTCCATCACTTACTCTTTGGGAAACTGCCTGAATTAGACAAACATGGAAGGCCAAAAATCATATACGGCATGAATATCCATGACAACTGCCAGAGAAGGGCTTCCTTTGATGCCGGAAAGTTTGTTGAGGAGTTTGGGTCAGAGGAGGCAATGGAAGGTGAATGCCTTTATAAGATGGGCTGCAAGGGGCCAAATACATATGCCAACTGCCCCCTCATCCGCTGGAATGACAAGATAAGCTGGTGTGTCCAGTCAGGATATGGATGCACAGGATGCACAGAGCCTGGCTGGCCTGATGCCTTCAGCCCGATGAGGGCTGTCCTCCCCGGAATATCAATACCTGTATTTAAGGGAGTGGAAAACATGGCGGATAAGGTAGGGGCAGCACTTGGTGTTGCCACTGCGGCCGGCATTGGAATCCATCTTGCGGCATCTGCAATGAAGGGACGTATCAAAAAAGATGAAGAAAAAGAGAAAGGGGGTGAGGGGTAATGGGCAAGAGGATAGTTATTGACCCAATTCCAAGGATAGAAGGTCATCTTGGAATTGAAATAGAGGTAGAAGATGGAAAAGTAAAAGATGCGTGGGCGTCAGGCACACTCTTCAGGGGATTTGAAATAATCTTAAAAAACAGGGATCCGAGGGATGCCTGGCTCCTTACTCAGAGGATATGCGGCGTATGCCCGACCTCTCATGCCCACACATCAGCTATGTGCATAGAAGATTCATATAAGATTAGGCCCCCCGATAATGCCAGGATTATCAGAAACCTTGTAGAGGGATCTCAATTCCTCCATTCCCATATCCTGTGGTTCTATCACCTTACAGGTCTTGACTATGTGGATGTCGTCAGCGCCCTCTCTGCAAAACCGACTGAGCAGTATCTGAAAAATGTTCAGGCAAAGATTAAGACATTTGTTGACAGCGGACAGCTTGGGCCATTTGCCAATGCCTACTGGGGACACCCTGCCTATAAACTGCCGCCTGATTTAAACCTCCTCATAGTGGCACATTATCTTGAGGCATTGGAGATGCAGTCAGAGGCATCGCACCTTTCGGCATTTTTTGGCGGCAAGATGCCGATGGTTCAGGCTACCCCTCCTGGCGGTGTTACATGCACCCCTTCAGTTGAGGATATTAGCAATTTTCTTTTCAGGCTAAAGAAGATACAGGCATGGGTTGATAATGTCTTTATCCCGGATGTCTTAATCGTTGCCCCCTATTATTTAGACTACACAGCAATAGGCAGAGGAGTTGGGAATTACCTCGCATGGGGTGTATTTGAAGATAAGAGCTTTGACCCGAATAAGAGAACACTCCCAATGGGTGCAATTTACGATTGGCAGTTGAAGCGTAACGAGGTAAATCATAAGGATGTCGCAGAGCATGTAAAACATAGCTGGTATAAGGATGGTCCTGCATTAAATCCAGCCGATGGAATAACCGAGCCGGATTTCACTGATTACGATACTGAAAAAAAATACACGTGGGCAAAGGCACCGAGAATGAGTGACAAACCTATGGAGGTTGGTGCTTTATCAAGGATGCTGATAGCCTATGTATCAGGGAATGAGACTGCCAAAAAACTTATTGATGATACTTTAAATAAATTAGGGGTTGCCGGAAAGCATGAACTCCTCATGTCCCCCCTTGGAAGGGCTGCTGCAAGGGCACTGGAGACAAAACTCATAGCCGATGCCATGATAACATGGACTATGGAACTTATAGAAAATCTAAAGACAGGTAAAAATGAGGTATATACACCGCATGAGATGCCTGACTCAGGAATAGGTGCGGGTCTCTGGGAGGCACCGAGGGGCGCCCTTGGACACTGGTATTCATTAAAACAGGGAAAGGTTGACAGGTATCAGATTATCACACCGACAGCATGGAACATTTCACCGAGGGATGAGAAGGGTGTCCGAGGACCTATAGAAGAAGCACTTGTAGGGACTCCTGTTGTAGATGCGAAGCGTCCTGTGGAGGTATTGAGAGTCGTCCATTCCTTTGACCCATGTATCGCCTGCACTGTCCATATCATAGACCCTGAAACGAATGAAATAAGAAAATTCAGGGTTTCCTAAGGAGGTGGGATAATGGCTGATTTACATTATGAAAAGATTTACGAGTGGAATCTCGTTTACAGGATGAATCATTGGCTAAGAGCCATTTCCATCTTCACACTTATATTCACAGGTTATTATATCTACTGGCCATTTCTATCCCCTGAAGAAGATAGTCAGTTGATGAATTTGATGAGATTTTTCCACTTTATTTCAATGTATATAATCATTCTCAGCTTCATCGCCCAGCTTTATTTTGATAAAGATATATGGGAATACCTGCCGACATGGAATAAAATTAAAACTATCCCTGATATGCTTGCCTATTATCTATTCTTAAAAGATACACATGAGGAATACGGCAAGTTTAATCCGCTGCAGGCACTTACATATTTTTTCTGGGGTCTGCTATTGATAATTGAGACACTGACAGGTTTTGCTATTTATAGTGGAAATATCTTCGGCATCTGGGATTCAAGAACTGCCTTTGGCTGGGTTAATAACATCCTCGGTGGTATGCCGATAACCCGTCTTGTCCATTTTGCCATAATGTGGATATTCATTATAACAGTCCCTGTCCATGTATATATGGTTATACTTAAAAACCTGACAGACAGGGATAGCACATTCTGGTCTATCTTTACAGGTTATAAGTTAAAACGGACGGGCTAATATAAATCCCCATTCAAGGATAACTCTTTAGATGGGGGTTTTCCTAAGCCTCCTTGACAACAATCCTTATAAAGTCTATACTCCAATCAGAACAAAAACCTAAATTCAGACAGGATATACAGAATTTAAAAAGGGGGAACTTGATTTAATTTATCCTGATTATCCTGTTAATCCTGTCAAGTTTTTATAATTTCATGGATAAAGAGCTAAAAATTACATGCCCTGATTGCGGAGCAATCCTTGTTGTTGACAGGATAACTGGCAAAGTCTTAGAGACCCGCAAGCCGATAATAGAACAGTCAACCGGAGACAGGTTCGCAGATGCAATTCTCAAGGTTAAAAAGGATAAGGAAAAGATTACATCCACGAAATTCGATGACTTAAAAAAAGAGCAGGACAAAAAGAGAAAAATATCCGAGGAAATTTTTAAGACATCCCTGAAAGAAGAAAAGAAAGACAACAACATAAAACCTCACAGTATTTTTGATGGGGATTAAATTCAGTGAGAAGTATAGAAAACGAAATGGATAATTCAACACCAAAGATACTTATACTCGGTGTTGGTAATATTCTCCTTAAAGACGAAGGTGTAGGGGTCAGGGCTGTTGAGAGATTGCAGAGGGACTATAAATTCCCTCCAAATGTTGAAATTATAGATGGCGGAACCGCAGGCTTTGGACTGATTGATTTATTAGATGGTGTAGAACATCTTATTATAGTGGATGCAGTTCAAGGAAATGATGAGCCGGGCTCTTTATATCGCTTTAAATTTGAAGATATGCCATCAAGCATCTCAAAGAAATTCTCGCCTCACCAGATAGGTATTTTAGAAACACTTACTTTAAAAAAAATGCTTGGCAAAATTCCTGATACAACAATAATAGCCATTCAGCCAAAAGATTGCAGTAATTGGGGAACAGAACTTACACCTGAAATTGAAAAAAAAATACCAAATATGGTTAATCTGGTGATAGAAGAGTTAAAGAGTTTAGGAGTTAAGGAGTTAGAGAGTCAAAGAATTAAAAACTCCACAACCCCTAAACTCTCTAACTCCTCAACTTATTTATGTGTTTAGCAATTCCGATGAAGGTTATTGAAATAAATGGATACCTCGGCATGGCAGAGGTAGGTCGAGTAAAAAGGGAAATAAACCTCATGCTCCTTGATGATGTTAAGATAGGAGACTATGTCATTGTCCATGCAGGTTCAGCCATCCAGAAACTTGATGAAGCTGAAGCAGAGAAAACCCTGTCACTCTTGAGAGAAATGGTGGAAAAAACTGACACCCTTTGGGAATAACGTAATAGTTATTTTGTAATCGCCCCCTTTATCATTGTTGTAAAGAAAATTATATATCCGCCAGCTGACATTATTCACTGGTCATTAGTTACCAATGACTAATGACTTGTGTGTTTATCTGTGCAAATCTGTGGCTAATAATCTTTCCCTTCCTTCTTATTTTCTACCATGGAACCTCATCATCAAAATGAAAGAATTTACCGGTTGGTCCATCCTGATTGAGAGTCGCAAGCCTTACAGCGGTCTTTGCGCCTTCTTCAACTCCCATTGGAGCCATGTCAGTCCCTAAATCGGTCTTGACCCAGCCCGGATGTGCGGAATTGACTTTTATAGGTGTATCTCTTAAAAGTGAAGCAAGGTGAACGGTAAATTGATTCAATGCCGCTTTCGATGCATCATACGAAAATGGTTTAACCTGTGAATAATCCGACTTCTGATCGCTTTGAATCGTAAGTGACCCTAAGATGCTTGAAACATTCACAATACGTCCGGCATCGCTTTTTCTCAAAAGTGGGAGAAGTGCCTGAGTCAGCTCTACCTGCCCAAATAAGTTTACATCAAAAATCTTTCGTAGAGCCACAGGGGATACTGTCCCGACGCTGTTTGCAAACAACGGCTCTTCGGGATGCACCATGCCCGCATTATTCACCAAAATATCCAGCTTTCCATAATGCTTTTCAAAATATTGCTTCACCTCTTTGATGTGGTTTGAATTTGTAATATCCAACTCTATACACTCTACATCAAGTCCTTGATCCTTCAATTTTTTTGAAGCCGACACACCTTTAGAAATGTCTCTTGCACCCATGAAGGTTTTGATACCTTTGAGTGCAAGCTGGCGGCTTGTTTCAAATCCTAAACCCTTATTAGCCCCTGTTACTAATGCAATTTTATTCGCTGACATAATCCTCCTTATAGAATATAAAATTTTTTGTATCCCATCTTCGTTTAACAAGAACCTTTGCATTTGCAGAGACCCTTTGAAACCTTTGCTATCTTTTTTATCTTCATCTTGTTCACCCCCTTTCTCTTAAGGGTTCGCACCCATAAAGGGTGCGGCTACCATCGAAAAATCGGTAGCCGCAGGCTTTAGCCTGAGTTTTGTTCATTTGACCGCCTATTTTCGTCCCCTTTTGAATAAGGTTTCAACATACTGCCTGAAATGCCGGATGTTTTCTTCAATCACCTTTGTATCCTGTTTCGCCTTCGATAAAATTAATGCCCCTTGAAATATAGCGATGAAGTGTTCTGCCAGACCTCGCGTATCAAACCGTGAGCGGGGAGCATACATCTGTTTGGCTTCATCGAGAATCTGTTTGAGCATATCAGCGAACAGGGAAAATTTCCTATCACAAAGAGTTCGTATTCCCGGGTAAGTAGAGGAAAGCTCCTGAGAAAAATTACCGATAAGACAGCTTTTTGTAATTTGAGGGTCTCTTGCTCTATCTGCAAAAGAGTCGAGAAATCCATGCAGTCTCTTGAGCGGGTCTTTTATTGAATGGAAAGGCATTTCCTGAACCATCTGCACTTGAGACTGCCAGTAATATTCAAGGACGGCTTTTCCCAAATCCTCTTTACTCTCGAAATAATGAAAAAAGCCCCCTTTGGTAACCCCTGTCTTTTCGCAGATTTCATCTACCGTAACGGCGGTAAATCCTTTTGCAAGCATCAATTCCATCGCCGTTTGAAGCAATTGCTCTTTTGTTGAAGAAGTCTCTTTTGTCGATTTCATAACCCTTCATACCTACCAGTTGGTATGTAATTTAACAAAAAGATATAAATGTGTCAATAGAAAAACATATATATTATCTTTATGATTTTTTTCACCTAAATATTTCATCTGAAAATATGATAGAATTAAACTAAAAATACTGATAAACTTTTTTCGTCATGCACGAGCTATCAATTGTTCAGAATATCCTTGATATAGCAGAGTCAGAGGCAAGAAAAAATAATGCCAAAAAGATTATTAAGATAGGGCTAAAAATTGGAGAGATGTCAGGCGTTGTCATAGACTCCATAATTTTTTGTTTTGAGACATTGAAGACTAATACCATTGCCAGAGATGCAGAACTCTTAATAGACCATATCCCTCTGGCAGGAAAATGTAAAAACTGCGGTAGTAATTTCCAGATTAATAATTATATTTTTAAATGCAATACCTGCAATAATAATGATATTGAGATAATTACTGGTAGAGAACTGTTTGTAGATGAACTTGAGGTAGAGTAATGAAGATTAAGGTAGTATCAAATATTTTGAAGGCTAATGACAGTATAGCGGAAGAGAACAGGCAACTCTTCAAAAATAATAAGTTGTTCGTCATGAATTTAATAAGCTCGCCCGGTGCAGGCAAGACATCCCTGTTGGAAAGAACAATAAAGGCGTGTAATGGCAAAATTTCAATCGGCGTAATTGAGGGAGATATTGCAACAACAAGGGATGCGGAAAGAATTGAGAAGACAGGTGCAAGGGTAATCCAGATAAACACCAATGGCGCCTGTCATCTTGACAGCAATATGATTCGAACCTCACTTCAAAATTTTCCTCTAAACGGTCTTGATATTCTTTTTATAGAAAATGTGGGGAACCTTGTATGCCCTGCAAATTTCCATCTCGGTGAGGATATAAAGGCTGTTGTATTGAGCATTGCTGAGGGTGAAGATAAACCTAAAAAATATCCCGGCATATTCAGGGAGGCAAGGGTCTTAATTATAAATAAAATTGATCTCCTCCCATACACAGATTGCAGTATAGACAAAATCAAAAATGAATCTCTTGAAATAAATCCAGATTTGAATATATTTGAGGTCTCATGCAGAAGTGGAGATGGACTTGACAGGTGGTGCAATTGGGTGAAAGCTCAAAAAGAAGAAAAAAAATAAAAATAACCGGTATCGTTCAGGGCATAGGGTTCAGACCATTTGTATATAATCTGGCAACATCTCTTGGTCTTAAAGGTTATGTCCTTAACTCATCAGAAGGTGTAAAAATAGATATAGAAGGTGAGCCAGAGAAAATAGATGAATTTATCTCGCTCCTTAAATCCAAATCTCCTCCCTTATCCCGAATTGAGAATATCACAGTAGCCGCAGGCTTTAGCCTGCGTGGTTATACATCCTTTGAGATAAAAGAGAGCCTCTCAAAGAGTGGAAAATTTGCCCTCATATCTCCAGATATAGCAACCTGTCCTGACTGCCTTTCAGAATTATTAAATCCTGACGATAGACGCTATCAATACCCTTTCACAAATTGCACTAATTGTGGGCCAAGATATTCTATTATTCTGGATATTCCCTATGACAGGCCAAAGACAACAATGGCTAAATTTAAAATGTGTCCAGATTGTGAAAGAGAATATCATGACCCAAAAGACAGGAGATTTCATGCACAGCCGAATGCATGTCATGTATGTGGACCACAATTACAATTAAGAATTATGAATTATGAATTAAGAATTGATAAAAAAAATCCATTAAAGGCAGCGATTGAATTACTAAAACAAGGTGCGATTGGGGCAATAAAGGGTCTTGGGGGATTTCATATTGCCTGTGATGCTACAAATGATGAAGCTGTAAGGAAACTACGAGAGAAAAAGAGAAGAAGTAATAAGCCCTTTGCAATAATGTGTCCTAATATAGATATTGTAAAAAAAATATGTAATGTATCTAACTCAAGTGTAATGTTACTTAATAACGAATTAAAGCCTATTGTCCTTCTTCTTAAAAAAAGCGAGGCTAAAGCCTCGCACTACATGAATCCTATCTCTAAATATGTTGCACCCGATAATAATTACTTCGGTGTAATGCTTCCCTATACACCTTTACACTACCTTTTGTTTCATCACAGAATAGATACTTCCCCGCAGAGATTAGATTTAAAATCCTCTGAGTTCTCTGTGCCCTCTGTAGTAAAAGATTTAAATTTTATTGCATTAGTTATGACAAGTGGAAATCTAAGTGAAGAGCCAATAGTCATTAATAACGATGAGGCAATTGAGAAATTATCAGATATTGCAGACTTCTTCCTCTTTCATAATAGGGACATTTATATGCGGGTAGATGATTCTATTGTAAGAGAGTATATACCACCCCTCGCCCCTCCTTCTGAAGGAGGGGATAAAAGGGAGGTTATCGTTATCAGGAGGTCAAGGGGATATGTCCCCTACCCTATTGAGCTTGGAATAGATATGCCTGAGATACTCGGGTGTGGGGGAGAATTGAAGAATACCTTTACACTGACAAAAGGGCATTATGCAATCATGAGCCAGCATTTAGGAGATTTGGAAAATTATGAGGCTATAGAATTTTTTAAAGAGACACTTAAAAACCTTAAAAACAGTTTCAGGGTTGAGCCAGTAATTATTGCCCACGACTTACATCCGGATTATTGGACTACAAAATTTGCAAAAGAACTAAAAACTCATAACTCATCACTTATCACTGTTCCAATCCAACACCACCATGCTCATATTGCATCTTGTATGGCAGAGAATCATATAAGAGAGAAAGTTATAGGTATTGCATGGGACGGGACAGGTTATGGAACAGACGGTGCTATATGGGGCGGAGAGTTTCTAATCGCTGATTATAAAGAATTTGAGAGGGCGGGACATTTTAGATATGTTCCGCTGCCGGGAGGCGATAAGGCAATAAGAGAACCTTATCGTATTGCATTGAGTCATTTATATGATACCTATGGAATAGATTTTTTAAACTTAAATATCCCCTTTATAAAACAAATTAAAGATAAGACTAAAATTATCTTAAAAATGATAGATAACCGTATAAATACTGTTATGACCTCCAGTACAGGAAGACTCTTTGATGCTGTATCTTCAATCATAAATGGAATTGATACAGTTACTTTTGAGGGTGAGGCAGCAGTTAGATTGGAGATGATGGCAGATAAATCAGTAAAGGATACATACAAGACTCAGAAGCCAGAAGCCAGAAGTCAGAAGCCAGAATATCCAATGATAATTGATACACGACCCTTGATTCGGCAGATTGTAAATGATTTATTAAATAGTATTGACCGTTCTATAATATCGGTAAAGTTTCACAATACGCTTGTTGGGATAATACTTGATGTATGCAGGAGGATAAAGATTGATACAGAAATTGACAAGGTAGTTTTAAGCGGTGGTTGTTTTCAAAATACCCTCCTGTTGGACAGAACACTGGATAAACTCAATACTGAATTTAAGGTATTCATCCATGAGGATGTCCCGACTAATGATGGCGGAATATCCCTCGGCCAAGCTGTTATTGCAGCAACAAAAAATACAGAGTTTTGATTTATATTTCTCAAATTTCGTATTTTAAATTTTAAATTTAATTAGTCCATTTGTGTTAAATTTTTTTTAATTCTTCCCTCACCTTTTTCACATCTTCATAGACCTGCCTTCTAACCTCAGGTGTATAATTTCGCAAGAGATAGGCAGGGTGATAGGTTGGCATAAGCTTTATTATCCCTGTAGATATACTATACTCATGCCAAACTCCCCTTATTTTTGAGATGGTAATCTTTTTACTATTTAGTAAGGTTGCTGTAGCAGGACGACCAAGTGTGACAATTACCTTTGGCTTTATGGCTGCAATTTGTTTTTCCAAAAACGGTCTGCAGGCAGCTACTTCATCAGGCTCAGGCTCGCGATTTCCCGGCGGTCTGCATTTTACAATATTGCATATATAAACATCCTTCCTTTTAAATCCCATTCCTTTTTCTATTATTTCAGTCAGCTTTTGACCTGCCCTTCCAACAAATGGAAGCCCCTGTATGTCTTCATCTTCTCCCGGCCCCTCACCTACAAACACCAATTCTGTCTTTGGATTCCCAGAACCAAAGACAATATTTTTTCTCGTATGCCAGAGCTTACATCTCCTACAGTCGCCTATCTCTTTTTGAATTTCTTCTAAAGACGAGGGTGGCGAAATTATGGAGTCTGTATTCATAATTTGTGGTTTAAGATTTAGAGTTTGCAGGGTGGGTTTTTCTGACCACTGACTACTGACTACTGACTGCTGTTCTACAGGTATTTCATTAATACCCATTGTCTTTAAATAACCTAAATATCTCTTTAGCCCTTCAATTGCTTCTGATATATCATTATTCATTAAATAAAAAGTTTAAAGTCTTCTGTTTGATGTTCAATGTCTCTTTTAGTCTATGTAAGCCTATGGCTAATCTATTATGCCGTAGTGGATATTGTATCCGCCCTGCCCTCTTTTAAAACCGCGTGGGCTGCAGCTAAACGGGCTATTGGAACCCTGAAAGGCGAACAGCTTACATAATCCAGTCCTATCTTGTGGCAGAACTCCACAGAGCTCGGCTCACCGCCGTGCTCGCCACATATACCAACCTTAAGTCCTGCTCTTGCAGCCCTTCCCTTCTCAACACCCATCTTTATCAACTCCCCGACACCATCCTGATCTATCGCTACAAATGGGTCTTTTGGCAGTATCTTATTTTCAATATAGAATGGAAGAAAATTCCCTGCATCATCCCTGCTCAGGCCAAATGTTGTCTGGGTGAGGTCATTTGTCCCGAATGAAAAGAACTCCGCCTCTGCTGCAATCTTGTCTGCTGTTATAGCAGCCCTTGGCAGTTCAATCATTGTGCCAACCATATATTTGATATTGACCCCCATCTTTTCCATTACCTCATCTGCAACCTTAATCAGCCTATCCTTTGTATATTTAAGTTCATTTACATGCCCTACCAATGGAATCATTATCTCAGGTTCAATCTTTTTCCCCTTCTTTGCCAATTCACAGGCTGCCTCAAATACTGCCTGAACCTGCATCTCATATATCTCAGGATATGTAATTCCGAGCCTGCACCCCCTGTGGCCAAGCATTGGATTAAATTCTTTAAGGCTGTTTGATTTCGCTTTGAGTTTTTCTACCGATACATTCATCTCCTTTGCCAGTGCCTCAATCTCTTCCTCTGTATGGGGCAGGAATTCATGAAGCGGCGGGTCAAGAAGCCTTATTGTAACAGGATAGCCGTCCATTACCTTAAATATCTCCTTAAAATCCCCCTTCTGCATAGGCAGAATTTTTGCCAGCGCCTTTCTCCTCTCCTTCTCCGTATCGGACAGTATCATCTCCCTTACCGCATCAATCCTCTTCCCCTCAAAAAACATATGCTCTGTGCGGCATAATCCAATCCCCTCTGCACCAAAATCCCTTGCAACCTGTGCATCATGTGAAGTATCAGCATTTGCCCTTACCCTTAATTTTCTTATCTCATCAGCCCATTTCATAAGCTGGGCAAAATTTCCGGAAAGTTCAGGCTGAATCAGTTTTACCCTTCCCAGCATTATATTACCTGTGCTTCCATCAAGGGTTATCCAGTCCCCTTCTTTAATGATATTATCGTTTACCTTAAACAGTCTCTTTCCTTCGTCAATATTCACATCCTTGCAGCCTGTTACACAGCACTTACCCATCCCCCTCGCTACCACTGCTGCATGAGATGTCATACCTCCCCTGACTGTTAATATTCCCTGTGCAACATTCATCCCGGCTATATCCTCAGGTGATGTCTCCTGCCTAACTAATATCACCCTTTCCCCCTTTGAAGACATCTCCTGTGCCGACTCTGCAGTAAATACCACCTTTCCTACACCTGCACCTGGTGAGGCAGGAAGCCCCCTTGCGATTACCTCCACCTTTGCCTTGGGGTCAACTATGGGATGGAGCAGCTGGTCTAACTGTTCAGGCTCAACTCTTAAAATCGCAGTCTTTTTATCTACCAATCCCTCCTTTACCATCTCTACTGCAATCCTTACTGCCGCTGCAGCAGTCCTTTTCCCTGTCCTTGTCTGAAGCATGTAGAGCTTTCTATCCTGTATTGTAAATTCAATGTCCTGCATGTCTTTATAATGATTTTCAAGTTTCTGATATATCTCTACAAGCGATTCATAAACCTCAGGCATCCTCTCCTTCAATTTTTCAATAGACTGCGGCGTCCTTATCCCTGCAACCACATCCTCACCCTGGGCATTCATCAGAAATTCGCCGTAAAACTTTTTCTCCCCTGTTGCTGGGTTTCGGGTAAATGCAACGCCTGTCCCTGATGTATCCCCCATATTTCCGAAGACCATTGTCTGGACATTTACAGCAGTCCCCCAATTGTCTGGAATACTATAATCCTTACGGTATATAATAGCTCGTTGATTATTCCATGATTCAAATACTGCATTTACTGCCATCATTAGCTGTTCCTTTGGCTCCTCAGGAAAATCCTTCCCTGTCTCCTTTTTTACCAGTGCCTTATATTTTTCAACAAGCAGCTTTAATGCCTCCACATTCAAATCTGTATCAAGCTCTGCATTATATTTCTTTTTTACTTCATCCATAATCTCTTCAAACTGGTTTATCTCAACTTCACTGCCGTTTTCAGTCTTCTTCTTCTTTTTCTTGATGCCGAGAACCACACCGCTGAACATGGTGATGAATCTTCTATAGGCATCATAGGCAAATCTCTCATTCCCTGTCATCTCAATAATACCTTTAAGTGTATTTTTATTTAGACCAAGATTTAATACTGTATCCATCATCCCCGGCATTGATGCCCTTGCCCCTGACCTCACTGATACAAGGAGAGGCTGTGAATTACTGCCAAATTTTTTCCCCATCATATCTTCTAATCCTGCAAGATTTTTTTCTACCTCATCCCATAAACCATCAGGATATTTTTTATTGTTCTTAAAATATTCATTGCATGCCTCTGTAGAAATAGTAAAACCTGGAGGCACAGGTATACCAAGATTTGTCATCTCTGCAATATTAGCCCCTTTTCCGCCGAGTAGTGCCTTCATGTCAGTCCGCCCCTCAGCACCTCCGGGACCGAAAAAATATACATACTTCTTTTTCATAACGAAAACCCCTCTGCCTTTAATTTTTTATATTAAATCAAAACAGCTACAAACAAACAGATGAATACTACCATAATATCAAAAACTGTTTCAATCAAAATTATCTTCCTGTCATTTTTACTTTGCTAACACATGTAGCCATAGTTATATTGACACATCATGAATACTTCTGTTAAGATCGGCTCATTTCCCTCACCCCGCACATCATTATATATGAGGGAGAGGTTTTCTTTATATGAAACAGGATGTAAAAAAAATTATAAAAGACTCGTTATCTGCTAACAAACAATCCCTCCTTGAACCTGAGTGTAAGGCTATTTTATCAGGATGTGGCTTACCTATACCAAGATCAGTTTTAATTAAAAAGAAAAAAGAGTTTGAAACAAAGGCAAAAAAACTCACACCCCCCTATGTCTTAAAAGTAGTATCACAGGATATCCTCCATAAGAGTGATATAGGCGGAGTAGTTACAGATATAAAGAATATTAAAGAACTAAATAATGTATGGACTAAGATGGTAAAAAATATTTCCCATAAAATGCCGACTGCAAGAATTGACGGCTTTCTTTTGGAAGAGATGTCGCCAAAAGGTGTAGAGGTTATAATCGGGGGACTTAGAGACACGCAGTTTGGACCAGTAGTCATGTTTGGGACAGGAGGTATTTCGGTTGAACTAATGAAGGATGTTTCTTACAGGCTTGCCCCTCTTGATAAAAAAGAGGCGATTGAGATGATAAGGGAAGTAAAGGGCTATCCACTCCTGACAGGGTTTAGAGGCTCAAAACCTGCCGATATTGAGAGCCTCTCGGAGGCAATAATAAAATTATCCGAGATACTAATTAAAATAAAAGATATAAAAGAAATTGAAATAAATCCACTTCTTGTTTATGAAAAAGGTGTAGCGGCAGTGGATGTGAGGATTATTCTAAATCCCGATAATGAATAAACCTAAATTATGCTTTAGCCACAGATTAACACTGATTTAAAAATTATAAATCCGAAATCCTAAACCCTAAACAAATTCAAAAATCAAATATCAGAAATCTAAAACTCTATGTTTTATGTTATAAGTTGTTTTGAACATTTATATTTTGATATTTAATATTGTTTAGAATTTAGATATTAGGACTTAGTGCTTTTTTATACATCTGTGAAAGTCTGTATCCATCTCTGGTTTTATATATTTTTTAGGATAATTTTCTACCGTTCAGTAAAAGTACCCATTACTCTAAATTTTTCCCTCCTCTGCTGGATTAAGTCATCAGGTGAAAGCAATGTCAATTCCTGCAAATATCTCCTCAAAACTCTCCTCAATATGCCTGCAGTTGCCTCTGGATTACGGTGGGCACCGCCGAGAGGCTCCTTTATTATTTCATCTATCACACCTAATTTTAATAAATCATCGGCAGCAAGGCAGAGTGCCTCTGCCGCCTCTTCAACCTTTTTGCAGTCCTCCCACAGAATGGTAGCACACCCCTCCGGAGATATTACTGAATAAACTGAGTTTTCAAGCATCAAAACCCTATTTCCAACCCCAACTGCCAATGCACCACCGCTCCCACCTTCCCCTATAACTACAACTATTATGGGAACAGAGATATTTGCCATCTCATAGAGATTCCTTGCTATTGCCTCAGCCTGTCCCCTCTCCTCAGCACCTATTCCGGGATATGCACCAGGTGTATCAATTAATGTAATGATGGGTTTTCCAAATTTTTCTGCAAACTTCATGAGTCGGAGTGCCTTCCTGTAACCTTCCGGCTGGGGCATGCCAAAGTTCCTGTACATCTTTTCCTTTATGTCCCTCCCCTTCTGCTGGCCTATTATAAATACACTCCAATCCTCCAATCTGGCAATGCCTCCTATAATGGAATGGCAATCGCCAAAATGCCTGTCACCATGCAGTTCTATAAAATCCTTTGTCATCATATTTATATAATCAAAGGCAAAAGGGCGTGAGGGATGTCTCGCAAGCTGCGTCCTCTGCCATCTTGTAAGCCTTGATAGAAGGGAGTGTCTAAGCCTGTTCGCCTTTTTGTGCAGCCGCCTTATCTCACCTGAAAAATCAATACCATTATTCTTTGAGACAGCTTTAAGTTCTGCTATCTTTTTCTCAAGTTCAATAATCGGTTCTTCAAAGTCTAAATATTGTCCTGCCATATAACAATTTAATATTGAATATTTAATATTTTTTTATTCTTCAATCTTCAATCTTCAATATTTACTCAAAATACACCGCCTCATCCCCAAATAGATTTTCAATCTCTTTAACCATGGATTCAGTTGTGCTGACCTGAAATGTTTTATCCACCCCGATATTTATCTGGCTTTTATCAGGAAAGAATAGATGCAGATAAAGGGCATTCTTTCCCTTGCTTGACGATAAAATCTCCTTTAGCCTGATAAGCATATCCTTCTCCAACCCCACTGCTTTAAGATTTATATGGACATTTGAAAATAACCTCTCCCTGATATTCGTCAGGGGAAAAATCTCTCTTGCAATTATCTTTGTAGAATCCTCCTCTGCACTTATATTCCCCTTAATCAGGACAGGCTCTTCACCTTCAATCAGGTTTCCAGATGCTTTAAAGACATCAGGAAACACTATCACCTCTGCAGAACCATTGAGGTCTTCAAGGGTGACAAATGCCATTTTATCCCCTTTTTTTGTAACCTGTGTCCTGTATTTGCTTATAATACCGGCTATGCTTATCTCCCTGCCATTTTTAATCTCTTGAAGGTTTTGTGTATTTGCATTAGTAAAATGTTTTATCTCCTTTTCAAATCTTGACAAGGGATGCCCTGATATATAAAAACCGAGTGCCTCTTTTTCAAATGAAAGAAGCTCCTTCTCAGTCCACTCTATGTCCGATTTAGGATTTAGAATTTCGGATTTAGGGTTTTTAAATTCTAAATCAAACATATTAAACTGTCCTTTTTCCCTGTCTTTCTGTATATTCTGGGCGCTTCCCATAATTATGTCAATATCATTAATCATCCTCGCCCTGAATTTTCCCGGAGAAAGATTGGCAGAATCTACACTATCAAAGGCACCACATTTTATAAGGCTCTCTATCACCTTCCTATTTACAACCCTTAAATCAATATTTTCGCAGAAATCTGACAAGGAATCAAATCTTCCCTTCTTTTCTCTCTCCTTTAGTATTGACTCTACAGCATTCACACCTACATTTTTCACTGCTGCAAGACCAAAACGGATGCCACCCTCTACTGTGATTTGAGATTTATTTTTTTGGGGGGCCTCATATACCACTGTAAAATCCTTAAAACTCTCATTTATATCTGGCGGAAGAACCTTGATACCCATACTTTTACATTCAGCTATATATAAAATAACCTTATCAGTATTCCCTATCTCGCTCGTGAGGAGGGATGCTATGAATTCTAAGGGATAGTGTGCCTTAAGATAGGCAGTCTGATAGGCAATCAGGGCGTATGCAGCACTGTGAGACTTGTTGAATCCATAGCCTGCAAAATGCTCCATAAGGTCAAAAATCTTTTCAGCCTTATTTTCCGCTATCTTATTTGCTACCGAACCCTTTATAAACTTCTCTCTCTGCTGTGCCATCTCTTCAGGCTTCTTCTTACCCATCGCCCTTCTCAGGGAATCTGCGGCACCCATACTGAAACCGCCGAGCACACTTGCAATCTTCATTACCTGCTCCTGATAGAGGATAACGCCATAAGTCTCTTTTAAGATTTCGTCTAACTGAGGGACTATGTTTTTTATTGGGATTGTCCCATGTTTTCTCTTGATGAAGTCATCCACCATACCGCTGCCAAGAGGTCCGGGACGGTATAAAGCCACCAATGCAATGATATCCTCAAATACCTCAGGTTTCATTTTCTTCAATATATCCCTTATGCCTGAACTCTCAAGCTGAAATACACCAAAAGTCTGTGCCTCGCCCAATAATTTATATGTATCCACATCGTTGAGTGGAATATTTTCTATGTTGAAATCGCTTTTATATTTCACTCTGACAAGTTTCTCCGTATCCCTTATAACTGTAAGGTTTCTGATACCGAGGATATCCATTTTAAGGAGTCCGAGCTTTTCAATATCCCCCATCGGATACTGGGTTGTTATTTCACCTCTGTTTCCCTTATAAAGCGGCATAAACTCTGTAAGCGGCGAAGGAGATATAACAATACCTGCTGCATGGGTAGATGCATGTCTTGGAAGACCTTCCAGTTTCTTTGCAATATTCAGAATCCTGCCTATCGTCTCATCCTTCTTCCCCATCTCTGTAAACCTTGGCTCTTCTTTTATCGCCTCATCAAGTGTAATATTGAGTTTATTTGGAACCAATTTGGCAATCTTATCCACATCTCCGTAAGGGACTGCCAGCGCCCTCCCTACATCCCTGATAACCGCCTTTGCATTCATACTTCCAAATGTTATTATCTGTGCAACATTTCCATATTTCTTTGTCACATAATCTATTACCTCGTCCCTTCGCTCCTTACAAAAATCTATATCTATGTCAGGCATACTTATTCGGTCAGGATTTAAAAATCTTTCAAACAATAAGCCGTATTTAATAGGGTCAAGGTCTGTAATCCTTAAGGCATATGCAACCAGACTCCCAGCGGCAGAACCCCTCCCCGGACCTACAGGTATCCCGATTCTCCTCGCATAATCAATAAAATCCCAGACAATTAAGAAATATCCCGAATAACCCATAGCCTTTATTATCTTAAGCTCACTCTCAAGCCTCTTGAAGTACATCTCTCTTATCTCCTCAGACAACTGACCACTGACTACTGACCACTGTTTTAGCCTTTTCTCCAATCCGTGTATCGCCATATCTCTGAGGTAGCCGTCAAGTGTTGAATCAGAGGGGATGTCATAGCGTGGAAGGTGAATCTGGTCAAACCTGATTTCAAGATTACATCTATCCGCTATTTCCAGTGTATTTGAAATAGCCTCAGGCACTTCTTTAAAGAGGAGCTTCATCTCCTCCGGTGATTTAAAATAAAACTGGTCTGTCGTAAACTTCATATGCTTTGGGTCATTAACTGTCTTCCCTGTCTGAATACAGAGGAGAACCTCATGTGCCTCGGCATCACTCTTATCCATATAGTGGCAGTCATTTGTAGCAACCAATGGAATGGAAAGCCTCTTTGCCATCTCTATTATGGTTTTATTAATATCCTTTTGTTCAGGAATGCCATGGTCCTGAATTTCAAGATAAAATCTTCTCTCCCCCATTAACTCCTTATAAAAAGAGGCTGACTTATAAGCCTCCTCCTCCTGCCCTTTAAGGATGAGTCTTTGAACTTCACCTTTCATACAACTGCTTAAGGCAATCAAACCCTCTGTGTGCTTTGCGAGAATCTCCTTATCTATGCGAGGCCTATAATAAAATCCCTCCAGATAACCGGCACTTACAAGAGTAACAAGGTTCTTATACCCTGTAGTATTTTTTGCCAGTAATATAAGGTGATAGGAGCTGTCAGAAATGCCTTCCTGTGTTGATTTTTCAAGTCTGCTCTTGGGGGCAACATAGACCTCACATCCGATAATGGGCTTGATGCCGTATTTCTTGGCTGTCTGGTAAAAATCCACAGCACCAAACATATTCCCATGGTCTGTAATGGCAATGGACGGCATCTTGTATTCACCTGCCTTCTTTAAGAGAGAGTCAAGACGAATAGCACCGTCTAATAGACTATACTGGGTATGGAGATGCAGATGGACAAAATCAGAATGATGCATAGGCACTCAAAAGAAGGGTTCAAAGATTCAATGGTTCGAGGGGATAAGTATTTTATTTTCACTTAAACCCTTGAATCCTTGAACCCTTGAATCCTTTAAGTTAAAATTCTTCTTCTTCTTCATTAATTTCAAGAGGGAATTCTTCATCTTCTATCCCGCCAAAAACCTCTTCACCCTCTTCTATATCAGAGGCAATCTCTTCAGATAACTCCTCATCAGGAATTGGAATTACCGGCACCTTGTGAACTGCTGCATGTGCCGACTTTTCACGCTTCGGGGCACCTGACTGGTCAGCCCCGCATTTTGGGCATATTGCCTTAGGTTTGTTTAAGTCATAAAATTTACATCCGCATTTAAAACACTGATACCTGTTGCCATATTTATTTTTTGTCATATTCCCCCCATTAAGAGTTAAAGAGTTAGGGAGTTGAAGAGCTAAAGAGTTTAAATCATAACTCCTTAACTCCGTAACTCCTCAACTCTTTAACTATCATTTTATTCCCACTCTATTGTACTTGGTGGTTTAGAGCTTATGTCATAGACAACCCTGTTAACCCCCTTCACCTCATTAATTATACGGCTTGATATAACCCCCAATAAATCATAGGGGAGTTTTGCCCAGTCTGCAGTCATCCCATCGGTACTCGTTACAGCCCTTAGTCCCACCACATTTTCATAAGTCCTCTCATCCCCCATTACGCCGACACTCTTTACAGGCAGAAGCACTGCAAACGATTGCCATATCTCTCTATATAAACCTGCCTTTTTAATCTCTTCAAGGACAATTGCATCTGCACCCCTCAACAGCTCAAGCCTATCTCTTGTAACCTCACCAAGAACCCTTATAGCAAGACCAGGTCCTGGAAACGGCTGTCTCCACAAAATATCATCAGACATATTCAATTCTTTCCCCAAAAGTCTCACTTCATCTTTAAACAATTCCCTTAAGGGCTCAATCAGCTCAAATTCCATGTCAGTTGGAAGCCCTCCAACATTATGATGGGTCTTTATAGTGGCAGAAGGTCCCTTAAAAGATGTACTCTCAATTACATCGGGATATAGTGTCCCCTGTGCAAGGAAATCAAATCCCCCTATCTTTTTTGCCTCCTCTTCAAATACAGCAATAAACTCCCGCCCTATAATCTTTCTCTTCTCTTCCGGGTCTGTAATCCCTCTCAACTTATTTAAAAATCTCTCTTCAGCATCTGCATAAATTAACTTAATATGAAAATTATTCCTGAATACCGATAATACCTTATCTGCCTCTCCCTTTCTCAAAAGCCCGTTATTGACAAAAACACATGTAAGCCTGTCACCTATTGCACGGTGAACTAAAACAGCCGTAACGGATGAATCAACACCGCCGCTCAATGCACACATCACCCTTTTATCTTTTACCCTGCTTTTAATATCCTCTACAGAATATTCCACAAAAGATGCCATTGTCCATGAGGGTGAACAGCGGCAGATATTATAAAGGAAATTTTTAAAAATCTCTATACCCTTAGCCGTATGAACCACCTCAGGGTGAAATTGAATCCCAAACAGCTTAGAATCACTGCTCCTCATGGCTGCTACAGGGGAATTATCAGAGTGTGCAATTTTTATAAAACCATCAGGCATCCTTTCAATCCTGTCGCTATGACTCATCCAGACAGTTATAGAATGAGGAGTGTGTAGTGCGGAGTGCGGAGTTAAATTTTTAAAAATATCAGAATCGTTATCAATCACAAGTTCTGCCTTCCCATATTCCCTTTTTACAGACTTTGATACAACACCCCCTAAGAGATGGGTTATCAACTGCATACCATAACATATACCAAGGACAGGGATACCGAGTTCAAATATCTTCTTATCTATCAAAGGTGCATTTGTCATATAAACACTTGATGGACTGCCGGACAGTATTATCCCCTTAGGATTATCTCTCTTAATCCTCTCAATCCCTGCATTAAAGGGTATTATCTCGCAATATACCCTGCACTCTCTCACCCTCCTTGCAATCAACTGGGTATATTGTGAGCCGAAATCGAGTATTAGTATCTTTTCCTGATGTATATCTCTCATATTTTTTAACTTGTTATAATAACAAACATAAATATTATGTCAAAACAAAAAATTGATTATTTAGTTAAAATATGCTATTTTTGATTAAAATAGTATTAAATTGGGAGGTTTGATATGCCAATATACGAATATAGATGTTTGAATTGCAACAATAGGTTTGAAATTATGCATCTTGCATCAAAAAAGGAAGATGCCGTATGTTCAAAATGCGGTTCTAAGAAAACTGAAAAACTCATGTCATCATTTGCTGCCGTAGGTTCTTCTGATAGTTCATCTTCCTGTGATACTGGAAGCTGTGATTATCCTTCCCCGGGCGGTTACTCACCATGCAGCGGCGGCACCTGCGGCATGATGTAACACCGCTACTCCACTATATAATTTGGTGCCTCCTTTGTAATTATCACATCGTGAACATGGCTTTCCCTCAAGCCTGACTGGGTTATTCTGATAAACCCTGTATTTTTTCTCAATTCCTCTATATTCCTGCATCCGGTATATCCCATACCTGCCCTTAATCCGCCGAGCAGCTGATGAACTGTAAATGAAAGTGAGCCTTTATATGGAATCCTCCCCTCCACACCTTCAGGGACAAGTTTTGTCTCCGTAAACTGCATATCCTGAAAATATCTATCCGAACTCCCCTCTGCCATAGCACCGATAGAGCCCATTCCCCTGTATTCCTTATAACTCCTCCCCTGATATAGTATCTTTTCTCCCGGACTCTCTTCTGTCCCGGCGAATAAACTCCCAATCATCACACACCTTGCACCTCCGGCAATTGCCTTTGTAATGTCCCCCGAATACTTTATACCGCCGTCTGCAATTATAGGTATGCCATATTTATCTGCAACCTTTGAGCACTCGGTAATTGCAGTTATCTGCGGAACACCGACGCCGGCAATAATCCGTGTCGTGCATATAGAGCCTGGCCCTATCCCGACTTTTACAGCATCAACACCTGCCTTTATTAAATCCTCTGCCCCTTCAGGAGTTGCCACATTCCCGCCTACCACCTGAATATCAGGATACTCACCCTTAATTGATTCAATAACCTTGATTACATACTCGGAATGACCATGGGCTGTATCAACCACAATTATATCTGCACCTGCCTTCACAAGTGCCTTAACCCTTTCCTTTCTGTCATTTGATATTCCTACCGCCGCCCCTACAATGAGCCTTCCAAAGCTGTCCTTAGCTGCAGAAGGGTATTTCCTGTTCTTTTCTATATCCTTTATTGTAATAAGCCCTTTAAGATTTCTTTCTTTATCAACTACCAATAGCTTCTCAATCCTGTTCTTATGGAGAAGCTCTTTTGACTGCTCCAGGGTAGTCCCTATAGGCACTGTCACCAAATCATCTTTTGTCATCAATTCGGATATCCTTTTTTTCAGGTCTGTCTCAAATCTCAAATCCCTGTTTGTAAGGATACCAACCAGTTTTTCTCCTTTTGTAATCGGTATACCAGAAATCTGATACTTTCTCATTACATCAAGAGCCTTACTGATACTTTCGTCAGGAGACATAGTAATCGGCTCTACTATCATGCCGCTTACAGACCTCTTTACCTTATCAACTTCATTAATCTGCTCTTCAACTGAGAGGTTTTTGTGTATTATGCCTATCCCACCCTCCTGGGCAAGGGCAATTGCAAGGCCTGCCTCAGTAACTGTATCCATAGGGGCACTGACCAACGGACAATTAAGTTTTATCTTTTTGGTGATATAGGTTGATATATCTGCCTCTTTTGGAAGCACAGATGATTTCCCCGGAAGGAGAAGGACATCGTCAAATGTAAGACACTCCTTTATTTCTTTATTAAGCATTAGTTACCTCCTTAAAAACTTTAGCCACAGACTTTCACTGACTAAATACAGACTTCAATGTAAAATGTAAAATTAACAATTAGCATTTCAAAACCTGCTTTCCTTCATTGTTAATTGATAGTTTTTCATTGATAATTTTGCAATGAAATCAGTTAAATGTCTGTGTAAGTCCGTGGCTTAATATTTACTTTCTCAAAAATCCTTTTAGTATCTGTCCCTTTTCTATAGTTAGTGCAATCGGCCTGCCATGGGGGCAGGTAAAGGGTCTAACTGTATTCATCAGTTCTTTTATCATAGAACTCATCTCCTCTATACTCAAAATCTGCCCTGCCTTAACGGCACCCCTGCAAGCCATTACCAGAATCATTTTATTAATAACCTCATCAAAAGATGTGCCTTTTTGCTCTGATACAAGTTTATCAAGGATATCTTTCACTGCCTGTTTACAGTCATCTCCGGAGAGAATTGATGGTATTGACCTTATCACAAAACTATTCTCTCCGAAAGATTCTATATCAAACCCCAATTTTTTAAAATTGTCAAGATTTGATTGTAATACTAATGACTCCTTACTTGACAGTTCTATGTTCACAGGTAACAGCATGGTTTGAACCTCTATCCTTGAATCTCTCATCTTATTTAAGAATCTCTCATATAAAATCCTTTCATGTGCTGTATGCTGGTCTATAAATATAACATTGTCAACCCCCTGAAGAATTATAAAAGAGTTGAATATCTGTCCGATCGGCTTAAATCTGGAGAGGTCTGATTCCATTTCAGGAGACAACCTGATTTCTGATTTCTGATTTCTGATTTCTGATTTAAAATCCGACGACCCATTCACTGGATGGGTGCCCCGAAATCCAAAATCCAAAATTTTCCCTGACTCTTGATTTGATATATACCTTTCAGTTGCCTCTCTAACCTTGTCTTTATAAGAATCTGCGTCCGTAATCCGTGTCCATTCTGCAAATTCTGACTTCTGACTTCTGTCTTCTGTCTTCTGACTTCTCCTCATACTATCCCTTATGGCATCCCTTATAAAGTTATGAATCTCACTCTGCTGCACAAACCTTACCTCAATCTTTGTCGGATGGACATTGACATCTATCATCTTCGGGTCAATATCTAAAAATAAAAAATAGAGAGGATGTCTGTCTCTCTGGAGCATAGTCCTATATGCCTCATAAACTGCATGGCTTATAACCCTGTCCCTGATATATCGGCTATTGACAAATATATACTGCATCCCCCTGCTTCCGGTATCCGCACCTATCTTAGAGATATACCCTCTAACACTGAGTTTTAAGTTAGAAGAATATTTTTCTTCAACAGGCATGAGATTGCTCACTATCTCGTTTCCAAAAATAGATGCTATACGATTTAATCTATCATTCGTTGAAAAGGTGTCGAGCAGTCTCCCCCCTCCTTTTTCCATTCTGAATTTTATCATCGGGTGAGATAAGGCATGCTGATTTACAATTTCTATAATATGTGAAGATTCTGTTGTATCTGACTTCAAGAATTTTAGCCGTGCAGGTATGTTTAAAAAAAGGTCTTTAACCTCAACCGATGTCCCTTTTACCGGCGGGGCATCCTTTACTGACTTTACTGCCCCATTATTAACCTCTATCTCCGTTCCTACAGATTCTCCTTCATTACAGGTAGATAACCTTACATTAGAAACAGCTGCAATACTCGGAAGTGCCTCCCCTCTAAATCCAAGGGTAGTAATAGCATTTAGGTCTTTAATAGTTTTTATCTTACTTGTTGCATGCCTTTCAAAACACAGGACAGCATCATCCCTTGTCATGCCAATACCATCATCAGTCACCCTTATATACCTCTTGCCGCTACCCTTAATTTCTATTGTAATATTGCCGGCACATGCATCTATTGAATTATCAGTAAGCTCCCTGACTACAGAAGCAGGCCTCTCAACCACCTCACCTGCAGCTATACAATTAGCCAGTTCATCGGGTAACTTTATAATCCTGCTACTCATAATTTTCTCTACGCCCTTAAGTCCTTTAGTTCTTCTGCAAGAAATCTCCTTGCACGGTTTATACGGGAGCGAACAGTCCCAACAGGGCACTCTAAAACCTCAGATATCTCCTGATATGAAAATCCCTCTACATCACATAGTATAATCGCCATACGAAATTCCTCAGGGAGTTTGTTGAGAGCCTTCTGAATGGTTTCATCAAACCCCTCATTAAAATAAGTTGATGGGTTATGGAGTTTAAGAGTTGATGTGTTAAACTCCTCAACTCCTGAACTCCTCAACTCCTGAACTCCTCTCACTTCTCTCATCTCCTTTCTTATTTTATTTATGAATGTATTTTTTAATATCTTAAACAGCCATGCCTTGCAATTTGTACCCTCTATAAACTGATGAAATGACTTATATGCAGATAAGAATACATCCTGAACAAGGTCTTCTGCATTACCCCTCTCTCCTGTCATCCTGTATGCAGAATTATAGATAGTATTAAAATACTGGATGACAGTATCTTCAAATCTCCTTCTCTTGTCATCCTCCATGTTCTCTATACCACCCTTTCAACCTGTTTGAAGAAACACCTATCAAATATAGTGAGATAAGAATCCAGTTTCTTATCATTGTATATAATACACCTTCTCTATCCCACCTTCTTGATGATGTAGCAACACACTCATTCAGTATAATAAATTTCCCTTTCCCTTTCAGTCTTTTTACAAAATCTACATCCTCCATAATAGGTATATCAGAATATCCGCCAATCGTATAAAAAATATCCCTCCTTACAAATATCCCCTGGTCGCCGTAGGCAATACCCAATATCCTTGACCTCATATTTGCAGCGGAGGATATAATTTTAAAGGCTATCTTACCCCAACACCTATACATAGGTGTGGGGGAATCTATTTTAAGTCTAAAAGCACCACCTGCAATTCTGGGTTCGGAATTCGAGGTTCGGAGTTCGGAATCCATAATCTCAAGCATTCTCCGCATTCCTGAATCAAATATTACAGAATCGGCATGTAAAAACAGAAGCCACTCTCCGGTAGAAATCATAGCACCTGCATTCATCTGATGTCCTCTTCCTTTATCGGAGATACATACCCTGTCGGCAAATCTTTTTGCAATCTCTACTGTCCTGTCTCTACTGCCGCCATCAGCCACTATTATCTCGGCTGATTGCTGATTGCTGATTGCTGATAGCTCTTTTTTTATAGAGGAAAGATTTTTTTCAAGAAAAGACTCTTCATTCAAGGTGGGAATAATTATAGATAGTTTCATCTAAAATAACCTTATTCACCATAGTTACAGAAAACACAAAGAAAGGCAAAATTAATTATTAATCCTTTTAAAACAGTTCAAGCTGTGATGTATCCATACCCTCAAAGCTTACAGGATAAACCCCATCAAAACAGGACATACAAAAATCATTCTTCCTCTCTTTAAAAATATTCAACATTCCCTCTAAACTTAAATATGAAAGACTATCGGCAGTAAGGTATCTGCGAACTTCTTCTATTGTATGTGTTGCTGCTATCAATTCCTTGCGATTTGGTGTATCAATGCCATAAAAACAAGGGTGGGTTGTCGGCGGTGAGCTTATTCGGACATGCACCTCCCTTGCACCTGCATCCCTCAGCATTTTTATAATCTTTCTGCTCGTTGTCCCCCTTACAATTGAATCATCAATCACAATAACCCTCTTACCTTCAATTATCTTTTTTACAGGATTAAGCTTCAGCTTAACTCCAAAGTGCCTGATTGCCTGCTGAGGCTCAATAAATGTCCTTCCAACATAATGGCTCCTGATAAGCCCCATATCAAAAGGTATCTTTGACTCTAAAGAAAAACCAAGTGCAGCCGGGACACCCGAGTCAGGGACAGGGATTACAATATCTGCATCAACCATTGTCTCCCTTGCAAGCTGTCTCCCAAACTCCTGTCTTATGAAATTTACATTTTCCCCAAATATATTACTGTCAGGCCTTGCAAAATATATAAATTCAAAAACACAGTGAGACCTCCTTGATATAGGAAAAGGCTTATAAGATTGGATCCCATTCTGGCTTATAATTACAATCTCACCCGGCTCAATATCCCTCTCATATTTTGCCTCTATTAAATCAAATGCACATGTTTCTGATGCCAACACATACGAGTCTTTCAGCTTTCCCAATGATAACGGCCTGAAGCCATTAGGATCTCTTACGCCCACCAATTCATTCTCTGTCATTATCAGAAGCGAATATGCCCCCTTAATCCTTGAAACAGCATCTATCACCCTATCCAGCAGCTTGTCTTCTTTAGACTGTGCAATGAGATGGACTATCACCTCTGTATCCATAGTAGAGCGGAATATTGAGCCGTATGCCTCAAGCTCACTCCTGATATATGCAGCATTAACCAGATTGCCGTTATGGGCAAGGGCGAGAGAACCGCGGGAATAATCTACCAGAATAGGCTGGGCATTTTTCAGGAGGCTCGCACCTGTGGTTGAATATCTGTTATGCCCCATTGCAATATGTCCGGAAAGTTTATCAAGACGGTCCTGTGAAAAGATATCCGCCACAAGACCCATATCTATCTCTGAGTGCAAGAATTTCCCATCGGATGATACAATGCCTGAACTCTCCTGCCCCCTGTGCTGTAAGGCATGGAGTCCAAGATATGTTATATTCGCCGCCTCAGAATGGCCATATACTCCAAAAATTCCACACATATATATTGACTATTGAATATTGATTTTTTCAATCTTCAAACTTTAATTTAACTCTCAAACACCCTCTTAAAAATATAATTCACATTTTTCAAATGATGATTTATGCTGAATGCCTTTTCTATAGAAGCAGGGGTAATATATTTCATAATCTCCCTGTTATTCAATATTAACTCCTTAAAATCTCCTCCCTTCTCCCATATCTTCATAGCAACCCTCTGAACAAGCTTATATGCCTCTTCCCTCGCGATTCCACTTCTGACCAATTCCAATAATATACCTTCAGAATATATCAACCCCCCCATTTTATCCAGATTTTTTTTCATATTTTCAGGATAGACAAGGAGCTTATCAATCAGATTTGCAGCTTTATTCAGCATATAGTCAATCAATATTGAGCTGTCGGGTATTATAATCCTCTCCACAGATGAATGGCTTATATCCCTCTCATGCCAGAGGGCTACATTCTCCATTCCTGCAATTGCATTAGCTCTGACTATCCGTGACAATCCTGCCAATTGCTCTGCCGTTATAGGGTTTCTCTTATGAGGCATGGCAGAAGAACCCTTTTGCCCCATTGAAAAATATTCCTCAGCCTCAAGAACTTCAGTCCTCTGGAGATGCCTCAGTTCCACTGAAATCTTCTCAATTGACGATGCAATCAATGATAGAGTGGTTAAATATTCTGCATGCCTGTCCCTCTGGATAATCTGATTTGACACAGGGGCTGGTTTTAAGGCAAATTTTTTGCAGACATACTCCTCTACAGATGGGTCAATATTTGCGAATGTTCCGACCGCACCTGAGACCATTCCGTAACTGATAGTCTCTTTTGCATGCTCCATCCTCTTTATATTTCTCTGATTTTCAGAATACCAGAGGGCAAGCTTTAAGCCAAATGTAACAGGTTCTGCATGAATGCCGTGAGACCTTCCAATCATCACAGTATCCTTAAACTCATAAGCCCTCTTCTTTAATACATCTGAAAGAACATTTAAGTCTTTTAATATTATATCTGATGCCTCTTTTAACTGAATAGCGAGGGCGGTATCAAGAAGGTCAGATGAGGTCATCCCCATGTGGATATATCTTGAATCTTCACCTACATGCTCAGCAACATTTGTAAGAAATGCAATTACATCATGCTTGACAGTCTTTTCTATCTCATCAATACGGGAGGGGTCAAATTTTGCGTTACTCTTGATATTTTCAAGGGCACTCTTTGGTATCTCACCTTTTTCAACCAATGCTTCACACACTGCAATCTCAATCTGGAGCCACTTTTCATATTTATTTTCTATACTCCAGATACTTGCCATCTCCGGTCTGCTGTAACGGTCTATCATAATAATCCCACCCCTTCCTTATCCGCAGATTTCGCAGATTAACGCCGATTAAAAAGAATAAGGTTTTAAAATCTGCGTAATCTGCAGATTATTAAGTTTTTGTTCTTCTTGTTAAAATTAAATAATAAAGTAATGGCAGCATAATCTCATGATGGCCTGTCAGTGTATATCCCTTTCCCTCTCCCTGAATCGGTCTATTGACCACATTGACATGAGGACGATAGTGTTGAACCATATCCATATTTACTGTAATAAAATCATGAGCCTTATATCCCATATTTCTCGCAATGGATAGTGCCTTTATAAAAACTTCAGGAAGAATAACAGCAGAACCAATATTAAAAAAACATCCGCCTTTTCCTATATCTGATAGAAGAGAAGTGAAAAGTTTAAAATCATTAAAACTCCCCCTGCCAATTACAGCCCCATCGGCAGAAGGATGCATGTGGATTATCTCTGTCCCTATAGCAGAGTGTATTGTTACAGGAATATTTAATTTATATCCATGATATAGAATGCTGTATTCTTTATATTTGAGTCTTTTCTCATAAATATCTTTTCCCAGAGCCTCCCCCATACCTACACTTTCAGTTATAAATCTTTTCATGGCGGAATTCATCAAAGCTCCAGTCTCTTCAACCATTCCAAACCGCCCCTTTTTAATTTCTACAGCCACATCCTCTGATGTCTCTCCAATCATTGCAATCTCGTAATCATGAATCGCTCCTGCGCCGTTCATTGCAATCGCGGTAACTATTCCCCTTTTCATTAAATCAATAATTATTAGAGAGATGCCGCATTTGATTACATGGGCGCCGATTGCAAATATGACAGGCTTTTTCTTTTTTCTCGCATGGACAACGGAGTTGACGATTTCTTTGAGTTCATTACCTTTTAATATATCAGGTATTAACCCATCAAACCCTTCTTTAAGACAAGCGAAGTCATTAATCTTAACCTTATTCTTTCTCTCTTTTATAGGATAGGTTTTTATCTTTCTAAAATCTAAGGCTTTTATACCGTATCTGTTTTTCAACTATATTTCTCCACTATATTCTTAACTATATTTGATGTTGACATCCCCTCAACCACAGGAACTATCTCCACCCTTCCACCATAACTCTCCACAAAATTCCTTCCTACCACTTGTGCCTTTGTATAATCCCCTCCCTTAACTAAAATGTCAGGCTTTATCTCCTTTATCATCTTATCAGGAGTAAGCTCGGAAAAAAGAACTACATAATCCACACAATCCAGCGCTGCTATTAAATGAGCCCTTTCATCCTGTCCAATTAACGGACGTTTAGGACCTTTCAGCTTTCTTACAGAGCTATCGTCATTTAATCCGATTATTAAAATGTCACCGTAGCTCTTTGCCTGCTGAAGATATTTTATATGCCCGATATGGAGAAGGTCAAAACATCCGTTTGTAAAGACAATCTTTTTATTTTTATTTTTTGATAAACTTACTATCTGCTTTAATTCAGGGTAGTTTACTATCTTTCCACCTGCCCTCAATTCCCCCTCTTCCAGATAATGTATTATCTCATCCTTTGCAACCACAGATGTCCCGACTTTGCCAACCTCAATACCTGCGGCAATATTTGCAAGCCTCGCTGCATCTGCCAAATCGTATCCGGCAAAGGCAGCCATCCCGAATACACTGATAACTGTATCCCCTGCACCTGATACATCATATACCTCCTTAGCCTCCGTTGGTATATGTGTAACCTTTCCATTCCCCTGAAACAGAGACATCCCCTCTGCACCCCTTGTAATTAATATTGCATTTCCATTAAATACATCAAACAATTTTTTAGCCGCATCTTTTATATTCTCCTCGCTGTTTATCACTATCCCGGATGCCTCTGATGCCTCTTTTTTATTAGGTGTAATTATATTCACTCCCTTATATTTTGAATAATCGCTCCCCTTTGGGTCTGCTATAATCAGCTTCCTGTGTTTCCTTGCAGTCTTAGAAATAAAAGAGATGACATCTCTGCTTAAAACTCCCTTACCATAGTCGGAACAGATTACACCATCAATATCGGGTATTATCTTTTCTATGTAGTGAATCAACTTACCCTTTATGTGGTCATTTGCAGTCCTTCTATCCTCTTTGTCAATCCTCAATATCTGCTGACTATGGGCTATTACCCGTATCTTATTTGTAGTAGGCCTGTCAGGGTCTTCCAGCACACCTTCGCCATTAATCCCTCTTTTTTTAAGAAGCCTCTTTAACCTCTTCCCCTTTTCATCCCTCCCCACTGCACCGACCAGATAAACCTTACACCCAAGACTGCTTAAATTATTTGCCACATTCGCAGCACCACCGAGGGCGGCATTCTCAGACTTGCACTCCAGCACTCCGACAGGTGCCTCCGGAGATATTCTGTCAATATTCCCCCAGATATACTCATCAAGTATAAGGTCGCCCACAACCATAACCTTTAACTTATTACTATTAAGTAAAATTTCTTTAAGCCTGCTGTTCATATATTTTCTTCTCCACCCCTTCACATATAATATGCTCAATAGTGATATGAGCCTCCTGAATCCTCGGTGTATTTTTGGATGGCACTATAAG
>Ga0209619_10000143_pt1 | contig 43442 bp, 44 predicted proteins | sample Rifsed16ft3_FD_184011 | JGI IMG/M metagenome (GOLD analysis project Ga0209619, IMG submission 184011) | Soil microbial communities from Rifle, Colorado, USA - sediment 16ft 3 (version 2) | ecosystem: Environmental > Terrestrial > Deep subsurface > Rock core/Sediment | place: Rifle, Colorado... | reverse complement strand
CCCATCCACTTCCACTCCTCGGTCATCTCGGGGTCAGCTTCCAGGATCAGCGCCCGCATGCGGGCCAGGGTCTCCCCGCGCCATCCCCCCAGGTCGCGGATCCGCTCGTCGATGAGCCGGGAAGCGGGTTCCCCAGTCGCTCGCTCACGGCCGCTCATGCCCGCTAGGACCGCTCCTTCGATGGGTTCCGTCCCCTTATGCCTTTCGGAACCTCGGTCGCCCCGGGGGGAAAAGCCGGATAGCGCACGTTTCCTCCGTCCGATCGGGTTGGTTGTGCCGACCCGGAGCCCGCACGAGAACCCGCGCTCGCGCCAGCTCCGCTCGACCGCCGCCTCGTCCACGCGGCCGCTCGTGTCGCGACCCGTCTCGATGAAGTCTACCGGCGCCACCTCGACCGGGCTCCCCGCGCTGTTCGACATCCGGCGCGGAACGACCTGCCATGTGGTCTTCGCGCCTTTCGCGGATCTCGTCGCTGGTTCGTGGGCGCTGGGGCGGTGACAGAGCCGCAGGAGGTCGGCTAGGGAACCCAGCCGGGCAACGCGGCGGCCTGCTTCACCCAGGTCGCCATCTGCGCCTCGTCGAGATCGTCCTCGTGGATGTCGACCCAGCGCGCGTCCTTGCCCGTGCCTCCGGGTGGAACGGGCCGCAGCGACGTGCCTCGGAAGAAGGTCACCTTGACGTAGTGGGTGAAGACGTGGAACCCCAGGAACCAGCCCTGGCCCTCGATGCCGTACATGGGCGAGTTCCACCTCACGGCCTTGCGCACGTTGGGCACGTTGCGCACGATGAGCGTGTCGAGGCGGCGCCCGACGTCGCGCTTCCAGCCGGGCATCCCCGCGATGTAGGCCTGCACGGGCGCGTCGCCGTCGGCTTTCGCGATGCGCGGATTGCCGCCTGTAAGGAGTTTCAACGGCTTGTCCTTCGCAAAGGCATACGCGTCCGCCTTCGCGGTCGCCCGGGGACCCTTGCCCTTGGTTGCGGCGGGCTTCCCCTTGACGGCGCGGGACGGTCGCTTGGCGGCCTTGGGCTCGGCCTTGCTGGGCATGCGCCGGCATCACGCGGGCGCTTCATGAGGATGACGACGCGACTGACGTCGCCTCCGCGAAAGGGATGTGGCCCATGGCGTGCCAACCGTGCCGGTGCAGCGTGACGACGTAGAGGACTTCACGGAGGAGGCGGGAGGACCTTTGCGAGGCGTCTCGTCTCTACGAACGTCGCTCCGACCGCCTTGAGCTCGCCGAGCGCGCCCTCGGAATCCCCCGGTTTCAGGTCCACCCCACGGACGGCATCCCTGAGCACCCGCACGGGGAAGCCCCGCTTGGATGCGTCGATCGACGTCGCGCGGACGCAGTAATCCGTCGCGAGCCCGCAGATGAAGAGGTCGCCCACGCCCATCTCGCGGAGAGTCGACTCGAGGTCCCGGCCCTTCGAGGTGACGGCCTGGAACGCGGAGTAGGAGTCCTCGTCGGGATCCATGCCCTTGGACACGACGACGGTTCGCTTCGGGAGGCGCAGGCCGGGATGGAACCGGGCGCCCTTCGTTCCCTGGACGCAATGGGGCGGCCACGCGCCGCCGAACTCCTTGAAGTGCCTCGTCTCCCTCGGGTGCCAGTCCCTCGAGGCGAGGATCGGGAGGCCACGTCGCTCGAAGAGCCGTATCGCCTGGTTGACCCGTGGCACGATGCGGTCGCCCTCGGGCACGGGGAGCGCTCCACCGGGACAGAAGTCGTTCTGGAGGTCGACGATGAGGAGCGCGGGCCTCTTCTCCATTCCCGCGTACGGGGATTCCGGCGTGCCGCTAAAAGGTTCCGCCGCGGAGCCGCCGGAGGTCCTCGAGGTAGTCCTCCCGGAAGGCCATGCGGGCGGGGAGCTCGTCGAACCACCGCGCCTCCACGACGTCAGTGGCGAGTTGCAGGTCGTGGGAGGACGCACGGGCGACGAACTGAGCGAAGTATGCGGGCCTCGTACGGGCCTCGTGGGTGAAGACGTCAAGGAGAATCCGGGTGAGAATCGGTTCTGAGAGCTCGATCCCGATCTCCTCCCGGACCTCCCGACGCAGCCCGTCCAGTGTGGTCTCACCTTCCTCGAGCCACCCGCCCGGGGTGAGCCACTCGTCGCCCCATCCCAGGGAGGGGTCGTGTCGGATCAGCAGGACGCGCCCGAGGCCGTCGTGGACGAGGCCGCCCGAGGCCCAGAGAGGACCTTCCGACTCTCGGCGGAAGGCGGGATGGTCGCCTCCGACGGCCGCCGTGCGCCGGACGATCGGCACGCGGCCGAATCGTTCGAACGCGTCCGCGAGCCGGTCCTTGCATACCCCTCGGGTCACGTTCCGTACGGAGGGGTCGGAGGGTATTTAATCTGGCGTCGGGTTCCCGCGCCCCGGAGGCGCGCGGATGCCCTTCGAGGATGTCTCCGATCGTTCTAACAAGGTCTACGACGCGATGAAGGCCGCCGGGGTCACGGCGGAGGACAAGATGCGCGACGCGGAAGCGATCACGAAGATGTCGAAGCTTCCCAAGAACATGGTCCTCCAGGCCCTCCAGGAACTCCAGGCGAAGGGGTATGTGAAGCGCAGGGCCCGCGAGAAGGCGGCGGGCTACTACATCGTGAAGTAGCTGCCCCCGTCGAAGGCGTCGCGTCTCATCGACGAGCAGGCCTCGACTCCAGGGCCGCGGCGACCATGAGCGGCAGCAAAGCCGACGCGTCCCCCTCGATCGTCACCTGCCTCGCGGTCTCCTTGACCTTTCCCCAGGAGATCCCCTCCCGCACGCGGGCCCCGCTGAGGCTCCCGTCCCACTCCGGGGCCGTCGTGATGTACACGGCGTAGTCGAGGCCCCCGCGGAACTGGTTCCACCATATCGTATGGTGCTTCGAGACTCCGCCGCCGATCATGAGGGCGCCGGCCTCCTTCGCCGTGAAGACGAGGTCCGCGAGGTCCGCCTCGTCCCGGAACATGTCGATCGCGAAGGCCTTGTGCTCCTGCCAGAAGGCCCACAGCTGGTACCCGACGGCCCCGTCCATCATCGCGGGGACGATCACGGGCACGCGGTTCTTCCAGGCCCACCACAGGAGGCTCTCCCGGCTCCCCGTCCGCCGGCCGAGCTCCCAGAGGAGCTCTTTCGTCGACGGCGACCTCATCCCATCGTCCCACATCGCCTGGAGCATGGGCTGGAGCCGCTTCTCGAGGACGATCCCGTACGACTCGTTCGGCACGAGGACGTTCCCGAGGCGGTTCACCCCGAGCCGATGCAGCGTGACGTCGTCCATCTCGAAGTCCCCGTGGTAGTAGTCCTGCCACACCCGCGCGAGGTCGTGGTCCGCCGTGCCGCACGTCGTCAGGACGGCGTCCACGAGCTTCCGCTCGACGAGGGTCCGGAGGACCCCGCGCACGCCCGTCGCCATGAGGGCCGCGGGGAACGAGAGGAACGTGAAACATCCGGGCCGGCGGACCATCGTCCGGAGGATCTCGACCCCGTCCGCGATCTTCTTCGCGGTGAAGCCGCCGCCCCGGCCCATCCCCTCGACGAGGGCCGCGGCCCCCTTCACGCGCGTCACGTCGAGGTCCTCGACCTTCCTCCGCAGGAGGTCCGCGCGGCGCATCGCGCGCGGTATCTGAGGGGCTCGTAAAAACCTATGGCGTGCGTAGAAATAGGCAGGCCACGTTGTCATGGCCGATGAAGGTCCGAGACGTCATGTCGAGGGAGCTGATCACCCTCAAGCCGACGGCCAGCCTCCGGGAGGCCGCGATCACCCTCGCGGACGAGAGCGTGGGCGGTTGCCCCGTCGTCGACGACGAGGGCCGGATCATCGGCATGCTGTCCGAGGTCGACATCCTCGAGGCCCTCAAGACCCAGCACAAGGAGCTCCGGATGCTCATGCCACCGGAGATCACGTTCGGCATCTCCTTCGTGGAGATCATCAAGGAGCGCGAGGCCCTCTCCGCGTTCAAGGAGGTCGAGTCGAAGGTCGTGCAGGACGTCATGACGCAGGACGTCACCTGGGTGAGCCCGGACGACAACGTCGAGAAGGCGATCCAGGCGATGGTCCATCACAAAGTCCACCGCGTGCCCGTCGTGGAGGGCGGGAAGCTCGTCGGGATCCTGACCCGCGGGGACGTCCTCCGCGGCTTCTTCCGCCACGCGGGCCAGCCTATGTACCGAGGAGCCCTCTGACCTTCTCCGTGAGCCCGGGCGCTCGCCAGCGGAACGCGCTCCCGCACGCGAGGCACTGGCCCCATCCGTTGTCGTGGAACTCGAGCCGCCCGGAGCCGCAGGCCCCGCACAGGCCCGAGGCGGGCTTCGACGTCCCGCGCTTCCGGCGCTCCTCGAGGAGGAGCGGCTCCAGGCGGAGGGCGGCCTCCTCCGCGTTCCTCGCGAACAGGAGGCCCGTCACGTAGTCCCCCTTCCCGAGGACGTCCCTCGCCTGCCGGAGGAGGGTGCGGGCCTCCGCCGCGTTGAGGCCGTACGCCTCCGCCTCCTGGACGAGGGGCTCGCTCGCCGCGATGATGAGGGAGGCGCGCTCCGTCTGGGCCCCCCGGATCTCCATCGCCTTCCGGATCTGCTCCTGCTGGCCCTGCATCGCGAGGCGCTCCGCGCGGGACAGGAGGTCCCACGCCTCCACCCGCTTCCCGCCCGCGAGGGCGTCCCGGGCCTGGGCGAGGAGGTCCTCCGCGTCGTCGACGTCGGCCCCGACCTTGCGGGCGAGGGCGATGTGGTCCTCCACGGCGGACGCCGTCGACTCGATCTCCCGGATCCGCCGGTCGCGGACGTCCGCTGCGAGCCGGGCCGCCGTCGCGAGGGCGTCCCGGGCGCCACGGAGGTCCCCCCGCTCGAGGAGGTCCGCGGCCCGCGTCCACGCGTCCTCCGCGAGGGCCACCCCTGCCCCGAGGTTCGCGGCCTCCCGGACGACGTCCCGGGCCTCCGCGAGCTCGTCCCGTAGGCGGTCCGCGGTCCGCCCGTGGGCCGCCTTCGAGGCCTCGAGGAGCTCCCCGAGGACGGCGTCGTCCTCGAGCCGGCCCTCCGCGAAGCGGGCCTTCGCCCCCTCGAGGAGGTCCCACGCGGGCCCCGCCTCCTTCGGAGAGAGGCCGCTCGACTCGAGGAGGCCCTGGGCCGACAGGATCGCGTAGGACCAGGAGGCGCGGCGGAGGGCGTGGGTCGTCCGCTCCGCGAGGTGGGCGGCGTCCCGGGCCGCGTCGACAGCCGCGTCGAACCGCCGCTCCTCGAAGTCTCGCCGGGCCTTGGCGAGGAGGTCCCCCACGCGGGCGAGGTCCGCGGGGGCGCCCTTCCCCCCGACGAGGCTCGCAATGGCCCGGGCGGGCTCCTGGGCGTCGAGCTCCATGAGGATGTCCCCCGCGACGGGGCTCCCCGCGAGGGCCGCGACGAGGTCCGACTTCACCGTGATCCCGCGGACCTCCACGCGGTACCGCTTCCCGAGCTCCCGGAGGCCGCGGGCCCTCATCTTCGAGAGGCGGGCCTCGAGCCGGCGTCGGTCCGCGCGGGCGAGGGTTTCCTCGATCCCCGGATGGGCGGCGAGGGCCGCGAGGAGCGTCTCCCGCCCCGGATGGGTCGCGGGGTCCACCCGGAGGTCCGAGGCGAGGGCCTTGAGGTCCTCGCCGGAGAGGAGCTCCAATGACTTCCGGACGTCCGCGGGGATCGGGACCGCCTCGTGCCGCGTCGAAGACCCCGCGCGTCGATAAACGTTGCGACCCGCCTCTCAGGGGCCCGGGGGCCGGTAGCGCCGGAGGACCTCGACGGCCCACTCGACCTTCCGGAACTCCCGGGGGTCCCCGCCCGCGTCGGGATGCGCCCGGCGGGCGCGCTCCCGGAAGGCCTTCTCGACGGTCTCCGGAGACGGCCAGCCCCGGCCGAACCGCGGCGGGACGATGTCCGCGTCGAACCCGAGGATGCGAAGGGCCGTCCGGATCCCCTTCGTCTGGACGTAGAACTCCCGGAGGTCCCGGAACAGGCCGCCCGTCTCGTGGCCGCCCTCGATCCCGTAGCGACGGTGGTCCCGGCCCACGGCCGAGGTTGGACGGTGGTCCCTCGCGCACGCGAAGCAGAAGTACGCGTCCCCGGGGGCCATGGCGGGCGGCTGGAAGGCCCCTCCCACGGAAGCCTTTATCGCCGCCCGCCGCGTTCGTGCCCCCGTGTCGTTCCGCGTGGGATCGACCGTGTTCAAGGACGCGGGGAAGCTCTCCTTCGACTACGTCCCCGAGAAGATGGCCCACCGGGAGAAGCAGGTCCAGCGGCTCTTCGGCCTCCTCCGGCCCATCGTCGAGGCGGGAGCCTCGAGCAACGCGTTCCTCTACGGCCCCGTGGGGACGGGGAAGACCCACAGCGCGAAGCGCTTCTGCGCGGACTTCCGGAAGTACGCGGCGGAGCGGGACCGGGGCGTCGAGCACCATCTCGTGAACTGCCGGCAGCGGCTCGGGGACGACGCCGTCCTCCTGGCCCTCGTGCGGTACTTCGACCCCCACTTCCCGGAGCGAGGCTTCTCGATTGCGGAGAAGCTCGAGAGCCTTCGGCGGCACCTCGAGAAGCGGAAGCTCCACTTCATCGTGATCCTCGACGAGGTCGACGCCCTCCTGAAGAAGAGCGGGGCCGACCTCATCTACTCCTTCGCCCGGATCGCGGAGGAGTCCACGGGCGTGAAGGGGAACGTCTCGATGATCCTCATCTCCCAGCGGCCGAACGCGCTGGAGTTCATGGACCCCGCGGCCCTGAGCACGTTCCGCCGCTCGAACGTCGTCGAGTTCCCGCGGTACGACCGCAAGGAACTCAAGGACATCGTCGCGGACCGCGTGACCCTCGCGATGCACCCGGGGACCGTGGGCCCGGAGATCGTCGAGATGATCTCCGACACGGCGTCGGAGTTCGGGGACGCCCGGTACGCGATCGAGCTCCTCGAGAAGGCGGGGATGCTCGCGGACGAGGAATCCCTCGAGGAGGTGAGCCCGGAGCACGTCCGCGGGGCGAAGGCCCACGTCCACCCGACGGACGTCGAGGAGCGGCTCGCCCAGCTCGACGTCCCGAAGAAGCTCGTCCTCCTCGCGATCGCCCGGAAGATCCGCCGGAAGGCGTACCTCACGATGGGGGACGCGGAGGACGCGTACAAGGTCGTGTGCGAGGAGTACAAAGAGCGGCGGCGGGCCCACACCCAGCTCTGGAAGTACGTCCGGGAGCTGGACGCCCTCGGGCTGATTGACACGAAGCTCAGCGGGGAGGGCGTCGTCGGGAAGACGACCCTCATCTCCCTCCCGGAGATCCCCGCGAAGGTCCTCTGCGATAATCTGGAACGAAGCTTAAAGAGACGATGACGGCTTTGAGACCGCCTATGGGATGGGTGCAGACGCAGGAGGGTCGCATGGGGGCCGACGCCGAGGCTGCGAGGAATGGCGCCCTGTTTGACCTCGAACGCGGGGCCTGCTACCTCGTCAAGGAGAAGAAGCCTGACCTGAGCTACCGCCTGTTCGACTTGTTCCTCCACCAGCGGGTCCCCGCCCTCTGCATCACCCGTCAGTACCCGGAGAGGGTGCGGCGGGAGCGCGGCCTCTCCGACGTCCGGGTCATCTGGCTCAGCCACACCCCGGGGGAGGACTTCCAGAATCCCGCGGCGATCGGGACCCTCGCGAAGGTCATCGAGAAGTTCGTCGAGGACAACGGCGGGGACGGCGTCGTGCTCCTCGAAGGGCTCGAGTACCTGATCATCAACAACGGGTTCCTCCAGACCCTCATGTTCGTCGAGCACGTGAACGAGTTCATCATGCAGCGCCGAGCGATCCTCCTCCTGCCCGTGAGCCCGGACACCCTCGAGGAGAAGGAGCTCGCCCTCCTCGAGCGGAACATCGAGGTCCTCGAGAGCCCCGCCGTCAAGACGGACCTCGAGACGCGGGAAGTCTCGAAGCTCCTCGACCACTACTGAGCCGCGACGGCCCGGGACGCCGCCTTCTGCCGCCCGACGGCCTCGTCCACGAGGGACAGGAACTTCTCCTCCCGGCCTCGCGGCACGGTCGCCCCGGAGGCGATGTTGTGCCCGCCGCCCGTCCCGCCGACGGCCTCCGCGGCCTCCCGGAGGGCGGCTGCGAGGTCGATCCCACCCTCGATCTGCGCGCGGGTCCCGCGGGCGGACACCTTCGTCACGGACTCGACGACGGACAGGCCGAGGACGGGCCGCGCGAGGTCGAAGAAGTACTGGATCCCCGTGCCCGCGACGCTCCCGGCGAGGGTGGGCTCCTCGCAGTAGAAGAACTGGACGTGCTTCTTCGTCGACGGGCCCTCCGTCTCCAGGCGGACGAGGTGCCCGAGGACCTTCGACGTGTACTCGTCCCGGAGGGCCTCCGCCCTCCCGAGGGCCTCCCGGTCCCCGAGGCACACGGCCATCCCGAGCCCCTCCCGCCCGAGGCGGTCGCAGCTGTTCACGTAGGCCTCGAGCTCCCCGACGTACAGGCCGTCGGGCTCGGACCAGTGCCGCTCCTCGACGAGGCCGTCGAGGACCTCGGGGACTGCGCCCTGCTCGACGAGCCGGGCGGCCAAGGCCGACGCCAGGCGACGGCGCGTGGCCGCGTCGAGGGACTTCGGGGTCGCGGAGGGATCGAACCCCGCGGACCGGAGGAACGCCTCCGACGCCTCGGGGCGCCCCGCGAGGCCCTTGAAGTACGGGCCCACGGACATCGCGATCGCGCGCGCGAGGGGCATCTCCCGCAGGGCGAGCTGCCGCTCGGGGACGAGGACCTTGCGGGCCACGGCCTCCCGGAACAGGACCGCGTTCACCCCGGAGAAGCCGCCGATGTCCTGCTTGTCCCCGATCGCCCCGGCCATCGCGAGCCCCGCGAGGTCCCAGTTCGCCTCGTCGAGGGCGAGGGCGAAGAGCCACGACGTCGTCGCGCCGCACATCTCCCGCGTGCCGTCGACGCCGAACAGGTGGGGATTCACGTGGGCGACCTTGTCGGAATCGCGGAGGGGCTTGTGGTGGTCCAGGACGACGACGGGACCCGGGAGCTGCTCGAGGAGGTCGAGCTGCGCGGAGCCCATGTCGCTCACGAGGACGAGCTCGTTGGACTCCGCCTTCAGGCGCTCGAACGCCTTCCGGTCGAACGCCTGGGACATCGACGCGTGGAAGCGCTTCCCCTTCCGGAGGACCGCCCGGGCGAGGATCGCGGCCGACGTCGTCCCGTCGGGGTCGTAGTGGCAGACGATGCGGACCCGGGAGGCGCCCCCGACGAGGCCCGCCGCGTTCCGTGCGCGGTCCAGGAGTCCTTGGGGCGCCAGGTCCTCCAGGCGCTCGGCCACGGGACCACCTACTTCACTTGGAGCTCGGCGAGCTTGATCGAGTAGTCCCAGTCCGCGGGCAACACGCCGGTCTCCTTGTAGTACCGGGACAGGCGGCGGATCTTCGACTCGATGAGCTGGAGGCCGCGCTTGTTGCTGTAGTCCTTCCGGTGCTCCTTCAGGTGGACCTGGAGCTCGACCGCACGCTTCATGAGACTGCCGAGGTCCTCGGGGAGGGCGATCTTCGTGCCCTTCGCGCGGAGAATCTGCGTGATCGCCTTGCCCGTGACGAGCCGCGCGCTCGGCACGCCGTGCGCGTCCCGCAGCCGGACGCCGATCTCCGCCGTCGCGAGGCCCTCCGAGTGGAGGCGGAGGATCGTCTCCTCGACCTCCGCGGGGTCCGCGGTCACCCATTCCGGCTTCGCCTTGAGGAACGGGCGCGTGGAACCCGCCTTGCCCTTGCGCTTGGCATGGAGTCTCGCCATGGAGGACCTCAGGAAGGGAGGGCTCAAACCGCGGCCAGATATTTAAGATTGAGCCCCTCCGCGCGCGTCCCATGGAGAACGCGCGGCACGATCCGCGCGACGCGCCTACGTCGTCCGCACGACGATCGCCGCGTGGTCCGTCTCGAAGGGGTCCAGCGGGAGGACCTCGTCGACGACGAGGCCCGCCTTCCCGACGGTCCCGCGGGCGGCCGCATACACCTCGCGGGGATGCGCCGAGACGTCCGCGGAGCGGGCCTTCAGCATCAGGAAACCCGTCCCGCCGGGACGGAGGAACCCCGCGTTCCGGAGGAAGATCCCCTCCTGGTCCCGCTGGGCGAGGTCCTGGTACAGGACGTCCACGTGGCCGACGCGCGCCTGGTACGACTCCGGCCGGGCGGCGTCCCCGAGGATCGGGATCACGTTCGTCCGGGCCTCCGCGAGGGAGACGAGGTCGCGGAACGGGCGGGGAGATATCTCGACGGCGACGAGGATCCCCTCGGGGCACAGGTCGGACACGTGGCTCACCGTCGTCCCGCTCGCGGCCCCGAGGTACAGGACGGACGCCTTGGGATGGAAGGGCCATGCGCGGCCGCCCCGCTTGAGGTAGGCGGCGAGCTTGCTCCGCTCCGCGTCCCACCGGCGGTACTCGACCCGGCCCTCCGTGCGCAGGGCCTCCCCGTACACGCTCCGGCCGGGGACGAGGTTCCGGGTGTAGAGCCAGGAACCGTCCGTGAACACGCCCTTGCGATCCGTCGGTCGGACGAACATCGGCCGGCCCACGGCGAGGCGCGCTATCATCCTTCCGGCGAAGGGGGCTCAGCGTCGGTGGCGGGCCTTCCCCTTCCCACGCTGATGGGTCCGGGACTTCGAGGCACGTCGCGCGGGCTTCCGCACGGATCGGGACGCGGCCGGACGGCGTTTCCGCGGAGGACGCTTCCCGCGCTTCGCGGGTTTCGAGCGCCGGACCACCCGATGTGGGCGAACCGGGGCCTCCTCCTTCGGGGCCGTCTCCAGCCGGCGGATCCCGGCGAGGGCCTCCGGGTCCTTCGGCTGGACCTTGAGGACGCGTCGGTAGGCCTCGAGGGCGTCCGACCTCCGCCTCTCCATCTCGAGGACCCGCGCGAGGTTGAGGAGGACCCGACGCGTCCCGAGATGCTTCGCCGCGCGTTCGAGGTTCACGACCGCGGACTTGGACCGCCCCGAGCGGAGGTAGAGGACGCCGAGATTGTTGAGCGCGTCCGCGCGAGCGCCGTCGGCCTCCAGGGCCTCGCGGTAGGACCCCGTCGCCTCCCGGACTCGGCCCGCGAGATGGAGGGCCGCGCCCTCGTTGATGAGGGCGTCCACGTCCTTCGGGTCCGTCCGGACGGCCTCCCGGAAGGCCTTCCCCGCGTCGTCGGGACGTCCCGAACGCAAGAGGAGGGAGCCGATCCCCCGCCAGGCCTCGCGGGCGCCCGGGCGGGACTCGAGGAGCTCCCGCAGGACGGAGACGGCCTCGTCGAGCCAGCCTCCGCGGGCGAGGGCCGACGCCTTGAGGGCCATCCCGCGGGCGTCCCCGGGGCGGGCCGCGAGGTACGCGTCGCACGCGCGCACGGCGGACGACGCGTCCCCCGCGCCGAGGAGGGCGAGGGCCCGGTGGAGGTGGGCCGACGCGTCCCCCATCTGGACCGCGCGGTCGAACGCCTTGAGGGCCTCCGTCCGGTCCCCCGTCGCGAGGAGGGCGGCCCCGAGGCCGACCCACGGGGCGGGGGCGTCGAGGCGGATCGTCGACTCCCAGAGGCGGCCCGCGTCCTCCGCGAACCCGAGCCGCAGGAGGAGCGGCGCGACGTGGGCGGGCGTGGGCTTCCACGGCTCCGCGCGCGTCCGGCGGCGGACGTGATCGAGGACCCGCATCCGGACGATAGCGGACCGGCCCTTCGGATTCAGTTCGAGCTCCGAGGCCATCCGCTTCAGGGTGGGCCAGTCCGCGTGCTCGACCTCCGCGACCCGCGGCAGGCTCACGGGCTCACCTCCCGGCACCGCGCGGCGATCTCGCACTCCGCGCACCCGGGGTCCCCCGCGAGGTGGGTGCCGAAGCACTCGTACACCCCGCGGTAGAAGTCCGCCTTCGCGCGGGCCGCCTTCGCCTTCCGGAGGGCCGCGCGGGCGTCCTTGAACCCGGGGTCGAGCTCGAGGGCCCGCTCGAACGACCGCATCGCGAGGGTCGACTCGAGGAGGGCGAGGTGGGCGATGCCTTTGAGGTGCCAGATCCAGGGGGCCTCCCGGATCCGCAGGGCCCGCTCCGCCCACATCACGGTCTCCCCGTGGAGACCCTTCCCCTCGAGGAGGAAGAGGCGGTTCAGGATCGCGTCGTAGAAGTCGGGGTCGAAGTGGAGGGCCTCGTCGATGCACCGTTCCGCGCCAGCCGCGTCCCCGAGGCGGAGGAGGGCGGCGCCCTTGTTGTTCCAAGCGGCCGCGTGTTCCGGCCGCAGGGCGAGGACCCGGTCGTAGCAGGCGAGGGCCCCCCGGAAGTCCCGCGCCTCGTGGAGGGCGGCGCCCTTGTTGATCCAGGCCTCGACGAGCCGCGGGCGGAGCTTGAGAAGCTCGTCGTACGCCTCGACTTCCTCCTTCCGGCGGCCGAGGGCGTGGAGGGTCGATGCGAGGCCGAGCCAGGCCTCCTCCGACTCCCGGTGGACGCGGAGGGCCTGAGCGAAGCAATCGAGGGCCGCCTCGAGGTCCCCCATCCGCCGGAGGACGTGCCCGCGGGCGAGCCACGCCGCGTCGTACTCCGGCTTGAGCCGCAGGGCCGCGTTGAAGGCCCGGAGGGCGTCGTCGAGGTGCCCCGCATCGAGGGACCGCAGGCCGGAGCGCATGGCGGTCTCGAGCTCGTCCACGCTCGGGAGGAACCTCTGGCCGACGTCGTCCGCGGCGCCCATCAGGCCCCCTCCCGCGTGAGGTGGCGCAGGCACGTAGTCCTCCACTTCACGGCGAGCTCGTGGTCCGGCCGGATCGCGAGGGCCTGGTCGTACGCGGCGACGGCCTCCTCGTACCGCTCGAGGTACTGGAGGGCGATCCCCTGGCCCGTGAGGGCGTCGGGGTTCCGCGGGTCCCGCGCGAGGGCCTCCCCGTACCGGACGAGGGCCATCTGGGCGTCCCCGCCCTCGAGGGCGAGCTCCGCGAGCTGGAGGATCACGTGGACGTCCTCCTTGTCCGTCTCGACGCTCTCGACGAACGTCCTGAAGTCGGCGGGCAGGGCCTCCGCGGGCGCTTCCGGGGCGGGCCCGGCGGGCTCCCCTTCGCCCGAGAGAGCCTCGACGGCGTCCGCGAGGGACCCGAAGGCCCCCGGGGCGGCGGCCTCGTCCGCGGCGGAGGCCTCGAGGGCCTCACGAACCTCGAGGAGGGACGGGTCCTCGGGGGCGAGGGACTCCGCGCCGGACAGGGCGGAGCGGGCCTCGTCGGCCTGGTCGAGGGCCACGTGGGCCTTCGCCTTCCCGATCCACGCGGCGGCCACGTGGGCGTCGAACGAGAGGACCTTCTCGTACCCCTCGAGGGCCTCCGAGGGGCGGCCGTGGGCCAGGAGCAGGTCCGCCTTCGCGAGCCACGCGTCCGCGAAGTCCCAGCGGAGGGCGATGGCCCGGTTGTAGAACTGGATCGCGGCGCCCCAGCGACCCTTCCGGTTCAGGAGCTGCCCCTTGCGGAACAGGATGGGGGGGTTCTGGGGGTCCTTCCCGAGGGCCCGCGTGTAGAGGCCCTCCGCCGCGTCGACGTCCCCGAGCTCGAGGAGGACGTCCCCGAGGGCGAGGACGGCCCGCGCGTTCCCCGGATCCACGTCGAGGACCGCCTGGAGGAGGATCGCCGCGTCGTTGGGGCGGCCGTCCCGGCGGAGTTGCTCCGCCTTGAGGATGATGTCCCCCGACTTCGAGGGCTCGATCCGCAGGGCCTCCCGGAGGGCGTCGAGGGCGTCCGCGAGGCGCCCCGCCCCGAACAGGAGGTTCGCCCGCTCGAACCACGCCTGCCGATTGCGGCGGTCGAGGTCGATCACGCGGGTGTAGCACTGGAGGGCCTCCTCCTGCCGACCGAGGAGGACGAGGAGCTCCGCCTTGTCGAACCAGATGGACGTGTCCTCGGGGCGCTCCTTCAGGAGGCGGTCGAAGCAGTCGAGGGCCGCCTCGTAGTCGCCCTCCTCCATGAAGGCCTGGGCCTCCTCCCGGAGGTCGATCGCCCGCTGCTCGTCCTCGACCTCCCCAGGGACGAGGGCGAGGCGGACCGCGCGGGCGAGGGCCTCCGAGACCCCGCGGCACTGGGTGAGCGCCTTGACGTCGGCGGCCTCGAGGTGGGCCATCGTTCGGAAGGCCGTCGCGAGGACGTCGGCCTCGTCCTCCGACATCCCGGGGACCGTGCCCAGGAACCGCAGGACGTCCCGGCGAGCCTCGTCCTTCTCGAGGTCCACGAGCCGCTCCGTGACGGCCTTCTCCCGGGCCTCGACGGCGGCCGCCTTCTCCCAGACGACCCTCTCCCGCTCCTCGAGGGTCCGCTCCTTCGCCTCGAGGTCCTCCCGCCGCGCGCGGGTCCACGCCTCGAGCTCGGCCCGCGCCCGCTCGACCTCCGCCTCGCGTGCGGCGAGGGCCGCGAGCTCTTCCTCGGAGGGATCGCGGGTGGCCTCCTCGGGCTCGGGTTCCGGTTCGGGCGGGGGCGGGGGCTCGGGGGAGGGCTCGGGAGGGATCTCCGGTTCCGGTTCGGGAATCGGATCCGGAGGAATCGGCTGGGCCTCCTCCTCGAGGGCGGGGAGGATCATCTCGAAGATCTCCTCGGGCCCGGGCTCCTCCGCGTCGTCGCCCTCGATCGGGGGCTCGACGGGCGGGGTCGGCTCGGAGGGAGCCTCTTCGGGAGGAACGGGCGGCAGAGCCTCCATCCGCTCGGGGGGAGGCGGGGCTTCCTCCGGCTCCGTCCGAGGGAGCTCGCGTTCGTCGGGTGCCTCGAGGATCCGCGCCCCGGGCGTCGCGCGGCTCACGACGACGTCGGGTGCGCCCGACGCGGGGGGCGGCTCGAGGGTCGAGGCGCGGAGGCGGTAGTCCGTGGCGAGATGGGGCGGGATCCATTCGCGGGTCGCGAGGTAGCGGTACAGGGACGCCAGGGCGGGGAGGGCCTCCGAGGGGGCCACGAGGCCGCGCCGCGCGCGGTTCAGGAACGCGTGGAGGATCTCAGCGTCCCCCGCGCTCAGGGGCACGCGGACATCCGCGTCGAGGCCGAGGAACTCGACGAGCCGCACAGCGTCCGCGTCCGTCGGCTCGCGGGGCGACGAGTGCCAGTCGATCCCCCCGCCGTCCGCCGCGAGGACCGCGGTCTCCCGCGGGCCTAGGCTCTCGAGGAGGGACGGCCCCGGGAGGAGAGAGGGATCGAGCCACAACGGACGGTACGAGACGAGGTAATCGAGGCAGGTCGCGCAGAGGAACTCTCGGCTCACGGCGCCGCACCGGAGGCAGCGCGAGGGGAGCACGTGCGTTGCAATGGAAGGGGGACTATAAAGGCCCGTCGGCGCGATTCTCTCCGGGTCGGAAACCTAGATAGCGGGAGGGCGGCATGGGCCGCGCGATCCACGTGGACCTCCTCCAGGCCGCCGTCGCCACAGCGGCGGGGATCGCCTCCATCGTCCTCTGCCTCGTCTTCCTCCCGCGGCTCCTCGAACGTCGGGGGGACCTGCCCTACAACTCCGTCCGCTCGCGGCTCGTCGCGTGGGCTGTGTTCATGGCGATGATGACGACGATCGGGGCGGCCGCGGGCGGCCTCGGTTGGCCCGCGTCGACGTGGGCCGTCGTCCTCGGGCTCCTCGCCTTCGCCGCCCTCTGGGACGTCTACGACCTCAAGACGCGCCGGATCCCCCGCGGGCGCCATCCCGACCGATGACGACACCTTCATCGCCCGACACGCGCTCCCCGCGGGACGATGGACGTCCGCATGCGCCGGGCCCGGCGGGCCGACTACCGCACGATCTGGACCGCGACGTTCGAGACCGTGTGGAACGACACGCCCGCGGAGGAGCGGGCCCGGCTCGACCGGGCGGCCTGGGAGAAGCACTTCCGGAAGAAGCTCGAGCCCTACGTCGAGGGCGGCCGCACGGAGGCCTGGGTCGCGGAGGACCCCGCGGGGACGTTCCTCGGGTACCTCCTCGTGGGCCCGGGGGGCGGCTTCCTGACCCCGGAGACCCACGCCTTCGTGTACGACGTCTGGGTCTCGCCCGAACGCCGGAGGGAGGGGATCGGAGTGGACCTCCTCCGGTGGGCGGAGGCCTGGGCGCGGGAGCGAGGGTACCGGAATATCAAGCTCGAGGTCGCCGAGTCGAACGTCGTCGGGCGGTCCCTGTACGAGAAGCTCGGGTTCCGGGCGGAGCGGCACTACATGGGGAAGGCCCTCGACGGGACGGAGGACGGTCCGCGTCGCGCGAAAGATGTCCAAAACGTTAAATAACGGCCTTATTCTCGTAGTAGACAGACGGTGCCCGATATGTTCCAGCTCCTCCTCTCCGAGAACGCGACGTCGAAGCTCCGCGAGCTCATCGCGAAGAACGGGACCGCCGAAGACACGTACCTCCGGGTCTACGTCGCAGGCGGCGGATGCTCCGGGTTCCGGTACGGGATGGCCCTCGACAACAAGCTCCACGAGGGGGACGAGGTCTTCCAGGCGAACGGGATCAAGGTCGTCGTGGACCCGAACAGCGCCCCCTACCTCGACGGCTCGAGCGTGGACTACACGGAGAGCGTCGCGGGGAGCGGGTTCGTCGTGAGCAACCCGAACAACTGGTCCACGTGCGGCTGCGGGCAGAGCTTCTCCCCGAAGGGGGAGGCCGCGCCGGACGGGACGGAAGGCCACCGGGCCCACGCCCACTCCCACTGAACGGGCGACGCCTGCATTGCCAACGGGTCAGCGGACCTTCTTCGTGAGCTCCTTCTTCACTTCGACCATCGCGTGGAGGAACCCGAGGACCCGCTTCTCGTCTTCCTCCGTGTCCGCCTTCCCGTACAACTGGGTCGACATCGCGAGGAACCCGTCGTTCACGGCCTGGTCGAGGACCTGGTCCCCAATCTCCGTGCGCACGACGGCGGCCTCGAACAGCTCGTCCCGGCCCACGCGGCCGAGGCTGATGTCGCTGAAGCTCACGCTGAAGTCGTAGCACTGGAGGCAGTTCGCGTTCACGAGGCCCGCGACCTCGGGCGCCGGGATCCGCTTCGTCGTCCCCCGCTGGGAGACGAATTCGAGCGTGTCCTCCGCGAACCGCACCTGGCGGATCTCGCCCGGGTCGAAGCCGAGGAGCTCCCCGAGCTTCTGGCCCCCCCACCCGACGGGGGCGAAGTTCCCGTAGCAGAACGTCCCGAGGGCGAAGGCGAGCTCGTAGCCCGGCGCGAAGCGGTCCCAGAGGAGCTTGCGGATCGTGTAGATCTGGCAGGGGCGGCCCATGACCGCGATCCGCGGATGGAGCCCGCGGTCCGCCTCCACGAAGTTCCGGAGCTGGGTCAGGGTGAGGAGGTTCGCCCGCAGACCGCCGCCCGTCGTGATCGCGCGGCCCCCGCCCATCCGGATCTGCCACGCCTCGAAGAGATCCCGCTTCTTGAACGCCATGATGGGCTCCTCCGTCACGCTGTGGTGGGCGAGGAACACGACGTCGGCCATGTCCTCCTCGAGGAGGTACCACAGGAGGGTCCCCGCGACCTTGTCCCCGACCCGGTGGCGGAACTCCCGGTCCCGGGACGTGAGGGTCGCGATCCGGCGGAACGTGCCGATCGGCGACGCGGACGGCCGGAAGACGTCCATGAGGTCCGCGTCGGAGCGGAGGATGGCTGGCGCGTTCACGTACTCGTTGTGGCACGCGGGGCACTTCGTCGCGAGGAACGTGACCTCGCGGCCCCCCACATCGAGGCCGTACTCCTCCAGGGGCTCCGTGGCGGAGCCGCAGGCGACACAGGCCGTCCCGGGCGTGACCCGGGAGACGGTCGCTCCCGTCGACATCGTGCGCACCTCCTGTTCCTATCGGACCGGTGGGCCTTTACACGCTGGGTATGCAGAATACGTAAAACCCCATCGAGATGAGAGTCGGGAACCGGTTCGGCAAAGGCCGTGAAACGGACCGGTCTCGCCGGAGGGCTGGATCGCGGGGTGCGGTCACGACTGCTCGGACGGACCCGGGCTAACCGAGGCTTTTTATGCCACGGCCTTCGTGGGCGTTGGCATGCCGAAGGGGAAGCCCGCGGACGTCCGCGTGAAGGCGAAGGAGACCGTCGAGGTCGGCGGCCTCAAGGTCACGAACAAGACCGCGAACTCGATCACGGTGCGGAAGACGAGCGCGGGGCTCGTCGTCACGGACTGCTGCCTCGAAGAGCAGGGGATGTAGGCTCTGAAGGGCGGAGGCCGGACGCGAGGGAGCGCACGAGCCGCTCCACGCCCTCTGCCCCGGGGTCTCGGGCCGCGTGCGCGACGATCGCGCTCCCGACGACGATCCCGTCCGCCCCCAGACCGGCTAGGGTCCTGACGTGGTCGGGCCCCGACACGCCGAACCCGACTGCCAAGGGGAGCGGGCTCATGCGCTTGAGCATCGCGAGGCGGGGCCCGAGGTCCGTCGGGATGTCCTGGTGGACCCCCGTGGTCCCGTAGCGCGCGACGACGTAGACGAACCCGCGGGCCGCGGCCGCGATCGCTCGCGCGCGATCCTCCGGCGTCGACGGGGCGACGAGGGGGATTGGGTCGACGCCGCGGGCGCCGAGGGCGGAGCGCAGTTCGCCCGATTCCTCGAGGGAGAGGTCCGGCACGATCACGCCGTCCACCCCGGCGTCGCGGGCCCGGTCCGCGAACGTGGCCAAGCCCATGGCGGAGATCGGATTCATGTACGTCATGAGGACGAGGGGCATCTCCGTGCGGGCGCGTAGGCGCGCGGCGAGGTCGAGGACGTCCCGCGGCCGCGTGCCTGCCCGCAGGGCTCGCTGGCCTGCCCGCTGGATCTCGGGGCCGTCCGCGATGGGGTCCGAGAACGGCACCCCGAGCTCGAGGACGTCCGCCCCGCCCCGCTCGCACGCGACGGCGAGGGCCTCCGTGGTCCGAAGGTCGGGATCCCCGGCCATCAGGTAGGCGACGAGGGCCGACCGCCCCTCGTCCTTCGCGCGCCGGAACGCGCGGTCGATCCGGTTCACAGGGATTCCCCCAAGGCGCCGGCCACGGTCTGTACGTCCTTGTCCCCGCGGCCCGAGAGGGTCACAACGACGACCCCGTCGGGACCGAGGTCCCGGGCCGCCTGGACCCCCGCGAAGACCGCGTGGGCGGACTCCAGGGCGGGCAGGATCCCCTCGAGCCGGGCGAGGAGCTGGAACGCCTCCAGGGCCTGCGCGTCCGTGACCGCGACGAAGGATGCCCGGCCCGTGTCCTTCAGGTGGGAGAGCTGGGGTCCGACGCCCGGGTAGTCGAGGCCCGCGGACACGCTGTGAGTCTCGAGGACCTGGCCGTCCTCGTCCTGGAGGAGGTACGAGCGGGCGCCGTGCAACACGCCCGGGCGGCCCGCCCCGAGGCTCGCCGCGTGCTTGCCCGTCGAGAGGCCGAGCCCGCCGGCCTCCGCGCCGAGCAGGGCGACGTCGTCCTCGAGGAGCGGGGCGAAGGTCCCCATCGCGTTGCTCCCGCCCCCCACGCACGCGACGAGGACGTCGGGGAGGCGCCCGGCCTGGGCGAGGGACTGCTCCCGGAGCTCGTGGCCGATCACGCTTTGGAAGTCCCGGACCATCGTGGGGTAGGGATGGGGCCCGACGACGCTGCCGAGGCAGTAGTACGTCGTCGCGACGTTCGTGACCCAGTCCCGCATCGCCTCGTTGATCGCGTCCTTCAACGTCTTCGAGCCCTCGTCGACGGAATGGACGCGGGCCCCGAGGAGCCTCATCCGGAAGACGTTGAGGGCCTGCCGCTGGACGTCGACGGAGCCCATGTAGACCTCCACGGGGATCCCGAGGACCGCGCCCGCCATGGCCGTGGCCACGCCATGCTGCCCCGCGCCCGTCTCCGCGATGATCCGCGTCTTCCCCATCCGGCGGGCGAGGAGGGCCTGGCCCATGACGTTGTTGAATTTGTGGGCGCCCCCGTGGACGAGGTCCTCCCGCTTGAGGAAGATCCGCGCCCCGCCCGCGTGCTCCGTGAGCCGCCGGGCGAGGTAGAGGGGCGTCGGGCGCCCTCCGTAGTGCCTCTGGAAGGAGGCGAGCTCCTCGAGGAACGCAGGGTCGTCCTGCGCCTTCGCGTACGCGTCCTCGAGCTCGAGGAGGGCGGGCATGAGGGTCTCGGGGACGTACTGGCCCCCGTACTCCCCGAAGGCCCCCCGCCGCGCCACGTCAGTCATGGAGGAGTCCCTCCAGGGCCTTCGCGGGGTCCTCGCTCTTCATCACGGACGTCCCCGCGAGGACCGCATCGGCCCCCGCACGGAGCATGTCGAGGACCTGGGCGCGGGTCTCGATCCCGCTCATCCCGATCACGGGGCGGTCCTTCGTCCGTTCCCTCAGGATCGCGGGGACGGTCCCGAGGTCGACGGCCATGGACCCGAGGTCGCGGTTGTTGATCCCGAGGACGTCCGCGTCCGTGGCCGCGGCGGCGTCCCACTCCTCGACGGTGTGGACCTCCAGGACGACGTCGAGGTCCGCGTCGTGGGCGGCGTCGACGAGCTCCTGGGACGTGCCGTCGACGAGGCCGCGGGCGAACAGGGACTCGATGAGGAGGACCGCGGACGCGCCTGAGGCGGACGCGGCCTCAATCTGCGCGGGGTCCACAACGAAGTCCTTGAAGAGGACGGGCGCGTTCCGCGCGGCGGCCCTTCGGACGAGGTCGACGCCCCCGCCGAACACCCGAGGCTCCGCGAGGACCGAGAGCCCGAGGGGCCCGGTCGCGAGGAGGCCGTCGAGGAGGTCGTCGAACTGCTCCTTCCGCTTCCCCGTCGCCATCGTCGGGGACGCGTACTTGACCTCGACGATGACCTCGGACGCCTGCCGAGGCGTCCCGAGAGTCTCCAGGAAGGAGGGGGACCGGGGCGTCCTGTCGCCCACGTCGTAGTAACCCTCGAGGACGAGGAACCGCGCGTTGTCCACGAGGCGCCTAAGCTCGTCCATCGTCCTCCACCTTCGCCATGTCACCGCCCGTCGCGCGGACGAGGTCCCTCAGCCGGTGGAGGGCCCGCCCCGAGTCGAGGGACTCCGCGGCGAGGGGGAGGGCCTCCGCGATGGACGACGTCCGCCCGGCGACGTAGATCCCTCCGGCCGCGTTCGCGAGGACCATGTCCCGCTTCGGGCCCCGCTCCCCCCGGAGGATGCGCAGGGTCTCCTCGGCGGCCTCCGCCGGCTCGCCGCCGACGAGGTCCTCCGGGCGCGCGGCATCGAGGCCCAGGTCCTCCGCCCGCAGGACGTACCGGTCCGTCGTCCCTTCGTTCACCTCGCCCACGAGGGTAGGGCAGCAGAGGCAGATCTCGTCGACCCCCGCCTGGCCATGGACGATGAGGGCCCTCTCGATTCCGAGGCGGGCTGCGACCGCGGGGAGGCGGTCCACGAGGTCCGGGGAGAAGACGCCGAGGACGTGGCCCTTCGCCCCCGCGGGGTTCGTGAGGGGCCCCAGGACGTTGAAGATCGTCCGCACCCCGATCTCCCGCCTCGGGCCGGCCGCGTGGCGCATCGCGGGGTGGAACTTCGGGGCGAACATGAAGCACAGGCCGATCTCCCGCAGGACCCGTTCGACCTCGGCCGGCTCGAGGTCCACGCGGACCCCGAGGGCCTCGAGCAGGTCCGCGCTCCCGCACGCGCTCGTGACCGCGCGGTTCCCGTGCTTGGCCACGGCCACGCCGGCGCCCGCGACGACGAACGTCGCGATCGTCGACACGTTGAACGTCCGGAGGGGAGCGCCCCCCGTGCCGCAGAGGTCCACGAGCCGGCCGTCGGGCGGGCCGCGGATCGACGCGCAGCGCTCCCGCATCGCGGCGGCCATGCCCGCGATCTCGTCGACGGACTCCCCCTTCGCCCGGAGGGCGACGAGGAACGCGCCGATCTGGGCGGGGCTCGCCTGGCCGTCCATGATCTCCCCCATCGCGTCGTGGGCCCGGTCGAAGGGCAGGGAGCGGCCCTCGACGACATCGGCAAGGGCCTCCCGGATCACGCCTTCACCCTCCGCAGGAAGCTCCGGAGGATCGCGGGGCCCTCCGGGGTGAGGATGGACTCCGGGTGGAACTGGAGGCCCTCGATGGGATGGACGCGGTGCCGGACGGCCATGATCTCCCCGTCCTCCGAGGTCGCGCTCACCTCGAGGTCCGGGGTCACAGAGCCCTTCTCGATTGCGAGGCTGTGGTACCGCCCCGCGACGATCGGGTTCGGGAGGCCCTCGAAGAGCGTGCGGCCGTCGTGGGTCACGAGGCTCGTCTTCCCGTGGAGCAGACGGCCCGCGCGGCCCACCCGCGCGCCGAACGTCGTGCCGATCCCCTGGTGGCCCAGGCACACCCCGAGGGTCGGCACCCGCGGCCCGAACTCCCGCAGGATGGCCGAGCACACGCCGAAGTCCCGCGCGTTCGTTGGATGGCCAGGCCCCGGGGACAGGACGATCGCGTCGGGGTCCATCCGCCTCACGTCGTCGAGGGTGATCGCGTCGTTCCGGTGCACGACGGGGTCCGCCCCGAGCTCCCCGAGCCGCTGGTAGAGGTTGTACACGAACGAGTCGTAGTTGTCGACGACGAGGACCCTCATCGGGACGCCTCCGCGAGGGCCGCCTTGAGCCCGCCGAGCTTGTGCTCCGTCTCCAGGTACTCGCGCCGCGGGTCGGAGTCCGCGACGATCCCCGCGCCGGCCTGGATGTGGTACGTCGCGTCGTCCGTGAACAGGGTGCGGATCGAGATCGCCGTGTCGAGGTTCCCGTTCAGGGAGAGGTACCCGACGACCCCGGCGTAGGGCCCCCGGGAGATCCCCTCGAGGTCGTGGATGATCTCGAGGGCGCGCGGCTTTGGCGCCCCGCTCACGGTCCCCGCCGGGAAGACGGCGGCGAAGGCGTCGAGGGCGTCCCGCCCCGGCGCGAGCTGCCCCTCCACGCGGGAGACGAGGTGCTGGACGTGGCTGTACCGCTCGACGGACAGGTACTGCGGCACGCGGACGGACCCGAAGGAGCAGACCTTCCCGAGGTCGTTCCGGGCGAGGTCCACGAGCATGTTGTGCTCCGCCCGCTCCTTCGCGTCCCCGAGGAGCTCCCGCGCGAGGAGGTCCGTGGCCTCCGGGGTGTCGCCGAGGGGCCGCGTCCCCGCGATGGGGAACGTCGTCGCGGCCCGGCCCTCGACCCGGAGGAGCATCTCGGGGCTCGCGCCGATCACCCGCCGCTCCCCGAAGTCGAGGTAATACATGTACGGGCTCGGGTTGACCCGGCGGAGGGCCTCGTAGAAGGCGAGGGGATCCCCCGACATCGTCCCGTGCTCCCGCCGCGACAGGACGATCTGGAAGGCCTCTCCGTCCCGGATGTGGCCCTTCGCCCGGTCGACGGAGGCGAGGAAGCGGTCCTCCGGGGTGTCGAGCCGCGGCGGGTCCGCATGGAAGTCCCCGGGCGAGGACGCGGGCCTCGGGAGGTCGTCTACGCGGGAGCGGCCGTGGGAGAAGTAGTGGACGGACCCGCGACGGTGGTCCACGACGACCCCGTCGAGGTACAGCCCGAACTCGAAGTCGGGGAACGGGGAGTCGAGGTGGGCGGGGACGCGGTCGAGGCTCCGTACGAACTCGAAGGACACGTACCCGACGAGGCCGCCAACGAAGGGGCCGACGGCCCCGGGGGTCGCCCGCTCCTTGAGGATGGACCGGAGGACATCGAGGGGGCGGTCCGTCTTGATCGCGTCCCCGTTCGCGCGGAGGACCCCGCCGCGGTAGCGGATCGTCATCTCGGGGTCGAACCCGACAATCGTGTGGTCCGCGAGCCGCTCGGGTCCCGACAGGCTCTCGAGGATGAAGGCGTGGGGGTGCTCGTCCCGGGACGCGGCGAAGAGGGCGTACGGGTCGAGGGTCCGGTCGAGGGTCACGCGGTTCATCGGATCAGGCCTCCACGGCGGCCCGCGTGACCGCGGACCCGATGACGTCCGCGATGCGCCGCGCGAAGGCCGCGGGGTCGGGATGCTGGAAGAGGTTCCGGCCCAGGGAGACGCCGGCGGCGCCCCCCTCGATGACGGCCTCGAGGGCCCGGAGGAACGGCTCCTCGGACGCCACGCGGGGACCGCCCGCGAGGAGGACGGGGGCGGGGCATCCTCGAGGGACGGTCGCGAAGGCCTCGGGGTCCGCGGGGAACGGGACCTGGACGAGGGACGCGCCGATCTCCGCGGCCGCGCGGGCGGCGTGGGCCACGACGGCGGACTCCGGAGGCGCTCCCTCCCGCCCCATGGGGTAGGCCATCACGAGAACGGGGAGGCCCAGGGCCCGAGCGTCATCGGCCACGCGTCCCGCGGACGCGAGCATGACGTCCTCGTGGTCGGACCCGAAATGGACCTGGACGCTGACCGCGTCCGCCCCGAGGTCGGCCGCGTCCTCGGGTCGGGCCGCGAGGACCTTGGACGTCGGATCGGCGCCGAGGACCGTGCCCGCAGACAGGTGGACGACGAGGCCCTTCGATGGGAGAACCTCCCGAGGGAGACGGCGGACGAGACCCGGGTTCGCGATGAGGCCCGTGACCGGGGCCCCGCGGAGGGCCCGGAGAAACCGGGCGGGGTCTTCGATCCCCGGAAGGGGGCCCGCGGGGAGCCCGTGGTCCAAGGCGACGAGGAGGCAGCGCCCTCCGGGCCCCTGGAGCCGGTGGACTCTCTCGGTGACTCCACTGGAAGACATGGGCTCCCACGCGTGTTCTTTAGTGGAATCCGTGCAACCTATTTATACATTATTGTATTTTATTCATCTGTGCAAATGAAACTTGGGCCCGTCGTCGTCGGCGGACCCCGGCAAACCGTATTGTGGGCACAAAGCCGTTTAGCCGAACCGTGCATTAGGGGCGTCCGCATGCTGCGCCACGTGAGGGTCCGGGACGCGATGTCCACGGAGGTCTTCGAGATCTCGGAGGACGCGACGCTCCAGGCGGCCGCGAAGCGGATGGCCGACGCCCGCGTGAACAGCCTCATCATCCGGCCCGAGGCGAAGGATGACCCGTACGGGATCGTCACGTCGACGGACATCGTCGACGCCGTGGCCGACGGGATGGACCCGGAGATCGTCCGCGTGATCGACGTCGGGACGGTCCCCCTCGTGACCGTCACCCCGGGCGTGCCCCTCGTCCACGCGTCGCGGCTCATGAAGAAGGCGAACCTGAGGCACCTCGCCGTCTTCAACGGCCGGGAGATCGTCGGGATCCTGAGCGCGTACGACATCGTCCGGATGATCGGGCGGTCGGGGTCCCTCGCCGCGGGCCGCGCGTCCGCGAAGGAGCGGGAGCCCCCCGAGGTCCCGTCCGAGTGAGAGCCTCGGTCCGTCGGCGTCACGTGTTCGGGGAGACGACGGCCTGCGGGCCCGCATGCCGGTGGGGGAAGAACTCCCGGTGGACGGCCTGGACAGCCCGCTCGAGGTCCTTCGTGTCGACCGTGAAGTGGTACGCGACCATCGACGCCCCCGCGGAGATGAGCTGGACGTTGATCCCGAGCTCCGCGACGGCCCGGAAGACCCGCGCGGCGACGCCGTGGGCGTACCCGAGGCCCTCCCCGACGAAGCAGATGAGGGACGCATGGGGCATGACCTCCACCCGGTCCACGACGGTTCCCGGGATCCGGGTGAGGAGCTTCTTCGCGCGGCCGACCTGGTCCGCCTCGACGAGGAACGCGATGCACGTCTGGGATGTCGCCGCGCTGTACACGTTGACCCCGCCGTTCGATAAGGCCGTCGCCGCGTGGGCGAGGAGACCCTCCTTGAAGCCGTCCCCCGAAGCGAACACCTTGAGGGTCGCGAGCTCGCGGACGTAGGACACGCTCTTCACGTCGCCCGACCTGTCGACCGTGTCGGGCCCGATTCTCGTGCCGACGTCGTCGGGGCGGAAGATGTTCCGCAGGACGATCGACGCGCTCCCGGCCCGGGCGGGCTGCACCGCCCGAGGATGGAGGACCTTCGCGCCGAAGTACGACAGCTCGGCGGCCTCGTCGTACGAGAGGAGGGAGAGGGGGAACGCCTCGGGGACGATCTTCGGGTCCGCGCTCATGAACCCGCCGACGTCCTTCCAGACCTCCACGACGGGGAGCTCGAGGGCGTGCCCGATCACGGCCGCGCTGTAGTCGGACCCGCCCCGCCCGAAGGTCGCCGTCTTGCCCTCCGGGGAGAGGCCGAAGAAGCCCGTGACGACGCTCACGCGACCCGCGTCCGCCTGGCGCCGGAGGAAGGGCGCGAGGTGCTCCCGGGTCTCCGGGAGGAGGGCCGTCGCGTTCCCGTAGTTGTCGTCCGTCATGAGGCCGATGAGGTCCGCCTCGTGGGGCCACGCGTCGATCCCCCGCGCACGGAGGTTCGCCGCGACGACCTGCGCGGAGATCCGCTCCCCGAAGGAAAGGACGAAGTCCCGCGTCCGCGGGGTGATCTCCTCCGTGTACGCGACCCCGTACAGGAGGCGCTCGAGCTTCGTGCAGAGGGCCTCGACGGCCGCGACGGTCCCGTCGACGCCGTCCCCCGCGGGCGGGAGGAGGCCGAGGTGCTTCCGCCGGATCTCCCCGAGGTACAGGTCGATCTCCTTCTCCTCCCGGGGCTTCGCGATCGTCGTGACGAGGGAGTCCGTGACCCCCGCGACGGCGGACACGACGACGAACCGCCGGGTCGGGTCCGCGCGGAGGACCTTCGCCATCCGGTCGTACATCTCGGGGCGGGAGACGAGGGTGCCGCCGAACTTCGCGACCTTCAGGGCCTCATCCAAGGTAGCCCCTCCCGTGGGCGAGCTCCGCGTTGAGGACGCTCCCGCCTGCGCCGCCCCGGATCGTGTTGTGGCTCAGGACGAAGAACCGCAGGACGCGGCCCTCGACCCGGATCCGGCCGACGGTGGCGGCCATCCCCCGCGCCCGGGCCGGCTCCCCCGCGGTCGCGTCGAGGAGAGGCTGCGGCCGGTTCCGCTCCGTCCGGACGAGGACGGGCTCCCGCGGGGCCGTCGGCAGCTTCCGCCGCTGGGGCTCCCCGCGGAAGGAGGCGAGGGCCTTCGCCACGTCCGCGGGATCGACGTCCTCCTGGAGGGGGATCGAGACGGCCTCGAGGTGGCCCTCCCGCACGGCCACGCGGACGCAGTTCGCCCAGACGTCGATCGGGCTCTCCACGATCCCGGTCCGCCACGTCCCGAGGATCTTCTTCGCCTCCCGGCGCATCTTGTCCTCCTCCCCCTCGATGAACGGGAGGACGTTCGCCGTGATGTCGAGAGACGGCACCCCGGGGTACCCGGCCCCCGAGAGGGCTTGGTACGTGGCCACGTAGACCACGCGGACGTCGAACACGTCCGCGAGGGGCTTCAGGGCGAGGGCGAGGCCCGTGATCGAGCAGTTCGGGTTCGTCGTGAGGAACCCGCCCCCCTTGAACGTCGGCTGTCGCTCGACGAGGGCCATGTGGTCCGGGTTCACCTCGGGCACGAGGATCGGGACGTCGGGGTCCATCCGGTGGGACGACGCGTTCGAGAAGACCCTGATCCCCGCCTCCGCGGCCTTCGCCTCGAGGTCCCCCGCGACGTCCGCGGGGAGGGCGCTGAACGCGGCCACGGCCCCCGCGCGGACGATCGCCTTCGGGTCGAGGGGCAGGAGCTCCCGCGAGCCGACGTCGGGGGCGAGGGTCACGTCGTCGAGGCGCCAGTGGTCCGCGAGGCGGCCGCCGACCTTCCTCTCGGACGAGCACAGGGCCGCGATCTCGAACGTGGGGTGGTCCTGGAGCAGGCTCACGAAACGCTGGCCGACGTTCCCCGTCGCTCCGAGGACGGCCACGGGCACCTTCGTCACGTCGATGCACCTCCGAAGTAGGATCGGGACTGGGCGATCAGGTCGTAGAACTCCGCCGGGTCGTCCGCGAGGCTCGCGCGCTCCCATTCGGCGAGGACCTCCAGCACCCGGCGGTGGATCGCGGGGGTGTGGGGATTGAGGGCCTGGATGTCCCTCAGGAGGGCCGGGGGGTCCTCGAGGAGGCCCATGGAGGCGACGGAGAGGCGGGAGAACGTCGTCCCCGCGGGCCGCCGCAGGCCGCCGAACTCGAAGGGGCTCTTCGACGCGCTCCGGGCGAACATGAGGAGGCAGAGGTGGCTCAGGCCAAGGAGGAACGCCATGAACTCGTCGTGGTGGTCGAGGGAGATGTCGAGGAGGTTCGCCCCCGTCGGCCGGAAGATCTCCTTCGCCTCGAGGACGGCGACCGCGTTCCCGCAATCGCTGAACGTGATGTTCCCGCTCGCGAGGGGGAAGAAGTTCGGGCCGAACATCGGGTGGACGCTGACGACCTTGACGCCCGCCTCGCCGAGCTCCCGGAGGACCTGATCGACGGGCGCCTTGAGGCTGCAGATGTCGAAGAGGAGGCCTTTCGGTTTCATCCGCCCGATCGACCCGAGGACGTCCGCGGAGACGGACATGGGCACGGAGACCGCGATGATGTCGGCCTGGGCGACGGCTGTCCCGAGGTCCGGCTCGAACTCGAAACCGTCGAGGGGCCCGGCGATATCGTTCACGACGACGTCGTAGCCGCGGGCCCGCAGGTAGCGGCACAGCCAGCGGCCCATCTGGCCCGCCCCGCCGACGACGAGGACCCGCTTGTCGACGGGGTCCGCGGGCACCGTCGCCTCCTGCCGGACGAGGCTCTCCTCGATGAGGAGGGTCGACAGGCCCTCCGCGAAGGAGGGGCGGATGCGGTGGGCCGCGCACTCCCCGAGGAGGCGGGAGAAGACGCGTTCCTCCATGTCGGGGTCCCGGAGGGCCCGGCCCATCGCCTTCTTCTCCATCCCGATCTGCTCCGCGAGGTGCAGGCGCTTGGCCACGTGGGCCACGATCTCCTTGTCGACGGCCGCGATCTCCTCGCGCAGGCGCGCGATCTCCGACTCGCTCACAGGAACCCTCCGAGGAACATGAGGTCCAGGACCCCCATCGCGGCGACGTTCTCCACGACGGGCACGGCCCGGGGCACGATGCACGGGTCGTGGCGGCCCGTGACGACGACCTCCGACGCCTCCATGCGTTCGAGGTCCACGGACCGCTGGGGCTTGGCGATGGACGCCGTCGGCTTCACGACGACGCGGAACGTGACGGGCATCCCCGTGGTGATCCCGCCGAGGACGCCGCCCGCGTGGTTCGTCTCCGTGACGACCCGGCCGTCCCGGACGACGAAGGGGTCGTTGTGCTCGGAGCCGCGCATGGACGCCGCGCGGAAGCCCGCGCCGAAGTCCACGCCCTTCACGGCGGGAATCGAGAGGAAGAGGTGGGCGAGGGCCGCCTCGACGGACTCGAAGAAGGGCTCCCCCACGCCGACGGGGAGGCCCGTGACGACGCCCTCGATGATCCCGCCCACGCTGTCCCGGTCCTTCCGGGCGGCCTCGATCTCCGCGACCATGCGGTCCGCGGCCTCGAGGTCCGCGCAGCGGACCGGGGTCCGTTCGACGTTCGCGTCGATCTCCTCCGGGGTGACGGGGCGCGCGACGACGGACCCGATCTGGGCGGCGTGGGCGTGGAAGCCCGCCCCGAGGCGGCCGGCGACCTGGCGGGCGATCGCGCCCGACACGACGAGGGGGGCCGTCATCCGGCCTGAGAGCTGGCCACCCCCGCGGAGGTCGCTCTTGCCGCCGTACTTCATCCGGGCGGGGAAGTCCCCATGGCCCGGGCGCGGGACGCGGGCGACGTCCGCGTAGGATCTCGATCGGACGTCCTCGTTCCGGATCATCGCGACGATGGGCTCGCCCGTCGCCTCGCCGCCCCGGAGGCCTTCCGCGAACTCGACGCGGTCCTCCTCCTTTCGCTGGGTCGTCACGAGGCTCTGCCCCGGGCGGCGGCGGTCGAGCTGGGCCTGGACGAGGGTCGCGTCCACGGGGGTGCCGGCCCGCAGGCCCTCGATCGTGCAGCCGACGAAGGGGCCGTGGCTCGTCCCGAAGAGGGTCGTGCGGTAGCGCACGCCGATCGCGTTCACGGGACCACCTCGAAGGCGGCCCCGAGGGCCCGGAGGTCCTCGAGGAAGGTCGGGTAGGAGACGCGGTAGCACTCGGGGTCCGAGATTTCGACGGGGCCGTCGGCCACGAGCCCGGCGACGGCGGCGGCCATGAGGATCCGGTGGTCCCCCTTCGAGTCGACGAAGGCCTCGTGGAGCGTCGAGGGCCCGCGGACGACCGCGCCGTCCCTCGTCCCCTGGATGTCGGCCCCCATGGCCCGGAGGAACGCGACCGTCGTCTCGATCCGGTCGCTCTCCTTGAGGCGGAGGTGCTCCCCGTTCACGAACCGCGTCACCCCCCGGGCCTGCGTGGCGAGGACCGCGAGGACGGGGAACAGGTCCGGGGTGCCGCCCACGTCGACCGTGAGGCCGGCGAGGGGCCCGCCCCGGACCCGGATCGCGTCCGCCCGCACGTCGACGGACGCCCCGAAGTCCCGGAGGAGGTCGAGGATCCGCCGGTCCCCCTGGGGCATCCAGGAGTCGAGGCCCTCGAGGGTCACGTCCCCGTCCGTGAGGGCGGCGGCGACGAAGGGGAACGCGGAGGAGCTGAAGTCCCCGGGCACGGCGAAGTCCCGCGGGCGGTACGCCTGGCCCCCCGGGATGTAGTACCACTCGCCCGCGGCCTCGACCCCGACGCCGAAGGAGCGCATCATGTGGAGGGTCACCTCCACGTAGGGCTCGGAGCGGACGGGCGGGAGGACATGGAGGGCCGTGAAGGACGGGGCGAGCGGACACGCGAGGAGGAGACTCGAGACGAACTGGGAGCTGATCGACCCGGGGACGGAGATCTCCCCGCCCTTCATGGGCCCGCGGATCTCCACGGGCGGGCAGCCGTTCTCCTCGAGGGAGCGCGCGGACGCCCCGAGGCCGATGAGGGCGTCGAGGAGGGGTCCCATGGGCCGCTTCCTCAGGCTGGCGTCCCCCGTGAGGACGGTCCGCCCGTCGACGAGGGCGGCGACGCCGGACAGGAGGCGCAGGGTCGTGCCGGAGTTCCGGGCGTCGATGGGCGCGTCGGGCGGCCGGAGGCCCTCGCAGGCGATCCGAAGCCCGTCCTCCGGGCGGTCGACGGAGGCGCCGAGGGCCTCCGCCCCCGCGAGGGTCGCCTCCGTGTCCTCCGAGAGAAGCGGGCGGCGGACGATCGAGGGCCCGCGGGACAGGGCCGCGAGGAGGATCGCGCGGTGCGTGTACGACTTCGAGGGAGGGGCGGACGCGCGGCCCGAGACCTTCGAGGGGGACGACCGGAACCTCACGGGCTCACCTCCCGGGCCTCGAGGGTGTTCAGGCTCGCCGTGCGCACGACGGCGTCGTCCGCCGCGAGGGCCTTCGCGACCGCGTCCACGTGGGCGGGTTTCGCGAGGGCGAGGATCGCGGGACCCGTCCCGGTGATCCCTGCGGCGACGGCCCCCGCGACGCGGGCCCGCTGGGCCGGGCCCTCGTCGATCCCGAGGATCTTCGCGTACGCCATGCTGTTCCGCTCGAGGGCCTGGAAGTAGTGCCCGCCGAGGGCGAGGCGGAAGGCCTCCTCGACCTCCCCCCGGATCGGGGAGAAGTCGACCCCCGCGAGGCTCGGCTTCGTGATCATCCGCCCGGGGACCTGGATGACGGCCACGAGGTCCTCGGGGAGGCGGTCGACCCGCAGGAGCCTCCGCGTCCGGTTGTCCGTGACCGCGACGCACCCGTAGAACGAGGCGCAGGCGTCGTCGAACGCACCCGTGATCGTGACCCCCGCCTCGAGGGCCGCGTCGATCCCGAGGCCGATGAGCTGCATGGGCTCGAGGTCCGCCCCGAGGGCCCGCGCGGACGCCAGGGCCACGGCGTTGGCCACGGCGGAGCTCGACTTGAGTCCGCGGGAGATCGGGATCTCGGAGTCGACGGACACCCGCAGTCCGGCCTTCCGGCGCGTCCGGCGGAGCACGCGGCGGGCCGTCCCCTCGGCGAGGAGCGGGTTCGCGTCCTCCGGGACGACGACCGTGACGCCCTCCTCCTTGGGCACGGTCTCCGCGGTCGCCGTCGCGCGGAGGGCGAGGCCGAAGGCGGCCCCCTTCCCCGTCGCGATCGCGTTGACGATCGTCCCGGCACCGAAGCAGGAGGCCTGGGCCTTCACCGGAGGGCCTCCATCGCGGCCCTCTCCATGGCCCGCAGGTCCGCGGCCTTGCCCGTCCACAGCTCGAAGGCCTTCGCGGCCTGGTGGAGGAGCATCTCCAACCCCGACGTCCCGGGCACCCGCGCGTTCCGCGCCGACCGGAGGAGGGGCGTCTCCGGGGGGTTGTACACGAGGTCGAAGACGAAGCGGGCCCGCTGGACCGTCGCGTCGGGGACGGGGAGGGCGTCTGCCACGCCCTTCGTCCCGGCGGGGGTCGCGTTCACGAGGAGGTCCCAGGGGCCCCGCTGGGCGAGCCCCGCGAGCTCCGTGACCCCGACGTCCTCGTCGAACGTGTCCGCGAGGGCCTGCGCCCGCCCGGGGGTCCGGTTCGCGACTTCGACCGTTGCGCCCTCCCGCAGGAGGACGTGGACGACGGCCTTCGCGGCCCCGCCGGCCCCGACGACGAGGGCCGTCCGCCCGCCCATCCGCAGGCCGCGGGACCGCAGGGCCATCCGGAAGCCGTACACGTCCGTGTTGTGTCCGCGGGTCCATCCCTCCTGGAGGACGACTGTGTTCACGGCGCCGAGAGCCTCCGCGTCCGCGTCGAGCTCGTCGAGGAGCCCCGCGACGACTTCCTTGTGGGGGGTCGTGACGTTGAGCCCTCGGACCATGAGTCGGGGGCACGCATCGAACAGGGTGGGGAGCTCCGCGGCCTGGAGGTCCAGGGAGAGGTAGACGCCGGGGAGGGAGGCCGCCCGGAGGGCCGCCTCGTGGATCGCCGGGGAGACGGAGTGGCCGAGGGGATGGCCGACGAGCCCGAGGACGAAGGGCGCCTTCCGGCGCAGGCGCACGGCCGCGCCGAACGGGAGCTGTCCGGGGGCGCTCGGGCGACCCCACACCGCGTACTGGATCTCCTGGCCCGTCTCCTCGGCGAGGGCCCTCGTCAGGGCGCCGAGGCCGTCCATCCCGATCAGGACGAAGCGCTTGGACTGGAGCTTCACGTTCCGCGCGAGGTCGACGAGGGCGCACGCCTGGGCGAGGTCCCGCACGGGGACCGCGACCTTCCCGACGTCCCCGAGGCCGATGCACGCCTCGAGGGCGTCCGCCACGTCGGAGACCTCCGTGGGCTCGGAGAAGTGGTGGGAGACGAGGATGTCCTGGTAGTGCTTGGAGGCCGTCTTGTGGAGGGCGTCCACGAGGGCCGCGTCCGTGGACAGCTCGACGTCGACGTAGGCGAAGCCGAGGCGGCACAGCTCCGCGAGGATCTCCGCGCGCCGCGGGGGCGGCAGGTCCCGGGCCCCGCTCTGGGCCCTCGACCGGAGGGTCGCGATCGCCTTCGGGCCCACCGCGTTCGCGAGCCGCCGGAGGCCCTCGGACCCGAGGTCCCGGAGGTAGTCGAGGCGGAGCTCGACGAGGTCCGCGCCCTTCGCGAGGGCGGCCCGGGCCTCCCGGTCCGCGTCGACGACCCGTTCCGCCGTGATGACGGCCGCGACCTTCGCCATGTCACCTCTCCGTGATCGTCTCCCGAATCCGCATCCCGAAGTGGCGGCCGCCCTCCTCGAGCCGCACCAAGACGTCGTCCTCGACCTTGAGATCGCTCACCCCGGCGGCCCCGCCGCCCGGGGTCACGAACCGGATCGTCTCCGCGTTCTGTACGATCGTCGCGTGGGGCCGGCCGTCGACCTCGGCCTCGATCAGGACGAGGGGTCGTCGTTCGATCTTCACGCGCCCGACGACGGCTGAGCGCGCTCGTCCGTCGGCGTCCACGACGAGGACCTCGTCCCCCGCCCGCAGCTCGCTGAGGTACTTCGTCTTCCCGTCGGGAAGGAGGACGTACGCATGGACGGGGCCGGCGTTCACCCGGAACGGGCGGGCGGCGACGTACCCCGTCTCCACGGTCTCCGCGTGGATGAGGAAGAGGGCCGCGGAGCTGTTCCCCACGAGGATCCCCTCCCCCGAGCGCAGGAGGGAGCACGTGTCCACGCACACGCGGTCCCCGAGGCCGAGGCCCCGGATCGAGGTGACCTTCGCGCGGACGAGGGGCACCCCGGTCGACACGGACTCGAGGAGCTGCCGGACCGCGCGGACCTCCCGCGCCGAGGTCGGCGTGAGGAGGATCCCGTCGACCCCGACCTCCATCGTCTCGAAGAAGAGCTTCGCCTCCGCGGCGTCGTGGACCTCGACGAGGAGGCGCGTGCCGCTCCCCTGGAAGTGGGCGATGAGGTTCTCGAGGGGGATGATCTTCCAGTCCTCCGTCCGCACGACGACGTGCTTCGTGGCCCCTCGAAGGGCGCGCACGGCGCGCTCGTCCTTCCCCTCCCGGATCGTCGCGAGGCGGCCGATCTCCTCGTCGTCGAACCGGAAGCGCCCGTCCTTGAGGAGGATCGGGGAGAAGCGGCCGAGCCGCTGCAGGTCGACGTCCGGTCGCTCGAGGACGATCTCGTCGAAACCGGCCTCGAGGGCGGCCGCGACGACGGACCGCACGTCCTCTCTGTCCTTGGAGGGGAAGGCCCCCACCCACACGAGGCGGTCCATGGGGGCCTCACCCGCGATAGACCTCGTCCGTCGTGGCCCCGTCGAAGATCATGCGAGCGATCGCCCGCGTCATCCCGATGGGATCCTTCGCCTGGAACACGTTCCGGCCGATCGACACGCCCGCGGCGCCGCCCGCGAGGGCGGCCGCGACCATCTCGAGGGTCGCGCGGTCCGTGTCGAGCTTGGGGCCGCCCGCGACGACGACGGGGACGGGGCAGCCCCGCACGACCTCCTTGAACGTCTCGGGGGCGCCCGTGTAGACCGTCTTCACAACGTCGGCCCCGAGCTCCGCGCCGACCCGGGCCACATGCTTGACCACCTCGACGTCGTAGGGATTCTTGATGTTTTCCCCGCGGGGGTACATCATCGCGAGGAGGGGCATGCCGAAGCGGGAACAGGCGGACGCCGTTGCGCCGAGGTCCGCGAGCATGGGCTCGTCGTCGGAGCCGCCTAGGTTCACGTGGACGGAGATCGCGTCGGCCCCGTAGGCGAGGGCCTCGTCGACCTGGGTCACGAGGACCTTGCGGTTCACGCGCGTGCTGAGGGACGTCGACGCGCTGAGGTGGAGGATGAGCCCGAGACCGTCCCCGAGGTACTCCTTCGCGAACCGGACGACGCCCTTGTGGAGGACGACGGCCGACGCGCCGCCCTTCGCGACGTTCCCCACGGCCTTCCGGATGTCCTCGAGCCCTGCGACGGGACCCGATGAGACCCCGTGGTCCATGGCCACGATGAGAGCCTTGTCGCCGTGGAACACCCGGCGCATGCGGATTCCTTTCCCTATGGAGGTCATGGGACACCCGTGCGAGGTTGTAGCACGGTCGTACGTTGACGTGCTATATGAACCCTCCGCCCTCGCGTGCGGAGGACGGGAGCCATCCGAACCTCCCTTGATAAAGGCTTCGCGCTCCGGGCGGGTCCGACGGGCGTCAGAGGCCCGCGAGGATCTCGACGAGCACACGGTCCGCGGAGGCGGGGGCGGGGAGGACCGCCCAGGAGACGTCCGCGAGAGGCGAGCGGATGCGGACCTCGTGGAGGAGCTCCTCCTCGACGGGGAGGTCCGCGGGCCGCTGGATCAGGACGACGGCCTGCCGGACGTCCTCGTGGCGGCCGGTGAACCAAGGGGACCGGTAGGCCTCGTCCACGGCGAGGAAGCAGCGGTGCTTCTCCGTCCCGGAGCCCATCCCGAAGCGCCAGTCCCGGGAACGGGCGAGGAGCCTCCGCAGAGGGACGACGTCGTCCCGGGCCACGCACGCGCTCAGGTCCGACGCGAGGCGGGCCATGGCGGACCCGAGGACCGCGAACGACTTGACGAAGGGCAGGTCCGGGGCGAGGCGCAGGAGCTCGTCGTTCGCGAACGTCACGACCCCGTCCGCTTTCCTCCGGAGGAGGGCGAGCTGGGCCTCCGCGGCCTCCCGCCGGATCCGGCCCTCCGCGGTGAAGGGGACCGTCGCGAGGGCGAGGGTCGTGTCGCCGAGGATCCGCGCGACGCGCCCGACGAGGCTGAGGCCCCAGCCCCCGAGCTCGCCCCCGAGGCCGCCGAGGGCGAGGACGAGGTCCCGGTTCAGGAACGCGGCCGCGAGGTCCTTCTCCTCGTGGGTCTCCATCTTCTCCACGATCCGCTCGTCCATGACCGCGAAGCCCTGGAGGACGTCGGGGCGGACGAGTATCCGCCGCGGGACGCCGGCCATGGAGGGGTGGGGCGCATCGTTGACCGCGATGCGCTCCGCATTCGGCGGCGCGACGACGTGCCGGAGGGTGTTGCACCCGGCCCCGCCGCATCCGACGATCGCGACGCGCGCCCGCTCCGTGGGCTCCCCCAGGCGCCAGACGTCGGGCACGCGCGGGCATCGGGAGGGCCCGGCATGAAGGTTCCCGACCCTGGCGGGAAAAGGTCTTACCCTCCCCCGACCATGGGAGCCTGCCCCATCGGAGGGATGCGCATCGGCCCCGGCCGGCCCGGAGCCGCCCGGAGGCAGACCGCCGGACCCTCGCGGGGGCGGGTGACGCCATGAGCGACTGTCCCGTGTGCGGGAGTCCGATGACGTTCGTGCAGCCGTACAACCAGTGGTGGTGCGGCCGTTGCAACACATACCAGGTGCCTGCGCCCCAGCCTGCGGCCCAGGCCGGCACGGCGGCCCCGCCCGCGGGCCTCTGGTTCCAGAACTACTACCGCCTCCGGAAGAAGGCTCTCGCGGTCGTGAACCAGTACTGGATCGAGGACGCCGCGGGACGCGCCCTGGCCTACAGCCGCCAGAAGCTCCTGCGGCTCAAGGAGGACATCCGCGTGTACGCAGACGACAGCATGGCCCAGGAGCTGTTCCGGATCCAGCAGCTCCAGGTCATGGACATGTGGGGGCGGTTCGCGATCGTCGATTCGGCGTCGGGTGCGGGGGTCGGGATGGTCCGGCGGCGCGCGATGGCGTCCGCGTTCGTGCGCGACGAGTGGGAGGTCTGGGACGCGGCGGGGCAGCTCGTCGGCGGCATCTACGAGGAGAAGGGGCGCGGCCTCGCGCGGAAGTGGCTCCCCGGGGGTGCCCTGATCCCGGAGAAGATGATGCTCAGCCTCGGCGGGCAGCCCGTCGCCACGATCGACCAGCAGTTCAAGGTCGTCGGGGACATCTGGGACGTGACGTGCCTCGCGGTCCCGCCCGCGTTCGACCGGCGCGTCCTCCTGGGCGCGTGCCTCCTCATGAGCATGGTCGAGCGGGCCCGGAAGTGACGGGCCTCCGGGGTCAGAGGCCGAGGACCTCTGCGTACCCGGCCATGTCCATGAAGCCGTGGCCGCTCACGTTGAACGCGATCGTCTTCGCCTCGCCGGACTCCCGGCACGCCAGGGCCTCGTCGATCGCGCAGGCCACGCTGTACGCGCTCTCCGGGGCGGGGAGGAAGCCCTCCGTCCGGACGAACTCCCGCGCCCTCGCGAAGACGTGCTTCTCGTCCGCGGGGTACGCGACCGCGTCGATGTATCCGAGGTGCCGCAGGAGGGAGAGGACGGGGGCCGCGGCGTGGTACCTCAGGCCGTCCCCCTTGATCGGGTGCATCCTGGCCGTGTGGCCGAGGGTGTACATCTTGAGGAGGGGCGTCAGGCCCGCGTGGTCCGCGAAGTCGTAGCGGTACTCGCCCCGGAGGTTCGGGGCCGCCTCGCTCTGGGCCGCGACGCAGCGCAGGGGTCGCCCCCGGAACGTGTCCGGGAGGAAGGGCAGGACAAAGCCGCCGAAGTTGGACCCGCCCCCGAGGCTCGAGACGAGGACGTCCGGGGTCACGCCGATCGACTCGAACTGGCGCTTCGTCTCGAGCCCGACGATCGTCTGGTGGAGGAGGACGTGGTTCAGGACGGAGCCGAGGCAGTAGACGGCCTTGTCGTCCGCGAGGGCGTCCTCGAGGCCCTCGGATACCGCGATGCCCAGGGACCCGGGATGGTGGGCGTCCTCCGCGAGGAGCTCCCGGCCGACCTTCGTCGCGGGGCTCGGGCTCGCGTGGACCTCCGCGCCGTACAGGCGCATGAACGCCCGGCGCTCGACCTTCCAGTCGTGCACGGCGCGGACCCAGTAGATCGTCGTACGCAGGCCGACGAGGGAGGCGGCGTACGCGAGGGCGGTCCCCCACTGCCCCGCCCCCGTCTCCGTGGCCAGGCGCTCGAAACCCGCGGCCTTCGCGTACCAGGCCTGGGCGAGGGCCGTGTTGACCTTGTGGCTCCCCGTGGGGCTGAGGAACTCCGTCTTGTAGTACAGCTTCGCGGGCGTCTTGAGGGCCGCCTCGAGCCGCCGGGCGCGGACCAGGGGGCGGGGGCGGAGGGCGTGCGCGTACAGGTCGAGGATCTCCTCGGGGATCGGCACCCAGCGTTCCGTGGAGGCCTCCTGGCGGAGACACTCCCCGAGGAGCATGTCGGGGAGGGCCTTCACGCGGGACGGGCCCTCCTCGGGGTCCTTCGGGGGCGGGAGAGGCTCCGGCAGGTCCGCCCGGACGTTGTACCATCGCGTCGGCAAATCGTCGATCGGCAGAAGGACCACGTCGGACGCGCGGACCATGCGACCCGCTCCCGGGAGCCCCGGGCCGCCGTATGCGACGCGGGGCACTTGCGTCTTTCGGAAGGCCCCCGCGAGGGCGGGGGAACTTCGATCGCGCAGGGACGCGGCTCCTCGCCGAGTCTGTCGCGACGGGACGGAGGCCCGGACAACTCGCGGCCCTGCGCGCGGCGCGGTTCGCAGAGAAGGATTTCGTCCGCCCCGAGGTTCCCTTTCCGGAGCGGCGCGGCCCCCGTCTTCCGTAGGGATGGAACTCGCGTAACGGTCACCTTCGGTCCGCCGTCGAGGGCTCCGAGCGATCGGATGGAAGCCCCGCAGACAGGAGCACCGAAGGGTTCAAACGACGCGTCTCCGTTGACATCGTGTCCCCTGGAGGGAGCTCGCTGCCGTCGTGTGCCGCGTGTGGCTCGACGCTGGAACGGGACAGGCTGACACAACGATACCGGTGCCCCGCCTGCGGGCGCCTCCGGTGGCCGGTCGAATTGGCGGGGACCCGGCCACCTCCGGGGTTGTCCCCCTGGCATCTGAACTACTATCGGCTCCGCAGGAAGCGGGGGATCCTTGGGACGCGCGCGTGGATCGAAGATCGGGAGGGTCGCGTCCTGGCCCAAGTCGATGGTGCGGGGGGGAGGGGGTCGAAGGAGATCCGAGGCCATGCGGCCGACGATGAGCCCCGGCCCCTCTTCGTCGTCCGGTCTCAGGCGACACGCGACGCGTACGACGTCGTCGATCCCTCGACGGGTTCGGACCTGGGCTCCTTCAGAAGGGTACGCTCACCGGGAAAACCTCCGATGCAAGATTGGGAGATCCTCAATGACGGCGGACGGATCCTCGGCCGCCTGCGCGAATCCCTGGAGTCCGCCCGGCGATACGTGCGCCGCGGCGTGTCCTCGTCTGAAGAGACGTTCCTCGTGGATCGCACGCCCCTCGGGCAAGTCATTGTCGACTTCACGAAGGCTCCCTCCGAAGAGACGTGGGAGGTCGTGCTCCAGGGCTTCCCCGATCGAGTGGACCGCCGGATCCTCCTGGGGGTTCTCCTCATCGTGGGGCGCTGACATCGTGCGAGGGGCGCATCCCGGGCATTCGTACGACGGTTTCTCTGACCTCCTGAAGGAGTTTATATGTAGAGAGGGCCCCTTCTCACGCACCGGATGCACGAGATCGTCTGCGTGGGGGACGTCCACGAGGGGCTGACGTTCGACTTCCGGATCGACCCGGAGACGGGGATCTCGGAGCGGGCCCTCGACCTCCACGGGGCCTTCGCGAAGGCCGCGCGATGGGCGATCGACCACGAGGCGTCCCTGTTCTGCGTCCTCGGGGACCTGTTCGACCGCTCCCACGTCGCGCCGATCTTCCGGGAGCTCGTCCGGCGGGACGTCATCGAGCCCCTCGGCAAGGCGGGGATCGAGGTGTGGATCCTCGCGGGGAACCACGACCAGCCGCGGAGGGCCGCTCGCTCGACGTCCCTCGACGACTTCCGCGGGTACGCCCACGTGAAGGTGTTCCGAGAGCCGAAGGTCGAGGTCCGCACGGTGGACGGCCGGAGGATCGGCTTCCTCCTGCTACCCTACATGCACCCCGAGAACATCGTCGAGCGGGTTCGCGACACCCTCGGGAAGGACGTCCCGCGGGAGGAGGCCTACGAGGTCGCCCGGCGGCTGTGGAAGGAGTGGATCGCGAACCGCGCGGAGGAGCTGAAGGACGCGGACCTCCGGGTCCTGTTCGGCCACTTCGAGTTCCAGGGCGTCCGGTACGCGACGACGACGAACCCGGAGATCGTCCCCCACGACTTCACGTTCTCCCGGGACATGATCCCCGACGCCGTGGACCTCGTCGTCTTCGGCCACATCCACATGCGCCAAGTCGTCCACGGGAAGGTCGTCTACCCGGGCGCCCCGGAGCGGATCGACTGGGGGGAGCGTCTCGACCCGAAGGGGTTCCTCGCCCTCCGGCCCGACGGCACGTGGTCCTTCGAGGAGCTCCCCGCGAGGCCCATGCTCAAGGTCGACGTGGCCGCGGCCCCCGGGGACGACGTCACGGAGAAGGTCCTCGAGGCGATCCCCGGGGACGTCCGGGGGGCCCTCGTGCGCCTCGAGATCCGACTGCCCGACGAACTGCGGGCCCGCCTCGACGACCGGAGGATCGCGGACCGCCTGAAGGACGCGTTCCACTACGAGGTCCAGCTCGTCTCCACGGAGCGAGGCCGCACCGTGTCCGACGAATTCACGATGGACCCCCTCCGGCTCCTGTCCGACTACGTCGACAAGACCCTCGCGGACGACCCGAGGCGGGAGGCGATCCGCGCGGAGGCCCAGCGGATCCTGCGGGAGGCGCTCGCGTGAAGGCGGCGGACGGCCTCGAGGCGGACGCCCTCGGGGACCCCGAGCCCGCGGGGGACGGCGAGGGGTTCGTCCTCGACGAGGTCGAGATGAAGGGCTTCATGCGCTACGTCGAGCGGACGGATCCGCCCCTCCGGTTCCCGGAGAAGTTCACGGTCATCACGGGCCGCACGGGCGCGGGCAAGTCGACGATCCTCGACGCGATCACGTTCGCCCTGTACGGCGCGACGACGCGGACGGACATCCAGAGCGTCCGGACGTCGGACGTCTGCCGACCGGGCGGGTACGTCCGGGTAGGGTTCCGCCAGGGGGACCATCGCTGGGAGGTCCGCCGGGGCTTCACGGCCCGGAAGGAGTCGTACCTCGAAGTCCTCCGGGACGGGGACGCGGTCCCCGGGACGATCCACGAGAAGGAGCAGACGATCCGGGACGTCGTCGGCCTCGACTACGTCGGCTTCCGGAACTCCACGTTCGTGCGGCAGGAAGAGATGAAGGACCTCGGGTCCGCGCGCGGGGCGGACCGCCTGGCCGTCTTCCAGAAGCTCTTCCGCCTCGAGGTCTTCGAGAGGGCCCTCGAGCGGGCGAAGGAGCAGTTCGCGGAGCTCCAGGCGGAGCTCCGGGCGAGGGAGGCGGACATCGCCGCGAGGTTGGAGGCCCTCGGGCGCCTCCCGGGGCTGCGGGCCCAGCTCGACGAGGCCCGCGAGGCGTTTGGCCTCCGGGGGAAGCGGGTCGTCGCGCTCGAGGCGGAGGTCAAGCACGCGGAGGCGATGGTCAAGTCCCTGCAGACAGGCCACGAGACGTGGCTCCGGGCGGCCTCCGGCCGGGACGAACTCCGGAAGCGCCTCGACGGACTCGACCGGAGGATCCGGGAGGCCCGGGAGGCGGGCCGTGCCCCCGCGGACCTGGAGGTTCAGCGGAAGACCCTCGAGGCCGAGGTCGGGACCCTCGACGGGCTGCGGGAGGAGGCGGACGCCCTCCGGACCCGCGCGGAGGACCGGCGTCGGCGCGAGCAGGCGGCCCAGGCCGGGACGAAGCTGTTCGAGCAGGCGAAACGGGACCACGAGCGCCGGCGGGACGGGATCAAGGACAAGATCGACGCCCTCTACCGGAAAATCGCCTCCCTGCGGACGGACCTGGACCGGGAGGCGGCGTTCGAGTTCCTCCGGGACGAGGGGCGGCTCGAGGAGCGCCTCGCGCGGATCGACCGCGAGCTCACGTGGCTCGCGGGGCGGGAGGACCTCGTGCGGGAGCTCGAAGGGGAGAAGGCGCGGGCCGCGAAGGCCCTCGAAGGGGTCCGCGGGAAGGTCGCCTCCATCGACGCGGACGTCTTCGTGCTCACGGAGTTCCGGCGGCAGCTCGAGGAGCTCAAGGACGAGCTCCGGCGGGAGGCGGACGAGAGCCACCGGACCCTCGCGCCCCTCGACGAGGAGAAGGTCGAGGCCCTCCGAGCGCTCGATGCGGCCCCATGGTCCGAAGCGGACGCGACGCGACTCGAAACCGTCGCCCGAGGGCTCCAGGAGATCCCCGGGAAGCGGAAGCGGCTCGAGGAGATCATCGCGAGACTGAAGGGCGCGGCGGAGGCCGCCGCGATCGTCGGGAACCTCGAGTCGCAGAGGGAGGACCTCGTGCGGGAGCTTGCGGAGAAGGACCAGGAGGTCTCCCAATCGGAGGGCAGGGCGAAGGACTACGAAGCGGCCCAGGCGCGGCTCGAAGTCCGGAGAAAGGAACTCGAGGAGGCCCGCCGGGCGTTCCACACGGTCGAGGGGCAGGCGGACGCCCTCGCGCGGCAGGTCCGGGAGCTCGAGGGGGACGAGGAGCGTCTCCACGCGTCGGAGCGGGAGCGCGAGGAACTGAGGACGCGGATCGGGATCGCGGACGTCCTCGTGAACCGGGTGTTCCACAAGCGCGGGGTCGTCATGTTCGCCGTGGACCAGATCCTCCCGGCCCTCGAGATCGAGGCGTCGAAGAACCTCGCGGAGCTCACGGCGGGCCGGTTCCACCGGATCAAGCTCGAGACGTACGAGGAGGGCCGCGGGCACGGGATCCGGATCCACGTCCAGGGCGTGGACGGGAACTGGCACGACGTCGGCGAGTTCTCCGGCGGGGAGAAGACCCAGATCAACGCGGCCCTCCGCTTCGCGATCGCCCGCGAGCTCGCGTCCCTGCCCCAGGTCGGCCGCACGTACGGGCGGATGAAGACCCTCTTCATCGACGAGGGGGACCTCGGGTCCCTCGACACGGAGGTCTCCCGGGAGCTCTTCGTCCAGAAGCTCTTCCGGATGGGGGAGTCCTTCGAGAAGGTCATCCTCATCACCCACCTCGCGGAGGTCGCGGAGCGCTTCCCCGGGCGGATCCGCGTGACGATGACCCCGAGCCAGGAGTCCCGGGCGGACGTCCTCGCGTGAGGGACGCCCCGGGGCCGCGAGGAGCGGACGAAACGATGATATCCCCGGGGCGGCTGCGGCCCCCGTGCATCCGAAGCTCCGGGTCGCCGGGGTGTCCATCGCCGCGAACGCGGGCCTCGTCACGACGGAGCTCGGCGTGGCCCTCGTCACGGGGAGCCTGGCCGTCCTCGCGGACGCGTTCCACTCGGGGGTGGACCTCACGGGG